>Ga0307513_10008198_pt1 | contig 13398 bp, 8 predicted proteins | sample 15_EM_MG_FD_202174 | JGI IMG/M metagenome (GOLD analysis project Ga0307513, IMG submission 202174) | Populus trichocarpa ectomycorrhiza microbial communities from riparian zone in the Pacific Northwest, United States - 15_EM | ecosystem: Host-associated > Plants > Roots > Unclassified | place...
GGGAGAGCTCTGGGGAAAATGTACTTAAGTAGGTCAGCTTTGAGGTTTACCTAGGACACTTTGGATCTTTGAAGTCTTTATAGTCTCTAGAGACACCTAGAGCAACCTAGGTTTCTTTAGGACCAAATCCCTTTTTCCTGATGGAATTCGCAACGTACCACCTGAACCCTAGTTTCCCTCCCTCCAATCTATCCCAGATTTCTCTCCATTGAGTAGAAACAAGCCAGCCCACATCCCTCAATCCATGTCATTGTTGTTGGATCCCTGTCATTATCGAACTTGTATCGCGGTTGTCAAATTCGTGTTGTTGTGGTTGAATCCGTGTTGTCTGGCTTTCGTCATTGAATCTGTGATGTTGTCATCAAACTGGAGTCTTTGCCTGGCCATCATCATTTGCGTTGGGATTGTGAATGGGCAGTACACATTTTTGATTGGCTGTGCATGTCGCTGCTGGATGGTATACATCATGGATGGGCTGTACTTGTCATTGTTAGGCAGTATGCATTGTCGATGGAGGGTATGTGTCTTCGATCAGTTGTACACATCGTCGATGGTGGGGGGTACCAACTTTGTTGTGGACCTGCTGTAGATCTCGTCAAACCTCTGTCCTTGCTGTGGAACCGGTATCGATTCCATGAAATCTGCGCCCATCAAGCCCATCTTGGTAGCGAATTTGCCTGTGGTGGACTTGTGGCCATAGTCCCTGTCATTGGTGGGTTAGGATTAGCCCACATCCCTCAGCGAGGGGAGGGGCTCATGTGGGTTTGAGGTGTTGGTGTTTTGGCGTGGTTGAAGACAACACATGGGAATATTGAGACAAGCTGTCTCAATATTCCACACATGTCTTGAACATCGTATTGGTTTGAGAATCGAGATATATTTTATATTCAAAATTTTTGATTGTTTTTTGGAAATTTTTGTGGGTAAATAGCAGGTACCTATGGCAGGTACCCACCTCCACAAAAACCACACCCAGATCCTCAGCGATCCGTCTTGGTGGGTGAGCCGGATCTGTGGGTCATGTTACCCATGAGTATTCCCACGAGTATACTCATGAGTACCTGTCGAAGACCCAGACTCATGCTCAGCCTTACGAGTCTTAGGTCCCTTTCACATGTCAAAAGTGTTGAAAAATGGGGCAGGGATGCAAGGACAGAGGGACAACGAGCATGTATTGTTGGTGGTACAGTGACAAGAAGCGTATATGGGAAGGAAAAAATGGGGGTGCCAAAGAAGCCCCTAATGTATCTACATGTACAAACAGTGGGTGGCGCGCACCGAGTTGGCTACAACAACATGAAATGTCAACACACCCCCTCAACGAGATGTGCGACAAGAGAAAACAAAAAGTATAACATATAACAAGCAAAGGGATAAAACACCCCATAAGAAAGTGACCATGACGAGAGCAAAAGCAATAACATAAACAACAATAACACAAAGAAACAAAGAAATAAACGGAAAGAAAACAACAATGGTAACAAAAAAAAAACACCCCCTGTGAGAAGTAACTGAACACAAGATACAACAACATAAAAGTCACAAGAGAATAAAGAGCAATAAAATAATTACAGTGGTTTACGAACAAGGGGCATACAAGGGAGCTGCTCCCATTTTCCATCCATTCCACCCCCTTTTGCGAAGCAGTGATCACGATCATGAGACATAAGGTGACAAATGGAACATGGAACACCAAGGGGATTTTTACAATGCTTGCAGATGATGGTGGGAGTAGAAAGAGGAATAAATTGTTGATGAGCAGGCGTAGAGGTCAGAAGAGACGGAGACTATTGACAACGATGAGTTTCAAGATGAGAGCTTTCGAGACAGTGACATTCAATGGAGATACGCGTGACGATGATGTTGAGAAGGGTATCTGGAGGAGGAGGGGGGTCCAGATTGGCGGAGTGATTGAGATGGTCCTGGGCACACTGGGTGAGGAGCTGCTTGAAATTTGGCCAGACTCCATCCATTGGAAGATTGTGAATGAGGAGATGGACCATTTCCCCTTCCTCAAAAGTGACTCCCATGGTGATGAAGCGAGATCGAGCAATCTTGAACTCACCGATGTACTTGTCCAGACCTGTAAAATCCTCCAGCTTCATGTCAGAGATATGCGCACGAAGGTCAAATTGGGCAGCTACGTCAACACGACCATAGAGGGTCTTGAGGGTGGTCTAAATGTCGCAGGTGGTGGTTGTTTCAGCACAAGGGATGATGGTGGAGACGATGGGGGAAATGCAACACTCAAAGATGTCCTTGACCTTTGCATCCTTCTGCCACCATTCACGATGAGCTTTGAGGGTGGCAGCATTAGCTCCAGCAGCGACGACAGGTGTGGGTACTATAGGATGGACTTGCTCCAGGAGGGGTAGTCAGCCGTGCCATCGAGGGTAGGGATATGGTTGAGTTTTAGAGCCATGACGACTGAATGTATGCATCGTAAAATATAGGTGACAATGTAAAACAAGGGCATGATGATGAATGAGGGATGAGCTAGGGGAAAACCAGCAAACCAGAGGAAAATGTGCAAGGAGCTGCTTGGAAAAGGCAGAGAACCACTTGGAAAAGGCAGTGAGAGGGACGAGCTAGGGGAAAACCAGTGAAACTGGGTGAAAAACAGCAATGAGCTGCTTGGAAAAGGCAGCGAACCATTTGGAAAAGGCGACAGAGCTGGGGAAAAACCAGCGAAACCAGGTGAAAACCGGCGAACTGCTTGGAAAAGGCAGTGAACTGGGGGAAAACCAGCAAACTGGGGGAAAACCGGTGATGACTGCTTGGAAAAGGCAGCTGAGCTGCTTGGAAAAAGTGGCAAGCTGGGGGAAAACCAGCAAACTGGGGGAAAACTGGTGAATGAGGGGACACCGAAGTCGAAAACCATATGAGCAGGGGTGGTTACAAAGCTGTTGAAAAACCACGAGATGAGTGGTGGGGTTTACGAGTAACGAGAGGTGGCGAGGTGACAAAAAGAATGTGTGTTGCATTTTCAAGGTTAGCAAGGGCAGGTGAAAAGTTCTCAGCACACCAAGAAGTTCTCCTATTCGAAAAAAATAGCTGGAAAAGGGAATGGCGGTCGCGTGAGGGCTCAAAAAGTTGATGTCAAGGGTATCAGGCAGTGGCAGTGAAGAGCGTGATCTTTGCTATGGGGTGAAAAGGGCAAATGCGAGCAGATCTGGAACAAGCCAAAACCCACAAACACCAACACCAAATCAACACCAATCTCAAAAACACAAATCACATGTTCTATAGTGTGAGGGGGAGACTTCTGGGGTATGCACAGAATAGATCTCGCAGGGACTTCAAATCTAAGGTTTGTAGCCATTTGATAGAGTTGCAATAAATGTTTATTGCTTGTAAAACAAAGCATGCATGCAATTGTAATACATGTTTATATGGGACTTCAAAAATGTATCAAAGATACAACAGACAATGTGCAAGAATCACAAGTGTGAGCACTTTGATTATGAAACAACGACAAGTACGAGTGTGCATGCGAACAATTGAAGACTACACCTACGTCTAGTGAGTCTGTATGTGACGTGAGGCTGGCACCTATGTCTAGTGCGCCTATGAGAACGAAAGACTAGCCTATTAAGCTAAAGTCTTGAAACGTAACAAGACTATCACAAAATGTGAGCACTTGGACTGATCCAAAATGCAAGCACAATGCTTTACAACTCGACTCTAACACACACTAGTCTGTGCTTCAAACTGCACTCTGCTAGAGTCTAATTGAACACACTGCTTGCAAATGTGAGCAGGGGCAATTAACTACTGTACTACTTGGTTTGCGAGTGTATTTATACTGTTTACGAGCCAAGGCTTTTACAAATGAACGTGAAATAAGATGATGAATGTGAAATAAGATGGAACAGAAATGGAGAAACAGGAACAATACAAAATGGTTATTGTGAGCATAGTTAACCAGTTCCATAGAACGGCTATTGGTATAGGCACACAGCTGTTGAACCCGCATGGGTATCTTTTTGATCAGTTGCAATCATTATTTGTCTGATGTGATCCGTCCTCAACTTGGATCATCATCTGTGCCTGCACGCATTGCCTAATTTGGACATAAATGCATGCGTGCAGTGGCCCCTAAGCTCTATCAGGGTCTGGCTTCATTCTGCTCGCATTTTTGAGTTTTTTTGTCCCCCTTCCCTTTGTTACGTGCATGCATATGTAGTAACACCCATTGATATGCTTTGTAGTTACTAGACGACGTGGCCACACTTCATTATTGATAGTGGGACTTAAGGTTATGACTCTAAGAGTGCTCGCATATCAAGTACACTTGCTTGGACTTAATAATAAGCCGCATGCAAGTCTCTTTAGTGCTTGCAATTCATCATTATTGATGTACGCACGTGTTCACTTGATCAACTAGCCTGGGTCTCACTAATGATCCTTATTAACTCCTTATTCCAATTGTAAGATCATAGATAATAGTATTAAATCGTAAGGTTTCATGTATGAACCAAAACAACCCTTATCAGCGGGGCCCATAACCTGTTGAAAAATGGGGTGAGGACGCGAGGACGGAGGGACAACGAGCATGTATTGTTGGTGGTACAGTGACAAGAAGCATATATGGGAAGGAAAAAATGGGGGTGCCAAAGAAGCCCCCAATGTATCTACATGTACAAACAGCGGGTGGTGCGCACCAAGTTGGCTACAACGTCAACAAAAAGAAGGGGCCTAACAGGTAGTGATTGTCACGGGTAACCCTGGAGTTTTTTTTCCCAACCCGTACCCTTACCCCAGGGACCTTTACCCGCAACCCTACGGGTTTTTGAGCCCAATAACAGCCAAAATGGCCCAGAAATGACTGAGATATGTGCTAAACAGTATTTCCTACTGTTTGGGCCATATCTCCACCAATTCTATCTGTTTTGGATGTTCTAGGGCTCGTTTTGTAGCTGGCGGGTACAGATTCCTGTACCTGTACCCGTACCTGCCTGTACCCTACTCGTAACCCATGCGGGTTCCAAAACCCTTGACAATCACTACTAACAGGGCTAGAATCTGCTGCCAAGGGTGTCACAGCAAGGCTGTGGTCCCTCCTGGTCCCTCTTATTGAAGCTTCCAGGACTAGTTAGTTCCTTCACTTCTGTCAACACTCACCATTGAGATTATCAAAGTCATTCGCTTCTGTTTGGCCATCTTCACTATGGTGCAACAGCCTTAAACACCGCTACTTTTGTACAACTGAAATTCAGGGTCCAAATTTCCCCCTTTTTTTAATTCCTTTGGTAAAAATGTTTCTTTTGTAAATGCAAACAAAACTACCTGGAAACCCGCAGAGGCGGGAAACACTGGGCGAGAAGGAGGGAACTTACGTTCGAGCCAAATGAACAGAATCGACGCGTGTATTCGGATGTACGGAAGTGAGAACGGGAAACGAATGTGGAAACAGGAACAGAAAGAGAGAGATACGCTACGGTTCTGGAGATCTCCCTTATAAAGGGAGATCGGGTAAATAGAGGTAAATATGACGTGTAAGGAACAGCCTTACACCCTCCCCCACCCAGAAAAATCAAGCATACGGATGGAAGCCAATGAGGTGTAAGAAGAAAGAAAAAAAATTTTACTTAAAGTTGTAAGAGACCATGTTGTAATCCGTGCACGGGTGCATCAAAACCCCAGTGGGGAAAGCTACCGCAGGCAATTTCGAAGGAAATTTACTAAACGTTGTTCTCCCAATAAAGGTCGAGCGCTTCGTTGTCCTCCAGTTCTTTGCCTGCGATCCATCGTTTCTGTTCAGGTCCCCAACCCATAAATTTCGCGCGGTATTGGAAACCATGACCGATCTTCCGGTGAGTTATGATCCTTTCCACTGTGTATTCTTCCACTCCGTCGACCATGATCGGTCCTGGTTCGGCTAGTGTGCATGAGGGGTATTTTTCGTTGTCGTTAGCCACGTATGGTTTTATGTGTGAAGTATGGTACGTTGGGAATGCGTTGGGTTGTGTGGGGACATCTATCGTCACGTTAGAGGTCTCTTTGTGGACGTCCGTTACCTCGTAGGGTCCGTCAAATCGTTGCATGAATTTAGCTACCCGTTTTTTTCCTTTTTGCTTGTGCTCACGTCTCCTGTTCAATGTGCTCAACATTATTAAATCGCCCACTTTGTATTCAGGGTCGTCGCGTCTGTGCTCATTCGCATGGTGCGCTTGAGATATCTTTGCCACCATCAAGTTATCTTTTGCATCCGCAACGTCCTGCGATACTCTTGTCATTACCTCGCGGGCGCTAATGTGCTCCCGCGATGGTTTTGGCGGCTCCTCGATCAGCGGAGGCAGAATTCTCGGCGATCTTCCGAGTTTGAGTTGGAAGGGTGAATAACCCGTTGACTTGTTCACCGTGTTCATTATTGCAAATCGCACCCGTGGTAGCGCCCTGAGCCATCCTGTTTGATTGCGTTCAACATGGAATCTGATCAGCTGGTTTACAGTCTTGTTGCTACGTTCGCTTGCCCCATCCGTTTGGGGGTGGTACGCTGAGGAAGCTCTGTGCTTGACGCCGGTGAGTATCATAAGATGCTTCCAGAAACGCGACATGAATAATTTGTCCCTGTCCGATATAATTTCTAAAGGTAGTCCATTTTCGCAGTACCACTTGTCAAAAAATAACACCGCAAGTTGCTCAGCATTCGTTTTCGTGGAACAGGGGACCAGTTGGATGTCGGAGTTCAAGCGGTCCGTCATGGTGAGAATACAATCCATTCCATTTTCTTCCGGTAGTGGTCCGATAAAGTCCATTGCTACTGAGTCCCCCCTTCCGTCTGGAACAGGTAGTGGATGTAGTGGACCGGTCGGCTTTGTGGTAGAATTTTTGTTTCGTTGGCAGTCTATACACGAAGGGATGTACCCGCCTTCTAAGTCCTTTCTCATGTTGGGCCAAAAATAGGAATTCCGTAAGGACTCGTACGTTTTGAAGAAACCAAAGTGTCCAAGTGTGTCGTGTGCGAGTCGAAAGATTCGTTCTCTGGCTTCACACCCTGCCGGGACGATGAGGCGCTCCCCTATGAACCATAGCCCATCCTTGATGCGCAGCTCAGGCATACCGCGTGTTGCTGACAAGAGCTGTTTGCACCATGGATCTTTTCCGTAGGCCTCCCGAATTTCATTCACAAGTGTTTCATCCACAACGACCTGTCTTGACTCCTGCGCCTGTGTCGCACTAGCAAGCGCCGTCACCGCACAAAGCGGCGTTGAATTAGCCGTTCTGTCTCGTCTGAGTACTGCGACGTGGGCGATGCAGCCTGTCCCGATTTGATTGGGGTGGTGGCCTGTCGCCTCGGCTTCGCTTGTGTCTGTCACCACCGGGAAGGGGTATCGGGATAGAGAGTCCGCGACGGTGTTATCTTCACCTTTTACATACACAAATTTACAGTCATAGATAGCCAGTTCTTCCATCCAGCGCGCCTGTTGGCGTGACAACTCTTTTTGTGTGTTGAAATTGAGTAGTGTCTTGTGGTCAGTGTAGACCAGAAATTCCGAGCCAAGTAAGTCCACTTTCCATTTTCGCAGTGCTCTCAATATTGCCAGAAGTTCCTTCTCATGGACTGGGTAATTCAATTCTGCACCTTTCAGTGTCATGGATTCAAAGGCCACTGGCCGTGCTGTTTCCCATGTTTTCCCAAAGGATAGTACAGCCCCTGTCGCTTTTTCACTCGCATCCATTGTGACAAAGATCTTCATCTCCGGTGTTTGCATGTGGTCAATCACTGTTAGGCATTCTCTGGACACCACGATACTCTTAATTGTGTCGAACGCATCCTGGTATTTTTGTGTCCACTCCGGGAATTTATCATTACAGTCCTTCCATGTTAATCTGTTCAATATATCACTTTGCATTGCGAGTCTGGGCAGGAACGCATTGAGGTATCGTACAAGTCCCAAAAATTGTCGCACTTCCTTCGCTGATTTTGGCACTGGCCAATCGAGTATTCTGGCGACCTTTCCTCTGTCTGCCTCTATTCCGCGTTGCGAGATATGGTGTCCCAGGAAATCAATCTCATCACAGAAGAGTTTTGTCTTTTTACGGTTGACGTGTAATCCGGCCTCACGTAGGGCATTCATGATTGTTTTTACATTTGCTATGTGTTCATCTACGGTGTCCGACCAAATGACAATGTCATCTAGGTATATATGGCATATTTTTCCGATAAATGGTCTTAGTACACTTGTTACACGTCGTTGGTGGATTGCTGGTGAGTTTCTTAGTCCCATTGGCATAACACACCACTCGTATGTTCCGAACGGTGTGGACACGGCCGTTTTGTGGATGTCGTCAGGATGTACACGCGTTTGAAAGAAGGAATCCGTCATGTCAATAGTCGCCCAAATTTTTCCTCTGGCGCAGTCTGTCAGGATCTCGTCGACACGAGGCATAGTCCAATTATCTGGAATTGTGTTCGCATTCAGTTCCCGAAAATCACATACCCAGCGAGGTAGCACTGTCCTGTCAGCCTTAGGTACAATAAATGATGGCGATGCATAGGGTGATGACGATGGTCGTATGAATCCCGATTCTAGTCTTTGGTCAATTAGTATTTTGAACGCGTCTCGGTACTGTCTCGGGCATGTGTAGCTTCTGTTTGATATCTTTTTGTAGGCCTCCTTCACATGGATCTTTGCCATATCGTGTGTTGGTAACATTGAGATGTGAGGTATCGGGTTAAAAATTTCTTTGTATTCGTTCTTCAAAGTTTCCTCCAATTTGTTGAGCTTATCTTTCGATGCCAAACGCTCTATCGTGTTCTTTATTATTGTGATTGCATTTACAGGTTTGGCATTGCACGCATTATCCTTGTCGAGTCGTTGACGCCTCTCGGTAATCTCGGTTTTTAGTTCATTGATCATCGCTTTACGGTTCTCTAGTATCTGTTTTACTCTGATTTTCGGTGGTACCATTTTCTTTGTACTCTTTCGCGGCATCCTATCGTTGTCATTCATTAAATCAAATCCCGACTCTTTATCGATTGCAGTGCGTGCAGTATGGTCAATTACAATGTTATTGTGCGCAAGGAACGGTAAGCCTAGAAGTATGTTGCTACAAAGTCCAGGGGCGATGAGGGCGCAGACGGTTTTGGAGGACCACTCGTTGTTCACGGAAGAAAGTTGGAGGTGCACATAATCGAATAGTTCAGTGATGGTCTTTTCGCCTTGGAGGGCGAGGGTGACGCAAATAGGCTCGTTGAGTTTTCGGATCGGTAGCGCTAGGTCCGCAACGGTTTCAGGTCTGATGAGTACAAGATGAGCCCCGTTATCAAGTAAACAGTTCACGTGCGTTGGGAATTCGTTACCGCCAAAGACATTGGCATCCCATTTAAGGTGTTCAACGGTAACAGGTGCAATTTCGACAGCAATGGGCGCACTACTCACTCGGTGGAAATTGTTCTCTTCTGAAGAGTCTGACCCGCTTCCCAGTACGAAGGGGATTGATGAGGACGGCAATACGGCGTTGATTTCTCGTATGTGCGATGTCGGTGGCGCCGACATTGATCGCTCGGCTTTGCTGTTTCCCCGCATCGCCGTCATTCCCGCATTGTAAACATCGTTGAACTCGGTGTCGCGGGGCATCGTGGCGGCGACAACGTTTGCATTGCCATTTCCTCCGTTCGTTCGTCTGTTTTGACGTGGCTTTGCATTCAGGGCATCCTGCAGTGTTAGCGTCCTGTACGATTGGGGGTCAGGCCAGTCATCGCATTCGTAACTACAGTGCTCGACGTAGAATTTCCTGCATTTGGTGCAGCCGCAGTGATTATTAAGAAGTTCGCGCTCGCCTTGCGTGAGTGGTGGGCATTTCTTCGTTCGGCTGTTGTAATTCTCGTGCTGGTTGTTGTAGTTCTCGTTCATGCGTCCTCCGAAGTTGCGTGAGTCGTTTTCCCGCGGTCTGTTGTATCCGTTGTCGCGTGGCCTGTTGTACGCTCGATCATTGTCGTAGTCGCGGGACCTGTGTCGATCATGATCGCGATCGGCTCGGTCGTTGTTCTTAGCCCGATACGGGTGGTACCGATTCTCGTCGCGGTTGTCCTCGCGCGAGTAATGTTCAGCTTTCGGACGCTGGTATTCGTTGGTCGTGCGCTGATATTCGACGTTACGGGTATTGCTGCGGTTTTCTTCGCGGTTTCGTTTGTTGAGCAACTCCGTCATCATTTCGGTGGTTGTTTTGACTTCGGCCTTCCACGTACGGTCGATGGTTTCAACCTCTCGCATCCAGATATTGATGTTTTCGATTTCGCGAATGCGGTTACGTTCGTCGGCTGGTAACGTCTCGATTTTGTTGGTAAGGCCCTCCGACATTTGATGTGTTAAAGTTTCGCGGAGCTTTGCGTCGTCGGAATGGTGGTCCGTGGCTTTTAGGATAATGTTGTAGTAGACGATCTGGTTCGCGTATTCGATAAAACGTTCGTTGGTTGCCATCGGCCGTTTGATTTGTGCGCGGTAAATTTTGCGAGCCCATCCGCTCTCTAGGAAGTTCTCCCGAAGGTCCTTCATGAAGTTAGCAAATCCGTACCCTTCCTCGTTCATCGCATCTCTGGAGCCTTCAATCCAATTTGTTATGCCGAGGTTATGGAAGGAAGTGGAGACTGCTGGGACCTTGTCCGCGTCGGAGACCTTCATCTTGGTGAAGTACCGGTTTGCCGCTTGCTCCCATACGTGTAGGTCCGCCGGTTTCATGGGGCCGTCGATGAGTACAGGGGGATATTTATGATCCTGGTGGGTTTGCACTAGTGTTGAGCCAGTAGCGAGAACGAGCCCGTTCGAAGACATGTCAGAAGCTGTGGAAGGGGATTCCGGTGTGCTTTCGGTTGGCGGTGTTTGGGGGTGGGCCGGTGATGAAGAAGAGTGTGGTGGCGTGGATAAGGGTGATGAAGTACGCTCGTTGGGGTTATGCAATTCGCTTGTTGCGGAGTTGGACGCAGGTCTCTGTGATCTCGTACGTGGCGCCAGAACGGTGACGGTTCAGTGTGCATTGGTACGTGTCTGTTCGGTTACAGTAAGTATATGCGTTAAAACACAAATGTATGCGTTGACAAGTTTGGATAAACACAAGTTATGAAAGGCGTTGTCAGGACGGTCTGTCTTTGAAATGGTACGGTGCAATGTTCACGATGGAACCAATAACGGCGGTGGAATACGTCTGCGATTGACAGTTTCGCGTTGTTTCGCGGGAGTAAATGGTATCACGGAAGCAATGCAGGTGGGGAATTTCGGCTTGGCGATCAATAGTTAAGAGTAAACTCTTATGCCGTTACGAAAGGTAAATATATGCGCTCAATTATGCTCGTTGTGGGGTGGGGGGGATGATATATGCACGAAGGGAGAAAAAAAAATGTGCGGGCGTTGTTCGTCGTGTAGGCACGCGTCGATAGTGTTCAAAAAAAAGTGGAAACCCGCAGAGGCGGGAAACACTGGGCGAGAAGGAGGGAACTTACGTTCGAGCCAAATGAACAGAATCGACGCGTGTATTCGGATGTACGGAAGTGAGAACGGGAAACGAATGTGGAAACAGGAACAGAAAGAGAGAGATACGCTACGGTTCTGGAGATCTCCCTTATAAAGGGAGATCAGGTAAATAGAGGTAAATATGACGCGTAAGGAACAGCCTTACACTACCAAAGTGATTTTGATTTGCTTCAAAACTGATTGAGTTATTTTTTTTTGTCAGGCTGAAATTGGCCACATTTCTAAATATGGAAGGTACTTACCAAATATAGAACTCACTTTGGACTGAATTTTCACCCAGTCTGTTGCAGGAGGGTCCAGAAAACATCAGAAAACATTTATTTGAACTTCCTGGACTTTGTTCAAGTCAATTCCAACATGAAATGAATGAAAATTTTTGAAAATTTTTTTACAGCCAATTTGGCCACTGTCCAAAGTGGCGGTGTATAAGCCTGTTGCACCATAGAATTTGAATTCAGGAATTTTGGACATCCGAGTCTGAAATGGAGGTCACACCAGAGGCAAGAGCCATGGCAGTTGAAATTCAACTGCTGTTGACTCCCTTGACTGGTGGTTGACTGGTGGTTAAATGTTTTGACATGTGTTGGCCATGAGGCAGCCTAGACTGATTCCCCGGCACGTGATCACTTCATGCCTTTGCTCACTCTCGCCTCAAGTAGTATTTGTGTGCATAGGGAGGTCCCCATTGATCCAGAAAATTTGAAACTTTGCAGTGATGTACTCATGTTATTTATAACCATATACACCCCTCAAATGGAGCCTTGGGACCATGCCTCGTATGAAAAAATTCAATTTTATCGAATTTATCAGCAAGAAAATGACTCTAAATGAGATATAGGCAGGTCAGTTGTCTGTCCAATCTCACAAAAAATTTCCAATGTTCTATATATATACAGTGGCTTCCAAAAGTATTGCATGCACCTTTATAGACGTGTGTTGGAATTCCGGAGGCAATATCGAGCACACCGCATGACTGGTTCCGATGCACGCTTCGGAACAGTATTTTATATACCATGCAGGTACCTTTTTCTTTATTCTCCGAGCCTCGGATCTATTTAATTATACTGTATATAATTAGTATCTTAACGAGTCGAAGCCCTCGCGCATTTGCGAGGGTCCCTATTCCTACCCGAGTAAGCGACAGAGACACGCTTATTTCAACAATGTGTATCTCAGCATCCACTAGGTCGTTTTTCAAAATTCAAAGACTGGTGGATAGCCTAGGTTCTTCTCTTGAGACCTATACTGTAGTAATTAGAAAATATTAAAAACCTGGCTTACAGGGTGAAGAGCCGCAAAAAGTAACTTTTCACCACCCAGATTGAGCCATCCAAAAAATCTGAAAATATTTGAGTAGAGAGATCCCTTTAATATAAGCATATTACAATTTAAATCTCAAAAATTGATAGGCAGGATCCCAAGTTATAAAGGCAAGAAGTACCCTATTTTAGTGTAATAAGTGCAAATATTACACTAAATTGCTTACTTTCAGTTTCATTTTATCAATATTCTGCCTATCGATTTTCGAGATTTAAATTATAATATGCTTATATTAAAAGGATCTCTCTACTCAAATATTTTCAGATTTTTTGGATGGCTCAATCTGAGTGGTGAAAAGTTACTTTTTGTGGCTCTTCACCCTGTAAGCCAGGTTTTTAATATTTTCTAATTACTACAGTATAGGTCTCAAGAGAAGAACCTAGGCTATCCACCAGTCTTTGAATTTTGAAAAATGACCCAGTGGATGCTGAGATACACGTCTATAAAGGTGTGTGCAATACTTTTGGAAGCCACTGTATGTAAATTGAGATACACAATAGGATCAGAGGGTTTCAGTACCTTTTTAAATGGAGAATTGGAGTTTTGTCAGATTTCTGGCAGGTGGGGTGGACAGGGTGCAGGTGGGTCAAATATCCATCAA
>Ga0307513_10008199_pt1 | contig 13397 bp, 7 predicted proteins | sample 15_EM_MG_FD_202174 | JGI IMG/M metagenome (GOLD analysis project Ga0307513, IMG submission 202174) | Populus trichocarpa ectomycorrhiza microbial communities from riparian zone in the Pacific Northwest, United States - 15_EM | ecosystem: Host-associated > Plants > Roots > Unclassified | place...
CACCAGACGCAAGAGATGAAAGGCAAAGAGGGCTCAGGAGATCCGGAAGGACGGGAGGCAAAGAGCGGACTGGCTTCGTCCGGACGCGGGCTCGATACGTCCGGTGAAAAAGGTTTTTTTGCTGATGGGGCTCCATACAAAAAGGTACAAGGCAACCGATAGTAGATACTTAAACAACCAGTTCTCCATAACTTGGTAATATTTAAGGATTCTGTAACCTTCTTCATGTTATCTGCGGGTTTGCTAATGTCACAACAAGTTTTCGCTGATTCTCATGAACATTGCGTAATGAGAGAAGGTGGTGAAGATGGGCACTTTTGGTGTAAAAAGGGCATCACACGAACCCTTTTGTCCTAGTACTGTACTATAGCCCACCGGAACCAACTTTTTGAATAAAATAAAAATAAATAAAAAATAAGCATTGCAATACAGGTTCCACTGCATGTCCCGTAATTATTATTATTATTTTGAGTGACTTTTGTTAAACTGATTTTTGTGGTGACCAGACACACTTCTAGGAGGTTGAAAATGCTGGATTATGACAACTCGCGATTATTCCGGTTGCTAGCTCAAACTCTCGTTTTGTAACTACCAAGGTTTAAAAAACTCGGGACGACCAGACGCGCCCTAAGAAAGCGGGTGTTTGATTACATAAGCGACCGTTCAAGAATTTTCACCCCGAATACCTTCAGGTAGTGTGAAATGCTAAAATTCACCGCTGAACTCTTCTCGAGCCACCATTTCTGGTGGATTTAAATAATTCTTGTTTATCCAACTTGCAGTGCAAGTTGCTGCCTAGTGCCGTGGTTAACCTACCGTAAGCGAGGTATGCGGGTATTCGGTCAAAATGGGTTTAGGGCCAAGCCCTAGGAGCAGGACAACTACAGTCCTAGGGCAAAAGTATTCGTCCGATGTCCTTTTTACACCAAAAGTGCCCATCTTCACCACGTTCTCCGAGTCTCATTGCACAATGTCTATGAGAATCAGCGAACATTTATCCTTGCACTAGCGAACCGGTAGATAACCTGAAGAAAGTTACTGAATCCTTAAATATTACCAAGTGATGGAGAAAAGGTTGTTTCAGTATCTGGTAGCTGTTGCAATGTATTTTTCTGTATGAAGCCCCATACAAAAACCTAAGTCACTTTTACAGTAGTTGACACAATTATGAACCCTGAAGACAGATTTAATTCCTTACACTTCTACTTTTATAGGGTTGAATAGATAGTGATTCCCTAGCTGATGGAAAGATTTCAAGTATTTTTATGTAAGTTGTGTTGAGAATTGTTTGTTTAAAAATGTCCATTTTTGGTGTAAAAAGGGTATCTGACGAGTATTTTTGCACCCGTACTTTACCTTTGTAGCGAACCCTCAACAGAGCTTTGGGAATTGCCAAAACACTTGAGAGAGTAGTGAGTAGAAGTAATATGCAGAAGGGATAGAATATTAAACAATTATAACTAGATAAGGATATGGTTTGATGAAAATCTTGGAGGGAATGCGGATTTCTCATGCCCCCGATGGGCTGCTTATGTAATCACACTCCGCGCTTTGGTTCCTTCTCGCTCAGGATTATTTTTTTTGCACTCGATGTCTGCTTGACCCGCCGTAGATGTGGACTTTGGCTTGGCGCTAACTCGGGTGTGGCCGTCTTATTACAAGTCCCAAGCCTAGTCTCCACATTTCCGGAAACTTTTGCAATTCGCAAGTACTTTGCGTGCACGACCGGACACAGCAGCCTGGGGCAATTATCAATGGCCCACTCGCCAGGTAGATGCATGATAACCGCAACCTAGATATTATAATGTAGTATTTGCCGATAGACGAGTAGACCAGGATCGAGTAGGCTCCCCGCACCCTTCATACTCACCCGTTTCGCGACGGGAGTTATCAGGTATCTACCAAGGGCAACATCCGTGCCACAAATTAAGTCCTATCATTTATGGTAACAGGTGCCCTATTGTAGGTAAGGCCGGGATATAATCCACAATTGTCTTAAGAGTCCGGGCGCTATCTTACACCGCCTCCCCTATCTAAAACAAAAAGGAAAAAATGGAACTATATACAGCTTATCTATCACTCAGAGAATTATAATAATGAGAAGATAGTAGGAAAGAGGAAAAAGAAGGGAGGGAGGAGAGAAGAAGAAAGAAGGCGGAGGCAAGAATTGGGAAGTCGGGGAAGATTGAATAGGATAGGATGGAAACTGCACGGCATATACTGAACCTTCTCAGGAAAATAAAACTATTTCACCCCACCGACCGGATCCCACCTCACTCCGCAAGCAGGAGGTCGCACATCAGAGCTAAAAACGGAGTTTTAGATGGGTGTGACAACCGCTATTTGATATGAGTCCTCGTCACACACGGGTTTCCCTTCCGCTGGAAGGGATTGTGTTCAACGACAGTTGATAAGTGAAACACACTCCAAAGGGAAGTAATGGGGGTGATCACAGAGAGGTGGTGTCTCCGCGTCCTAGGGGCGGGCCATGGGTTACCGCTCGTAATGCTGTAGTAGCTCGATCACTCGGTGATGACCATGCTTAGCTGCGTGCTGGAGTGGCATTTGGCCATCATTATCAACAGTGTTAGGGTTAACCTCTTCCCGCCCGAGTAGTATTTCTACCACCCCCACATGTCCTTTCCGAGCAGCAAGCGCGAGCGGTGTTTGGCCAGTACGATTTGGCCTGTCGGGATTAACCCCTTCCTGCTCGAGCAGTATTCTTACCACTCTCTCACATCCACCGATGGCAGCACATGCCAGCGGTGTGTCGCCATCATTATCTATATTCTCGAGATCGACCTCTTGACTCCTGAGTAGAATTTTTACCACATCGTCAGGTCCAAACTCAGCTGCAAGGGAGAGCGGTGTACTGCAGTGGTTGTCTTGTTTGTCGGGGTTGACCTCTTCCCGCCCAAGTAGTATTCTCACCACTCCCTCATGTCCCTCCCTAGCCGCATATGAGACTGGCGTCTTGCCGTAATCGTCTTGTTTGTCTGGGCTGACCTCTCCCCGTCCGAGTAACATTTTCACCACTCCTTCATGTCCCGCCCAAGCGGCATACAAGAGCGGTGTCCTACCAGAATCGTTTGTCTTGTCAGGGTTGACCTCTTCCCACTCGAGTAGCATTCTCATCACTCCCTCATGTCCCCCCCAAGCGGCATAAAAGAGCGGTGTACCGCCGAACCGGTCAGGTTGGTCGGGATCAATCGCTTCCTGTCCAAGCAATAGTTTTACCACTTCCTCATGTCCATTACAGGCAGCCCATGAAAGTGGAGTATATCCCCGAAAATCTCCTCCGTTAAGATCACTATCTCCCATCACTATTAAAGCGGCCACAACTTCAACAATTCCAAAAAACGATGCGTAGTGTAATCCATTGAACGGAAAGTAAGCTCCAAAATGCCAATTATCCCATCCTAGCGCCCTGTCTACAAGCAATTCTGTCGATAGGTGGCCTGGGCCAACGTTTTCCCGAAAGAGCTCCAGTGCAAGTGATTTGGCCAGGTCCGAAAATTCTTTTTTCGCATGGACTCCCCAGTATAGAGAGCAATATTCCAGAAATGTCGTTTCTCGGGAGTGGGAAGAGGGGTAGGGTGAAAGGGCCTTGACATGTTTCGAATTCAGATAGGTGAGGCAGATCTCTGCCATCACTGCGTGAGGTTTACTAAAAATATCATGATGGGTGGAGAGATATTCTTTGAGGGTGAAGTGGATCAGTCGTACAACTGACGCCTCTTTATCCAAACTGACAAGCCCTTGACAGCAGCTCACGACTGTCGATATGGAAGGGACGTTTCCGGCATTGAAATCCTTAGAGCCTAGCTCGACTGCTAGGGCGTGGCAGAGCTCATTCGCCGTCAAGGGCCGTTCCGCATGACTGACCAACATCAAGGCCGCAAATCCGAGTCGTGATTTTCCCCCACTCTGCGCCTTTATCCGTTCAATCGTCGTGCGATAGGCGTCTCCTAACCCTAGCCCATCTCTGATTTTGCTGAGCTGTTCTCGTCTCCTGTGTATTGTCGGCTCTTCTAGGATTGCCTCTATATTGAAGGACACGAGTAGGAACCTAAATATATTCATTAGCCCATAATGTGAGGCGGGATTCCGAACATTATAGCGGTTACGCACATATCTGATATATTCTCAGGAATCTTCTCCAGAATATCCGCCTCTAGCCTCTCATCCATGGCATCTGGTGTTTCATCATCTCGCAGCCGCGCGCGAAGATATGTGATGATATCGTCTCTGGTGGGGCCTACGGATATACTTATCACTTGTCCGACAAGTCGCCTCTCGATCTCTGCCCAGATATGAGGCCTCCCAGTCACGAATATTCGAGTGCCCGGGGACTTCGCAAGAATTTCGCTCAGCGAATCGAGGAGCCTGGCCCGTTGCGCTCCGGCGCATTCATCAAGGGCGTCAATACAAATAAATGTGTGCTGGAAGGATGTAATAAGCTGTAGCATCTTCACGGCACCCTCGAGTTGAAGCCTGCGTCCAACAGTGGTCTTTTTCTGCTTACGCAAGGCGCACCATATTTCCTCTGGGACCCTCTCCATTCCGCCCACGATCTGCTTCAGCAAGGAACCCAGAATTCTAGCCGCAGACTGTTCCTTTTGGGCTGCGAAGTCGAGGTAAAGGCAGGTAACGGAGGTGCTTCGTCCGATGGCCTGATCGCACAGTCTATCCACTACAAGCGAACTATTACCATAGCTTGTTAGCATTATTTTAACTACTTGTCTCAGCAAAGAATAATCCTGCTTACCTGATGAATGTCTTACCCACCCCCGGATCTCCATAACAAAACAGAACAGCCTTATCAGGGCAACCTTCTCCACTCAATCCGCACCATCTTCTGAATTCCATAGTTTGTATTAGCCATTCCCCAACATTCTTCACACGCCGCTCTTGGATATCCCAATGCCGCAGGCCCGGATCTAGGGGTGATAGCCAGGTTAGGAGTTGAGACCGATCATCGGCAACAGAATAGTTCGACACATTAGTAATATAAGAATTTGTAGTATTGAGGCAGTTTGTATTATCCTTGATGATATATCGGGACATATTCGATTGTTTGTTGCGTTCTTCGTCGAAGGGCTGTAGTTGCTGAGCACCGTTGGTTGATGACATTCCCGGCAGTGGAGGGAGAGCGGGGTCTGGTTGAACGAAAGTGGGGTTGGCTGGTGTCACACCAAATTCATACCGAAATACTTGCACAGCCGCCAGTACAGAACTTTTGAGAGCAGAGCGCCAAGTAGAATCCCAGCTAAGCCACCTGGGATGTATTTATCCCTTGGACTGTCTGAAACAATAAAATTTTCTACTCGAGTACCTAGGCGCTCGGTCCAGATTAGTTAAAAGGGGGTCTGGCTCTGGCAAAGCAACTTTCTCATGATTTGTCGACTGTTAAAGCCACTGAGCCAAAGCATAGAGCTACCGCATACGGAGGGCGCGTAATCTGCATGTCTCATCAGTCTATGGGATACTGTTTCCGACATACCGATAGAAACTGCACTCTTCTCGCGGCAACATTACTGTATCGATACGGTCCTCGTAATTTCCTGATTTTTGCAAACACGACTGCTATTGCATACAGCGAAAATTTTGAGGTTCCAGGCTATTTTTTGCCCATATGCAATGGCGGTTGTGTTCGCAAGCGTCAGAAAATTACGAGTAGATGAGGCGGCTTCTCTATTGGTTTCGACTCGTGGTGAGATTGAGTCATGAGTCAACCGGCGCAATTACCTTCCAGTGCTAAGTTGGTCATGTGATCTTAGCTTTAGAATTCCGACGATTTTCATAGGCAATTGAGGGCTTCTTCCTTTTTCGTCTTTGGTTAAAGATATGAGGAGAGTCAAGGTTTTCTTTTGGACTTCTTCTCACTTCCAATGTCGAGGAATCTTCGGAATCATTAAATTTTAGAATCGACGATCAAGTGACCAACTCAGCACACGGCAGCATGAGCACTACCGTAGGGTGTGAGCAAAAGTACGGCGAAGTCTTTCTATGCCGTTTACATAGAAATTCTGCGAGCCACGTTCGCCAGACTTACCCACAACCCCCCCAGTACTCGGGGGTGCATGAGAGTGATAAATATTGTGTGGCGTTGAGTTGCACAAAGTGACAGGACTATGCAGGTACGATCTGTACCCGAGTAGTCCAACCACTCTCTGCTATAATGCCTCACAAAATGTTTACCACTTTCATGCACCCCCGAGTACTATTCCCTGCAACAGCCATCCCAATAAATAGCTAAATTCTAAAGTCAGGTGAGAAAAAAGCTCGAGCCGACCACCATTTTCCACCAAAACCGAGCCCGCTTTACCAAATATTTAATCACCACCAATAGATCTGGCGGTTCAACTTTAGGCCAAATAAAACCGGGGAGCAGGTAGAGAGCAGTTTTCAAGAGAGAGAATTTCCTGCAGGGTTTATAGAATTGGGAAACCGGGGAGAATCTACAAGAAAGGTCGCTATCAAACATATTTCGGAGGAAAGCCTCATACAAAATCTCAAGTCCCTCCCTGATTTACCACACTATTGCACACAAAATCACAAGTTATTAATTTATTTACTTTATATTTCCTTGATAGAAAGTAATAGTGTTTCTGATGGCCCGTGTGACTTCTTGAAATTTCTTACCATAAGTTGTACCAAGGTATGAGTTTCTAAAAATGCCTATTTTTGGTGTGAAATAGGCAACAGTACGAGCTTTTTGTCACCCGGCTTTCTTCTTACTATTTTATGATACTATGGAAGAAACCAAAAGTCTATAAGCAACTTAGTGCTCGCTGATATGCGAGCAGACCCGGAATCTAGTTGAAAAATACACTCTGAGTGGTCTGGGCCTAGCTAAGCGAGCTAGGGAGTCTCCTATCCAGGTGAGCTCAGGAAATGCTAGCCATCACCAAATCTACCGTATACCGATAAGAGTAGCTTAACAATCCCTTCGCTAACCGGAAATCTCACAAAAATAGTCTATGATCAGTAGTGAGTCTTGGGGTCCTTATCCTTTCTGTGCTGCTAGCAGCGTCCTATATATACACAAAACTCTCCTACACGAAAAACTTTTCTTGTCCTCCGCTCCAGTCCATTTCTTCCATAACGGTCTCTTTCTTTCCAAACCACATCCTCAACTGTCCAACACATCTCATCTCTGAATCCCGTGACTTCCTTTCGACTACATGCAGAGTTTTTCCTTCCTGAACATTCCTGATACCTGTGCCTGTTTCGCTAACATCATAGTGTGACACTCGATCGTTCCATCTTCTAACTAACCTTAGTTCGAAACCCTCAACCCCCTCTAGTACGATTCCTGAATGTTCTCAAAACATCCTCGCTGCACCTAACCCTTCGTCCATAAGTTACACGCCATCGCTTCAACTTCTATACTTCCAAACACTTTCCAAACGAAAACTCCCCTCATCCAAACGTTTGGTGTAGTCAGTGTTCCCAAGCGTCCAGTCCGTCCGTCTTTAGCCTAGGACGGGACGGACGCCAAGTTTGAGACCTTCGGACGGGACGGACGCCCAATTGCAGTCCGTCCTGACCTATGCCCGGGACGGACGGCCGGGCCCTATAGGTGTCTTAGTTTATGTTTCATTTTCGAATTTCATGAGCATTAGGTAAGTGTTATCAAGATGTGAAACATTTTTATTCTAATGAAGAGAAGCTTAGGCTCTACTATTATGTATCAAATTTCGCTATCAATCAACCAATGCTTCCAGTGATATCCGATCCTGGTTCTGAGCACCCCGACCCTATTCCACTTCCTCGACCTACAAGGGAGGCCCGTCATTATGCAGGACGGTAGGTAACCTACAGGTGACGCCCGTCCTTACTCAGGACGGTAGGTAACCTACAGGTGACGCCCGTCCTTACTCAGGACTGCAGGTAACCTACAGGTGACGCCCGTCCTCATGCAGGACGGTAGGTAACCTACAGGTGACGCCCATCCTTACTCAGGACGGTAGGTACCTACCGGAAGTTACCATTTCCAAAAAAGACTGCAGGGCCCGCCCGTCAACCTACCGTCCTGCGGTCTTTACAAAAGACGGACGCGTCCTTACCCACCCGGACGGGACGGACGGGACTATAGGACGCTAGGGCCCTGGCGTCCGGACGGGACGGTTGGGAACCCTGGGTGTAGTAGCACTGTCGTAGATATGGAACCTTCGTGAATATTCTAACAAAATCTAACTCAATTCCTACTACTGTCTACGGAGGTGCAGCGTATAAGTTTTGTAGGTTACACAGGGGGTGAGGGGTGGCAGTCCTGATTTGTGGAACCTACAAAACTTACACGCTGTACCTCCGTAGTGCATCTACAAGTCAAATTCGACCCTCATCTAGTGTTGGAAAGCACCGGTAATCACTGCGTGGTCAACTATATTGTGTGTTCGTACCTTTTCCTATATTTCTTAGTCGTTAGTTACTAGTTCCTTTGTCAGTCATTATCAATCTCGGGGGAGGGGCAAGTATACCCGGTTTGTATAGTAGTCGAAGGATTCGCAGAGGGGGCCGGAAATGCGCAGAGAGGAAAGCGAGGAATGGGTCGGAACAGAGTGCCAGTTGGGGAGCGATATTGTCCACAGAAGGATTCCCGCAAAAGAAGATATGTGGTGGGGTTCTTTGTATTTAAACCATCTGCTCTGCCATAGATATACGGATAAGATTGGCACACCTTCGATCAAGCTATTCACATTTCCCCCTTGGCTTCTTTGTACTTCTTCATCTTCCCACGGCGTACTTCTCCCACCCAGATCTCATAGCAATATCTAGTAACCACTATTCTATGTCGGGTTAACAGTCGGCACTGTCTCGAGCTGGACGGCCGTCTGCAAGTAAAGGAGCCCTGAGACGTCCGAAATTATCACTTACAGAAGAGGGCGAGATCAGCGTCTTGAGCCCCCATATTAAGACAAAACAAAAAAAAAAGCTCCAGACTTCAGCACATGCAACTCCAACGTCTCAAAATACCGCGAGGTTCAATTATTTAAGTTCGTACGGTATAGGACAAGTTCTATGCTCGGGTAAGGATAAAAAATCGGAAATCAATGCCCCACCCTCTATCGGGATTTACAAGCGATCGACAGAAATAAAATAGTTTCCTAAACCTTCCTCCCTCGCCGAGCCAGTACCGAATATTGTTCAATCTTGGCAAGAAGCTTAATGTTATCATCATCACCCGGTTTTACACCTGAAATGGCAGATTTTAAGCACTTACGACTGGTCTGCAAGCGATATGGGGGTAATTAAACCTTAAATTTCTGGGAAGAACTTATGAGACTTTTTTCACTCCACTATGTGGGCTGAGGGGTGTAGATTAGCATTGGATTGTGTTGCAATTCCTGCGTAGGCAGCTCATGTAAATGAGAGGTAACTTTTGTCTACTAGCATTTCCTCAAGGATTGTACTATGGGCATTAGCTAGGAGAGCTTGCTACTTATTAGCCATATCCGGTTTACTCTAAGGGCTCTGCTGGGTTTTGAATTTTTTTTATGATAAATTAGGTTGAGATTCTTATCTTCCGGGCCGCATACCGATCGCATGTGAGCGCTAAAGAGAAGAATAAAGTTTATGAGAGACAGACAATGCTCGGTGACTTCTTATTCCAACAATTGAGCGTGAAGAGAACTTCTTAAGTACAACCCATAGTGACTGCAGGATCATACAATTTCCTTCTCTTCTCACGCCATTGTCTTACCCCTTATTCCCCTCTTTGCTTCCCCGCTTTGCTATGTCTACTACCCCGCTCTGCCACATATGTTACCCCGCTCTGCTACGTGTCCTACCCCGCTTTGCGCATGCTTCACCGACTTCCAGACCGAGCGGCCAATTCTCCGTATTTCTTCTAACATCTTCTTTCTTCTGGCGTGGGGGTTGAGTGCGGTGAGAAATCCAAGGTGAGCGCCGGTGATTCACAATACAGATTTTGTAATGTAGAATGAGGAGGGTGCTCATGACCTTTATAGCCAAGACAGCTGGACAAAATTAACCGAGGATCAACAAACTAGCCATAACAGCACGATGAACATTCCCAATAAGCTAAAAAAGAAACAAGTGAAAGCACAGTAGAAATTATGAGGTGTCTCCCGAGTGCCAATGACCTTTCCTGGAAAGTTTGTTGTGCTCGACTGCCCGGAAACAGTGTACTACTGGGCTAGATTTGTGCTGAGCCAATTTTACCACACAATACAATCTCTCGCTCTACTCACTAAAACTTACAAGCACTGTACCCGCAGGAGAATATGAATAGGTATCTACCAAAAGCCCTAATTAATATGGCTGATGATGTAAAACCTGTTTATTTAATTCCTTAGGCCGAGACCGGAAGCGTCCAGGGCAGCGATGGCATTGTGCGTTTCAACTTGGAAAATGCTTAACGCTTCCTGCGCAACACGACAAGAGCCCTCCTACGGTAAGCGAAGCGCAGGCTTTCTCATCAAGGGAACAAGTACTGTACTCGAGTAAATAGTAGCCACCAGAATCATCTAGCGAAGAGAATCCTGACCTCTTTACACTGGACGCATAAGGGATCCCGGCGTGCCCACCCCGTATCCCATATTAGAGCGCATCTATCACACTGTTACAGTGCCCCCTCCATGTTTCCCGAGGTCGATTGGTCTCCGCGAACGGCTTTGCCCCCAGGCTCCCCTCTGCCCTATACTTATGATAGCCTGATGTTGGTACCCAGCGTTGCAACGCATGGACTCGGGGGTGCATGAAAGTGATTAACATCTGGTCACAAAGTGCTCACAAAGTTAATCATAATAATAAAAGTGACAGGACCAGTCAGGCATGGCCCACACCAGACCAGCCCTGTCACTTTGCGCCACACTGCCCCACAAAATTGGTAATCACTTTCATGCACCCCCGAGTACGGTATCTCGACTCAAGATGATATGAAATCATAAGGAAAATAGAAACAATAATAGGTTCGATAGAAGCAGATACGCTACGCACCCACTAGCCAGTGTTTTTCCCCCTCAAGCATGCCACTGGCTAGACCGCGGAAGGGATCAGACGTCAATAGCCTGACTATTAATGTAGTGAGCACCCCGGGGGGGGTGAACTACCTGTGTGGAGTTGAGTTGGGGTACATCAGTCGCAACTCTTGCTACCTACTTAGTCCTACTATCGGTCGCGTAATTTTGACTCCCGTAGATAAACAGTTTCCACGATTTCGCGAACGGCGGGATCAACTTAGAGAACAGCGGGGAAGTTTTACCTGGCATGTTGAAAGATTGGAGAGCGATTGCTCACACGAATGCGACGTGCAATATAAGCACCCCGGGATCATATTTCCCGGTCATTATCGACACAACCGAATACTTGTATTGTGCGAGCACGCCGAGATGCAGCAGAGAAATTTCAGTTACCCACTCCCCAGGTAGATGCATCAAAACAGAAACCTGTATACAAGGTAGCGTTTGCCGATAGGCGAGCACACCGGATCAAGACCATCACTCGTCCGACTTTGAATCCTTCCATGAGTTAGCGAACAGTGTAGTAACTTTACAGTGGTGTACTTTCCCTGGCTGCTCGATTTTCCACTTCGATAGTGAAGCCTACATTTCGGAAGTGGGAAGAGCTGATATTGCATTTCATTGACACTTCATTCTAATTTAGTGACTTGGAAAGGGATCTATTGTTGCTGGGTAACATTGGGGCAAGTGATACGGAGACGCATAATACTTTTCCATCGACATCGCAAGATATACTGTTGTTGGATTGGGCACCCAGTCTTAGGCTAGGTTCTGCAAGAAGAGGGCAATTCTCTCTCGCTATCCATTACCGTCTGTCTCCTTGGTGGGTTCACCGCTAACATTCTGCGCGCTATCAAATGGTTCCCGACATCGGTGAAATCGGTGAGCGCCATCAGATACGTATCACTAAGCTCCCCCCGCCCTTCATACTCACTGTTTGGCAGCGGGAGTTATCAGGTATCCACCAGGGGCAATATCCGTACCACGAATTAACTAATATCATTTATGGTAACCGGTGCCCTATTGTAGGTAAATCCGGGATATAGTTCAAAGTTGCCTTAACAATCCTAGCGCTATTCTATACCGCCTCCGCTATCTAAAAAAAAATATAAAAAAAAGAACTATAAAAAGTCACGCCTTATCTATCACTCATAATTATATTACAGAGAAAATAGTAGGGGAGGGAGAAGAGGGAGGGAGGGAGGACAGGAAAGGGAAGAAGACGGAGGAAAGAATTGGGAAGTAGAGGAAGATTGAGTGGGGCAGGATGGAAACTGCGCTATAAACTGAACCTCTCAGAATAATGAAACTATATAACACTACCGACTAAACGCTACTATACTCCCAACACACCCAAGTTAGACACGGAGTTTCAGTTGGGTGTAATAACAGCCATTTGATATGCGCCCTCATCCCACAGGATTTCATTCGTGCGGAGAGGATGGGGTCCAACGACAGCTTCTACAAGCAACGCCTTCCAAAGGGAGGGAATGGTGGTGATAGCTAAGGGGTGGTGTCTCCGCGGCCTGAGAGCGCAGCGCCATGGGTTACCGCTGGAGATGCTCTAGTAGCTTGATCACTCCATGATGGGAATGCTTAGCTGCGTGCTGGAGTGGCGTTTGGCCATCATTATCGACCTTGTTAGGGTTGACCTCTTCCCACCGGAGTAGTATTTTTACCACCTCCTCATGTCCCTTCCGAGCAGCAATCGAGAGCGGTGTTCGGCCGGCATGATTTGGCTTGTCGGGGTCAACCCCTTCCTGCTCGAGTAGTATTCTTACCACTCCCTCAGATCCACCGAAGGCAGCACATGCGAGCGGTGTGTCACCATCATCATCTAGATTATCGGGATTGACCTCTTCTCTCCTAAGTAGCATTTTGACCACATTGCCATGTCCATCCTCCGCAGCAAGGGAGAGCGGTGTACTGCCGTGATTATCTGGCTTGTCAGGGTTGACCTCTTCCCGCCCGAGTAGAATTCTCACCACTCCCTCATGTCCCCTCAGAGCGGCATACGAGAGCGGTGTCATGCCAGAATTGTTTGGCTTGTCAGGGTTGACCACTTCCCGTCCGAGTAGTATTCTCACCACTCCCTCATGCCCCCCCTGAGCGGCATACGAGAGCGGTGTCATTCCACAATTGTTTGGCTTGTCAGGGTTGACCACTTCCCGTCCGAGTAGTATTCTCACCACTCCCTCATGCCCCCCCTGAGCGGCATACGAGAGCGGTGTCATGCCAGAATTGCCTGGCTTGCCAGGGTCGACCTCTTCCCGCCCGAGTAGTATTCCCACCACTCCATCATGCCCCCCCTGAGCGGCATACGAGAGCGGTGTCATTCCACAATTGTTTGGCTTGTCAGGGTTGACCACTTCCCGTCCGAGTAGTATTCTCACCACTCCCTCATGC
>Ga0307513_10008200_pt1 | contig 13396 bp, 5 predicted proteins | sample 15_EM_MG_FD_202174 | JGI IMG/M metagenome (GOLD analysis project Ga0307513, IMG submission 202174) | Populus trichocarpa ectomycorrhiza microbial communities from riparian zone in the Pacific Northwest, United States - 15_EM | ecosystem: Host-associated > Plants > Roots > Unclassified | place...
TATATATATATATATATATATATAATACCAAAAAAATTCCAACTCGAAGACTTAAATTTTTTTATTAAAAAATAAAAAAAGTAATTTCACTAGATAAATCTAAATGAAATTAAGAAGAAAAGTGACTGCTTATCAGTCATCTTTTATGAGTGAAAGAACGAGCTCTGACACTTTTTTTTATATATATTTTAGAAACTGATTCATTCACATACGGGGACCTATAGGTTTCTTCATTACGATGACGGCCGATAAAATTGAGAATAGACTGCCATAGACCTTTCAAAAAACTCATTTTCTCCTTGCCCATTCTTGGTTGTCTGCTCCCTGATTGTTGAGGAGAGACTTTTGGGACCGAAATACGGAAGGTGGCTGGCTTTTTTCCAACTAAGAAATGGGATTTTTTCTCATGGTTGCTATTATTATTTGAAGTTTCTCTTTCACATCAATCTTCTTCAACTTGGGACTCGATTGCGAGTTGTTGTTTTTTTTTGACTGATTTTATGCATATTTTGTCATATATATATATATATATAATCAACATGATATTATTTCACCCAAAAAATAATAAAATCTACCTAAATTATTAAAAAAGGATACTTGACCAACAACAAAACCCAAGGTAAGATAATATTTTGACGCTCTATGCAAAATCTTAAGGTCGTGATGTATTTTAGCATGAAAATAAATAATTTTTTATTTTTCATTAAAAATTCAAATATTTTTTATTCAATTCTTGAATAAATCATACAGATTATTTTATTAAATCCTCGAGATCATTTTATTTTTCTAAATATAATTATTTTATATTTTTATCATTTATTTTATTTATAAACTTATTATTGTTTCATAGCAACTTTGCTGATTTTTATCTGCATCATTAGTCTTAACTTTTCTTTGTACTATTTTTTATTTTAGTTTTGTTTATTCATCTCAAGTTTTGATTACTCATTATGATATTGCTTGTTTAATTTTTTGATTACTACAATGTAACTACTTCAACTATTTTTTGGCCATTTTGTAATTGTTCAGTTTGATCACTTAATTTTTAATTTTTAATTTTATTCTTGCATGTTATCGTCATATAATTTAAACATATGATTTAAAACACAGTGGTTGCTTTCCATATCATGGAATGTTTCAACTTTGAAATGATTCTTAAATTTGCAGAATTGATTTAATTTTGTCTGTTAAAAATTGAAACAAGGAGAACCATATTTAACTCATAAATTAGGAGGCAACCATAACCCCTTTTTGTTATTCATGAGCAGTGCAAAAGTACATTTTAGTCCTTGAATTTTGCTTATTTTTTTTTAATCTTTCGTCTTGTTGTTTGATTTTTTCCATTTTAGTCCCAAAATTTATTTACTTTGCATTTCATTCATTGGAATTTAAGAGGAGAGAGAGAGTCACTAAACAATAAGAGAAGAGAAATAAATTTATCGCTTGACGATATTTTGACAATAAAAAAAAAACATAATCTTGGTATCAATGAGTTCCTTTCGATGAGAGGATTTTTATCGAGATGTTTTTAAACTTTCATATCATTAAAAAAGGTAAATATGAGGTTAAGGAAGAAGTTTTTTACATGGTTTAATTTTGTGTTTTTTTTATTTAAAAGTGTTTTGAGATTATAATTTGATTTATTGAGCTTTATATAGTTTTTATTTGGTGTTTTTATATGAGAAAAAAGAAAAAATTAATTTTTAAAGCCTAAAAATCATGGCATGACTTTTTAGGCGCCTTTTCGGTGCATGGAACCTAAGCTAGTATACAACATGTTGTTTGTCACTTTAGATGACGAATTGTCTACTTTATTTTTCTTTTAAAAAAGAACAAATGACGCATCATCCATCCTTAAACATAACAAATAAGACTAGGCGCGTGGGCATGACCTCGTAAGCCCACGCACGCTCGGGCACAATTTCTTTGGTCTATGTGCTTGGCCACCTTTTATGTTTCTTTTTTAAAATTTATTTTGATTGAAATACATTATAAATAAAATGCTCAAAATTATATTTACATTATTAGTCATTATTTTTCATAATTCTTAAATAAAAAATATATTTTTTCTTATTGGAATCTTAACAATTTATTATTCAATTATTATATACCTGATATGTAAGAAAAAAAACAATTCTCATGGATATTTAATGAAAATAAATTTTATTTTATTACTTTTTTGATATACTTTTGACGTGATTTCATCACATTTTTTTTTTTGCCTTCATTCACATACAAAATATTAAGACATTATATTTAAGATTTTTTTAATTAAATTTTTCTTTTGAGATCATGATGACATTTCATTTAAAAAACAATGCTTATGATTTAAAAACATGCTTTTATTAAAAAAAATAAAGAGATGCATTAATAAGAAAATGAAATTTAGATTAGAGAAATATATTTTTCCTACTTATTCAAAAAATTAGAATTTTAAATAAATCTTTATTTTAATTTTCACCTTCTTCTTTTATTAAAAAATAATGCTACTAATAAAAGATTATATCACTGTATTTTAAAATATGAAGAATGTTTTATGATGATATTGCTAGTTATTTTATGGATAACTATGTATTAGCCTAATATTCAGGATTTGTAAAATAATATACTTATTATTATTGAATGAAAAAAAAAAATCCAATTTCTTATTTTTTTTATTGTCTATATATATATATATATATATATATATATATATATTCTCCTCAAAGTTATGTTATTATAGTCTTTTAATATAGTTATGGAGAAATGATTGATTCATGAGTTTTTAATTTTTTTAATTGATGCTTGTTTTCAGGATCATAATGAGTTTTTGCTTAAAAATAATGCTTCTCATTAAAAAAACATGTTTTCATGAAATTAAAACAGAAATGTGTGAATACAAAAATTATATTTTTTTATTAAAATTAACAATTATTTTCTTTTTACTATAAATTGTTGTAGTTTTCCTGAATTTGTTTTCTGATTGATGTTTCCTTTTATTCAATGAACTATGTTGCTAATAATAAAACATTTTGTTACAGAATATGTCAAGCTTTAATAATGGATTACTCTAAAGAAAAGAAGCGAATAATTGAAATCTTACTATGACATCGACATCTTGGGCAAGCTTCCTTTAGTTATCTCAAAACATTATTTTCTAGTTTATTAAAAGATATTAGTGATTCTAATTTATTACTTGTAATTGGCATAAAAAACTTCTTATAGGGTATGCGTGGATTTCTAAAGGAAAGAAGCAAATATTGAAATATGATTATGGCATTGGCATTTTGGGCAAGCTTTCTTTAGTAATCTCAAAAAATTATTTCTTAGTTTATTAAAAGATGATAATTCTAATTTTCAATGTGAAGTTTGTGAACTAGGAAAGAGCTATTGAGCTTTATATCCATTAAGTTTGAATAAAAGCCTATATCCATTTATAATTATATATCCTGATACATGGGGTTTATCCAAAATCTCTACTTTAAGTGTGTAAAGTCCCCATAAATCGTAAATAAAAAATTAAGAAACATGATGAAAATTTGATAGAAAAGACTTGATAAGAAAAATTATTAAATAAAATGTCAGGATACCTTGAAAGTTAACCTAATGATATTAACAGCTTGAGCATTAAACTGTAAACCACAAGTCTAAACTCGATAAATCCAAACTTAATAGGGTAAGTATTAATTGAAAAATAATAAATTAGAGAGAAAATTGTTGGTGAATTGGAATGAACATTCCTGAATGATTAATTTAAATGTCTAGTGGGATGAAGAAATAAATTGATATGTGAAATATTAAATAGCGATAAGTTGTGTGAATTTCCTGATCAGGTAAGATAATAATTGGAATGAGGGAATTTTGTAATCTTGAGTAATACTATTTATAAAATAAAACAAAAATTCCAAATAATTATCGCATGATCCTTGTACGAGAAAGGTTGAATGCCGGCACAAACCCGCGCACAACTGTGCTTGGAAGGCGGAAATGGGTAAGGACTCTAAGGAAAACTTTATGATAATTATAAATGGGAATCTATAAAAAATTATTCTAAGACCCATGATGATTTAAGTAAATTATTTGGTATGCAAAAATTTAGATTTTTGATATAAAATTATATACTATCTAGTTTTACAATATTTAGCATATTTTCCAATTTGATTGTTGGATTGAGATGAAATTTCACAAGAGGTCTTCCTACATATGTTGTTATCTTGGGTTAGAATTTTATGATAATCAGAACTCATAAAGGTCCGAAAGATAAAATAACAGTATTGGTTTAGTGCATAAAAAACATGAAGATAAATTGTGGTGTCACCAAAGAATGCTTAAGCTTATTAACGAGGAACATATAGAAAAATCAAGGGAGATAAGACTTTTGTGACTTGCTCCCTATTAATGCAACTGACCACTCTTAAACCAATGAGTCAAAATTCTTTTGTCCCACCATTTGAACATTAGGGTATGTGCTGTAAGGAAGAATATTGAGATGGAGTTGATGGTTAAATGAGTAGGAGGATCAAACATTGGAGTTAAAGGAAGAGGTGGGATGATTTTATTGGGAAGAAATGGAAGAAGAAGAAGTGCTTAGGAACCCAAAAATCAACTCAAATTTCTTGTTAGGGTATGTACAAGGGATAAATGAGCTGGACATCTAAGAATGGAGAGGGGAAAGTTACAATTTGGGAGTGAAAGAGAAAGAGGAAAAAACCTGGAAGTTTATGAGAGGAAGAAGGAGAGGAAGAAGAAGAAGTTGTCTAGATATCCATAACACTAACTCAACCTTTTTGGTAAGATGACCTCCAATATTTTATTTATGTTCTTGTTAGAAATAGATGGAGGAAGGGGAAAACCCCATTATTTTTGACTTTAGGGTTTGTATAAATGTTTGATGATGAAAATAAAATTGAATAAATATGCTAAGTTAACAATGAAAGGTACAAACTAAGGAAATAAGGAAGAAAAATGAAGAAAAATCAAAGAGAAACTCATGACCTTAAGGTCGGCTAGTACTGAACTGGAGCGGATTTTTGGCTTGAAATTATAATGTTAAGAACTTAAAATGTTATGTAAAAGGGTAAGTTATGGTCTAAAATAAAGTGTTGGTTAAGTTGAAGAATTGTGTGCTCCTTATATATGTGGAAATATAGTTTAGTGTAAGGTTAAGAAGAAACCTTGTTATATGGACATGCTTAAGATTTGAAACTAGCTTGTAGGGTATGTTTATATGAATGAGGTGAAGAATATGAAATAATTAGAATGAGAAAACTTGGAAAATGGGTATGCTAGGGTCGACCATGAAGGTGATTTAAGGAAGGTTGAGATTTTGACTTATAGCATTGTGTGTAAGGAAAATCATGTTAAGAGGATAATAGACAAAAAACTAGATAGTTTTGTAGATGGAGAAGTTTTCTTTATAAGAGTTGTAGGTGGAGATGTTAGGGTTCTAATAGATCTGAACTTGCCTGATTTTGAGTTTTATAACTTCGGATATGATTCAAAAGTCAAGTAAAGATCTACATCGATGTAAACCTGGATAAAATTCAGAATGCCATTGTGATTGTTTGATTTGAACCTTAAGAGTATATATTTTGGAATTAGTTTCTTCACAAAAGTTATAGGTATGGATGTTACCTTTCAAGTGAAACTAACCATGCTTAAATCAAAGTTGTATAACTTGAAATATGAGCCAAAAACCAAGTAAGGGTCTAGCTGACACAAAACTAGGCATATTATAGATGTTATCGTGGTGGTTTAAATTAAGCCTTAAAAATGTATAATTTGGAGTTTGTTTCTTTACAAAATTTGTAGGCTTGAATGCTAATTATATAACTCCCGATATGACTTGAAAATTGAAGGAAGGTCGAATTCAACTTTACCAGATAGATTTTATTAAGTATAATAACAAATGAATTTGGGTACCTTAAGGAAAGAATTGAGTTTCCCTACCCTTGCATAAAGTTATAGATTTGTGTCTTATCTTTCAAAAGAGTCAAGCCACGTTTAAAATTAAGGCCTAGAACTTTGCTTATAAATGAAATATGAAATAGTGCTCTTGAGTAATAAAATAGAGATAGAAGTGTAGTGAGAAAATTAGTTGAAGAAAAATGAATTCATAGTAATGAACTTAAGTGAATAAGATTTCAATGATATCATGAGAATTCATAATATGGTAAAGTTATGAAGTGATACTTATGATATCTCTTAATCCAAAATAGGTGAGGTGCCTGGAGCAGGTTCCGCTACGGTGGGAAGGACTCGTTCGGACAAAGAAACATGTAGGTGCATTACACCTTATCTTTTTAATTCATGTAAACTTATTAATAAATTTAAGAATTAGTTGTTGTATTGTTATGAGAAATACTAAAATAGATATGAGTACCTTGTGTACATTAATATGGATCAATTAGTTATGATAATGCTTGAATGAACATGAGTACCTTGCGTATATTGGTATGAATCAATTAGTTATGATAATGCTTGAATGAACATGAGTACCCTGTGTTCATAATTATATATCAAATTGGTTATGATATTATTTGAATGAATATGAGTACCTTGAGTACATTGGTAAGCATCTCATAGCTCGTTGAACTGATTGTAGTTTTATCTTTGATTTTAACGTAATTACAAGTATATCCATTATGTTGGAAGTATATATAGAATTGAAAATGAGAATTTAATTGATTGGTTTCCTGGTTTGGAAAATAATAGTGTCAACATCCTTGACGACTGAGATTTTAATTGATTAGTTTCTTGGTTTGGAAACTAATGGTGTTAACGTGCCCGATGATCGAGATTTCAATTGATTAGTTTCATGGTTTGGAAACTAATGGTGTTGGTGTGTCCGACGATTGAGAATGTAAAAAAGTAGTCATCCGTTAGAGACTAGTAATATCAATTGTTTGATGACTGGAAATCGATTAAATTATGGCTCTTAGTGATAATAGTTTAACTTATAATCAATGAGTAGTGAAATTAAATATATGAATGTGATGATTCATTAAATAAGTTGTTTATATTTTTGTGTAACATCAAGTGCATCTTAACCTCAAATAGAGTAGTAGATGTCTGTCGCTCACTTTTGCGAAGTTCTCAATATGATATCTCAGATATATTAGGATTTCTATGTAATATTTAGAAGATTGCTTTTAATTATGCAATCACATGTTACTGCACAAATTTAATATTTTGTCTACCCTGTTAAAACTTTATTCTTTAACTTTATCTCTACTTTAAAACTTTAGATGTTTGGAAAGTTTTTATCGTATGTCTTTATAAAATTTGATCATATCAATTGTCTTAATTATTCTCTATTATGGATGTTTAATAGTTGATGGAAGTCAATGAGACTTGAGATAATAGAATGGCACTGATGTGTTGGCCCGAAAGACATGTTGTTTTGATTGTTGATAACTTGGTACCACTCTGGTTAGGAGGAGACTTTGCCAAAATTTCAGCAGAAATATAAAAAATTCACTAAAAATTCCAAATGTATCGTGAAAAAGGATGTATAAAATCGGGTTCGTTACTAGGTGGATCACATTGGTTTATTACTCTTAGTGATGTTTGTATTAAGATGACTTGGACATGCTTAATGAAATTTAAAAGTGATGTAAATTTGTTATTTGAAAAGCTTCATAAAATGGTTGAATTTCAGTACAAGAAAATGGTCCAATTTCTTTATAGTGATAATAGGGGAGAATTTTATAGTTTTAAACTTCAATAATTTTAGATGGGCGTAGAACTATTCATTAAACTACTTGTTGAGCGCAAAAATGATACTTGTTGGAGGTTGTCCGTGCATCATTAATAAAAGTTCATATGTTATAATCTTATTAGGGAGAATCACTTGTATATACATAATATTTAATCAATCATGTATCGTTTAGTTCCATTACCTTCCAAACACCATTCCAAGTTCTCACTGATGTTGTTGTGTTCCAACAATCCCAAATTCACCAGCGTGTGTGTCGTGTTTGTACATCATCGTAAGCACCAATGCAATAAGCTGACTCTTCAAGCATTGCGATGTGTTTTACTTAGGTATGCTAATCATCAAAAACGGTAATGATGTTATCATTCTCTAACTCGATAAATCTTTGTCATAATGGATGTTGTTTCTTTTTTATAAAGAAATCACATATTTTTTCTCTATATCTGAAGTTGAGGGAGTATTAGAAGGATAATTCATACTCTAGACTAGGATTTTTTAAAAATATATTTGGAATCTAGTAAATATGATTTACGAATTGGGCTAGACAGTGAATAAAAAAATGAATTGAATTTGAGTGGTATAATTTTGGATTGAAATGACTATAAACACTAATAAGCTGGAGATATGACTTTTATAGATGCTTCCTTAACAAATACTTCACTCGAGTTAGAATATCTTATAACTAATATACCAATCCAATTAATTATTGAGGATATTTTTGACTTGGTATTTGATTCAATAAAAAAATTATCACATTGCCACACCAGAGGTATTCCTAAACCCATATATGAACCTAAACTTTTTAATAAAGTCAAATATCACATGAGTCATTATGTGTCTAACCATAATTTTTTAAAATTTATAAATTAATTATCTATCGTATCTATTCCTAATAGTGTACATGAAGTCTTAATTAACTCAAGATGAAAATTAACTATAAATTAAAAGATGAAATCCTTGTGAAAAAAATAAAACATGGGGAAGTCTTTAATCTTCCATAAAGAAAGAATTCAGTTGGATTCTAATGTATTTACATAATACAGTACAAGATTGATGAAAAAAAAAATGAATGTTTTAAAGCAAGACTAGTGGTGAAAATTTATACTCAAACCTATAAGATGTATTACATAAGGACATTTTACACCTACAATCAAAACCAATACAGTTCAAGTCCTATTATCTTTAGTTGCAAACCTAGATTGACCATTACAATAATTCAATGTAAAGAATGCCTTTCTACGTGCCTTTTTACTTGAAATGTATAATCAGAAGGTGTGTAGGTTGAAGAAATCATTGTATGAATTGAAACAATTTTTGAGAGCATAGTTTGGAAGGTTCATAAAATCTATGTTAGTGTTTAGATATCTCTAAATTCATTCTAATCACACATTATTATTGAAGAAATGACAAAGTAAAATTATTTAGGTTACCAACCTGAAAGAAATAAAAAATAATCAACAAAAGAGGGTTAACCTAAATCTTTTTTGTTGAAAACATAAATTTTAGCCAGAAAGCATGGTTTTTAGAATATTAGAGCTTTGTGTGAATTTAACTAAGGAAGTGTTTAACTTGTCTACCTTTTCTTTCAATGATTTATTTCCACTCTCAAGTTTATTCATCTTATCACTATTCTCAACGACAATGCAAGCTTTCTTTTCTAAAGTTTTTTTTAATAAGTAAGCATGCATAACTCTTTTTCAATTTACTGTATTTTAACCTAATTTTTCAAATTCATTAAATAAAGATCCAAATGCATTATAAAACTCATCATAAGTAAGGTCAGATTCATTATCTAAAGATTGTACCTCATTCTCACTTTTAATTTCCATAAACCACATGTTTACAATGTGCTCTTCTTCATCACTTGAATTGGAATCCAAATCATCACTCCATGTGGCTTTCATTACTCTTTTGTGATAATGATTTTTCTTTTTATTTTAAAAAAGTGGATAATTTACCTTATATGTCCTGTTTTGTCCAAATCATCACTTGTAACATCTAAGGACATCCTTGCTCGATTCTTCCTTGTTTCTATCTTTCTTGAAGTTTGAGAATCTTTTATTCCCTTGCTTCTTCCTTAGAAAATTTCAAAATTACTTTGTAATTAGAGCAATGTTCTCTCCAATGTCTTCATTATCATTTTCAACATGATGAATAATATTGAATGTCAAATTCTTCTTTGTGTTTCCATTATAATTTCATGTGTCATCAAAGAACTGATGAACTCTTCTAATGAAAGTTTGGTGAGATTCTTGGTTTCCTGAATAGCCATCACCTTTGTTTCCTAAGTTTTCGGTAGGGACCTAAGATCTTTTCTCACAATTTCAGCATTGATATAAATCCTACCAAGAGCATCCAAACTATTAATTATTGTAGTCATTCTAGTAAATATAATAGTTATGGATTCACTAGGAATCATTTTGAATACTTTATATTGATGAACTAACACATCAATTTTAGATTATTTAACTTGGCTAGTTTCTTCGTGAGATACTTCTAAGGCATGCCATGTGTCTCTAGTGTTTTTACAAGATGCGATTATAATAAATTCACTTATACTTAATACACAATAGAGAGTATATAGCTTTAGAATTTATAGAAAGTAATTTTTTATCACCATATTCAGTCCTAGACTTTAGAATCTCAATACCATCATCAATTTTAATTGGTCTATAAGGACCATTCTATATGGATAACCATAAATCATAATTAATAAATGGAAGATATATAATCATCCTACCTTTTCAATAAACATAATCATTATCATAACAGAAAGGTGTCCTAGAGGTAGATGATCCTTTATTTTTTAGATTATAATTAGTGGTGGCCATCTACTCAAAGTCTAAACAAAATTTAAAAATGAGAAATAAGCTTTGATACCAATTGTTGTTCTAGGAATTAGGTTTATCAGTAATATTGATAAATAATGCAAATTAATTCAAATAAACATAATAAACACAATAACCAATAATATAATTAAAGTGCTTAAAATAAATAGGTAAGTGAGAGAATTTGCAAACTCAATTTTTAACATGGTTCGACAAGCCTACATCCACATCTCAAGTACGAAATCGTACTTAAGTATTGTATTATTTTACTTGTCCAAGTTATAGAGTACAATATCCATTTGATGAATTCACACCAATATTTTTACACCACATGAAGATATGCTCTCTTCAAGATTTTCTCTTGGTGAATATACCTTACCAATGCTAAAAATTTGTACTTAACTTTCAAAGGATTACAAGAGTGATTTTGTTATCACAAATAACTCTCTCAATAGAGTGGATAATAAAATTTAAAATTTTAATATCTTTAAGTATAGTGAGAATGATATTAAATACATTTATGTAAGAATATGAAGGTTTACTAGGACTAATTATAGTATAATCAATGATTGATTATTTAGATGTTGTTTTGCTTTTAAAGTACCTTGTATATGATATAGGTTTGGATTTTCTTTTTCTAATATCTTTTTTTTATAGCCATTATAGCCCCACTGATGATTGAAACGGCTAACTGGTTCAAATTGGTTAAGCCAATCGGTCGTCTGATTCCTTTAGAATTCTCAGATGTTCATCAAGGATTAACAAATGATCGACCAATTCATTTGGTCAAGCCAAACAATCAACCACTTTATTTAGAATCCTATATTTATCAATTTTAACATAGGTGAATTCTTAGAACTGTCTATTAGGTTTTTAATCAATTCTTTTTTTGTATGTATAGTGAAGTATGTATATTCATTTTAATTGTGCTACAACGTTAGATAAACAAATTTACATAAAACACTAAAATCAACACTTAATTTTAAGTCTTCAATATGCTTCCTTCTTGGACTTTTTCTTGATTTCTTCATGAAATCCTTAATACTTGTTGATATGATATTTGTATAAACTTACTTAAAATTTATTCTTTACCAAACATATAAAATTTATTTTTTACCAAACATATTATTAGTCCAATTTTCATGTTATTGTTATCATTTATATATATAAATATAAATGTGTGACCTAAAGGTCAATATCAAGAATGATCACCCATTACATATATGAAACCTATATAGAATATTGATGACAATATGTATTAATTATTAATGTGAACTAAACAAATTATTGGTACTTGGTTAATTTTGTTGATATGATATTTGTATAAACCTGTTTAAAATTTATTATTTACCAAGCATATTATTAGTTCAATTTTTATATTATTGTTATCACACACACACACACACACACACACACACAAACGTGTGACCTAAAGGTCAACACCAAGAATGATCACTCATTACTTATATGAAACCTATATAGAATATTGATAATAACATGTGTTAATTATTAATGTGAACTAAACAAATTATTGGCACCAAGTTAATAATACCTTTTAATGATTCAAAATTATTCAATCTATTTTAATAATACCTTTTGATGATTATCAATTTTTTTTTTAAAAAACTCAATTTCCTCCAAATTTACCTAAATTTTCAACTTATCAATAAAATTTACAAAAAATAGGTAGGTTTGCTTATTTGATGTGGCGATTATTCAAAAAATTAAACCAGAATATGGATATTGACAAACTGGGTGTTGGGGTGATCGAATTTGTGATGATGAGAGCTTGATTTGTGAGAAGATAAGGGGGAAGGTTGTTGTTTTATACATAAAAAAAAAAGGAAAAGAAAGAACAAAAAGAAGAAGAAGAAAAAGAAATTGAAGAGAGGTAGACGGGATCTGATAGATTAAATCTTAAATATTATCAATGAATTCACCAATGAATATTAGCGATGATTATATTTTATCGGTAATTCCATTAATAAATTTAACATATAATAGTTTCTCAGGAAATAACAAGGGGATACCTACTATTTTATTTATTTATTTCTTGATTTCCACATGTAATTTTATTGATATTCACCAACAAAAACAATAATGTTATTTATATTCTGTTAATAAAAGTCACGGTAATTTATTTGATGAGTTTTTTTTATAATATTTCTATTTATATTCGATAATTTCATGGTAGTGTTCTATATTAATTTTACTCTTCAGAATTCCCAGGTGTTCCTCACATTTTCTACTCACTTACATGGTCATATGATACTTGGACTTGCTCAAATCCTGATATCTTCTACTGCATGGCTCGCAATAATATACTATTAATCATTTATTGACCAGTAATAACATCGAAGACATTTTCGCAGACAATTTTCAGATAACGATCCTATATAAAGGGTAGAATTAGCAACCTTTCATTTGTATAGCAAAAAGAAAGTAAAGGAAATATGAAGATTATTTCTTCTCTGTTGCTTCTGTTCTCCCTTCTGTTCTCCCTGCAGATCAGTCCACTATTAGCAGTGAAAAAGGCAAGTATCATTCTTGACCTTTGATCATCATGTCCTTTGCTTTCTCAGTTGCTTAATTTTATACTCATGCAATGCTCTTGCTTGCCATGATCAAAATAAATTAAGCCCAAGTTCTGAGTATATGCCAAGGTCTTGACAGGTACAAGAGGGCGCTAGAAAGCATGGAATTAAGCACCGTAGTGTTAAAACTTACTCTTAACTACTATGCATGTTTTCTGTTATTTTTCCAATGATAATATATATATGATTTCCATGGTTCAGTCTTATGTGGTGTATCTCGGGAGAAATTCACACACTTCTAAACCTTCAACCTTGGGGAATGATGGAATGACCGAGTC
>Ga0307513_10008201_pt1 | contig 13396 bp, 15 predicted proteins | sample 15_EM_MG_FD_202174 | JGI IMG/M metagenome (GOLD analysis project Ga0307513, IMG submission 202174) | Populus trichocarpa ectomycorrhiza microbial communities from riparian zone in the Pacific Northwest, United States - 15_EM | ecosystem: Host-associated > Plants > Roots > Unclassified | place...
AAAGGTTTGTCGAGTTTGAATCGAGCCCAGTAGGGATGCCAATATATTCGCACACTCTTTGTCGTCCAAACGAGTACAATTTGGTTCCCTTTTGAGAGCACCTCGTAAGAAAGAGCGAATATCCATGTGAATATCCATGCGAATCTTGTTTACACTCGGCTGATCTCATTCTCCGACCCTTCGACCATACAGAGGGCCAATACTCTCGCCCTCAAAACCCGAGTCCCCCAGGTCCAGCCATCCTCACTGCCTTCTCAAAGTTCCAGACCTGCCTCTTCACTGATGTACCACCACTACTGGATCTCTCCTCAACTTCGCCCTGCACAACGTTCGCTGAGCGATTTGCTGACGCTCGGAGGACGGGTTGACCATCGGGAAGCGCGCAATGAGGTTCAGTAGTTGGGAAAGATGCACCTCTGCTCTCGATCTACCTTTTTGTCAATTCGTTCAACTACTGTAATCAGTGATAAACTAGAACGACTAACCCTTCGGCCCATAAGCCTGCTTTCTGCAGCGCCGCGAAGGTCCTCGCAGAGCCCAGGTAAAATCCAACCTCTTCCCACATCTCATACCCTTTCTCCTTTCCTAGCGTCCGACCTTCGATTAACCCGTGTATCCGCCCATGTCCATAGCCGTCTTGATACCCGACTTCGTAAAACCTGGCCAATACTCAGGCTCTATTTAATTTAGAGACTCAGAGAGCAGACTTGCTGTTGTTCCAAATCAGCCAAATTGCTCAAATCAAACGAATCCGTGGGTATATCGATGTCCATGTCCTTGGTGTCAGGTGGCAAGTTACATCGAACCCGCGACAGATAAACAGTCCGTCTGATAGTGAAGGAATGATTAAAGTAACTAGTTTTTATATGCTAGACAGCAGTAGAAACAATGACATTGAAACGAATGTGGCGTGGGTGGGGATGTGGGGACCCTTGGAAGAACCTCGGAAGGTATTAGAGCGGGTAAAAGTTCAGGTGCGTGGTGGGAAGAGAGGAGAAGACGTCAACGAGTCGGAGCCAGAACCAGAGGCGGTCGCCTGAGGCCCCGATGTCGTGGAGGACAGAGTCGGGTACGGGCCTGGAACACAAGAAGGGCTCAATTTGTGCGGGTGCAGGGACCATGGATTCAGCAGGAGCACTTACTGCCTTTGGCCTTGACTTCGAAACGCTCACTGTCGGCGAGGTACTACCACGAGGTCAAAAGGGGAACGCAGAAGGGAGTGGGGATACATACGTGAGTGCTGTTGAAAATGTCGGCGAAGTGGACGACATAGCCTGCGTCGCAGGAGCACACCCCACTGCGAGTGGTCAAGCCGTATGCTGCAATCACCCATGTCGGTCCTCTCTTCATCGAGATCGACCTCACGCAATGTTCAATATCCGTGCATTACAGACCTCACGTCGAGAGGCATCTGGAATCCCGGTGGCACGGTGGCACCGCGACTTGCAGTGGTCGCTCAGCATCCCACCGCCGCTCACCACACAACCGCTCATCCACTTGCGGCAGCTGGATCTTATACACTTGAACATCACGGATGGTGCTGTCGACGGTATCATAGCCAACGCGCCTAAGGTCCGTAATCTTGCATTGGTGATCCGTGCACACACGAGCTCCAGGAGATCCAAACCGTATGCATAGTATAGTACAAAGTTTCTTCATGGAGAAGAAGCAGAAAATAATGAGTCGGATTCAAAGTCCATATAACTTGGAATTCCTAGACTTTTTAACCTGAAATCCCATCTTAACTAGGTGAACGCGAACAGCTGCCAGCGTTTACATCCTACGTCCTCACTCATGATAGAAAACGAGTACCCAATGCCTTCATGGGTCTCGGGTACGTTTGATGTCCCAGAGGATTGGTTACAAGTACCAGTGCCGAAAGATGGCGCCGAAGCCCAAGTGCTAGCCCTTGATTGCGAAATGACTTGCAAAAAAGTGCTGCTACAGTTCTGTCCACTAACGCGACTTCAGAGTATCACAAAAATTCGGAAAAGAGTTGACAAGAGTTTGTATCATTGACCACATCTCTGGCGACAAGTTGTACGATCAGCTTGTCGAGCCTACTGCGCTACCTTACTCGATTCTCCGGCATCACCGACGAGAAGCCGGCCGATGTATCGACAGATGTACATGACGTACTCCAAGAGTTGATCACACCAATTAGTATCCTGCCTGGGCATTCGCTTGGGTGTGACCTTCGAACTCTTCACCTAGCTCATGGGCGATGCATGGACACATCTGTCATATACCACCATCCTGGTGAACGACCTCTTAAACCCGGTCTAGCCTGGCTCACAAAGAAGTGGGCGAACCGGAACATCCAGACTGGTGGTGGTGGTCACGACTCAGAGGAAGACGTTCATGCATGGATCGATCTTCTGAAGCTCAAGGTGCAGAATGGTCCTGGATTTGGAGAGTTCGCCATAGACATGGAATCCATTCTGGAAAGAATGGCGCAGTAGAGTGCCGGGAGTGGTGTGAGCATTGGTGGAGTAGGCGGCAGAACCATACGGACAGATGTCGTTGAATATGGTACACCGTCGAACTGGATGGGCGCAAAGGCTACCAGCGCTGTAGCCTGTCACTCACACTCACGCGCACTCTCGGCACTACGGTCGGACACCGCATGCCGCAGCAGGGAGCATGGCGAGTTCTCGGATGTTACTTGTCGCTAGTGCATCTTTGCTGCGAGCATACGGAGACAACGCCTCTGACTCAAGTGGGACTTCCCGGGAACGGGAGAAGGAAGCGGATGGGGAAGACGAGATTGATGGGCATGGTCGACGACCGAGGAATAGGGATTGAGATGCTACAGTTAAAGGGCCCCGGTCGGACAGTCTGCGGAGAGGTTCCATCACTGATGTGGTGGTCGCCGAATCCCGCACATAGGACAAGGCCAAAGAAGGGCATACGCAGCGTGCAGTCTCCTGCTGAGCAGTACGCACCAACGCACCTGATCCCCTGCGGTTCCGGGTCCAGAAGTTGAGCTCGGGGGGGTGGTCACTCATTGAAACCGAAAACTGGGACTCGAAAAGAGCTGTAAGACACCGTTTAGGAATACTGTATCGATTAGCAGAATATACGCGCAGTTGCGATTTGTGGATTCGATGATATTTACACAATTTCGATTGAATATTCCCGATGTCGAGAGGGTCTACTGCCGCCAAATTACCCGCAGTGGAGAGGTCCCCGAGTGTGTGGGCAGAGTCTAGGAATCCATAGCCCTGAGTCCTGAGTCCTGAGCCTTGAGGGGACCGGAGGTCCAGGCTCTTACGCTGCCCCAAAATAAGTTGAGAGCATAGCCTTTATCAATCAGCACACAGGTTAGAGTGCTATTCCCATGTACGGCATACTGCACTGTGGCGCTAGTAGGAAATTGGGATATCCAGCAGATCTTTTGAGCGAGATTGCACATATGGACGCTTTAACCCTCCCTTCTCTCATCCATCGATACTAAGCCTCCTCTTCACCTCCAAATTTGAGCAGTGACTCAGGAGCGGTCGTTCTTGAGGTTGAGGGGCACTGTTGGCTTGGCGTACAACAATGTTTATCGAGCAACGCACCGGGCGTGAGCGGGTTATAGTCAAAGCAGAGCAGCTCCTTGCACTTGAACGGGACCAGTCGTTCAAGGATTCGGAAGAGTGGCAGGTGGTAAAGCACTTGAAACCCACCCACAACCGAGAATGAAATACGATATATTCTGCTTCAAACCTGGCGACCATTCTACCTTTACAGTCAACATCAACGAGAATGGGTTGGTGGACCACTTGAAGGACAAGATCAAGGCCAGGAAGCATCCAGAGCTAAAGCATGTTGCCGCGGATAAGCTCAAGTTGTATCGAGTCGAAGTCGATGAATGGTATGATAAGAAGATGCGCATCAGCGAACTCGAACGATTATCTCAGAACTTGAATGAGTGCCTGGAGCTTGAGGACGAGCTTCAAAAGATGTCGGCACTTTTCAAAAGCCCTCCTCAGGGGAAGAACTATTTTACCCTCGTGCAGGTTCCCAAGGGTAAGTCCATATATTGTGGGGCTGTTGTCCTTAAGGCTGATGGTGTTGATGCGCTGGTGCTTCCCTCTCATTCACACCCACTACGCCTCCCGACCGTCCTGAGCATGCTTCGCCGATTCCATTTACCCCGACGTTGGATGAGAATGCGCAGGATGGGGAAATAAAGGAAGAAGTCGGCAAATTTGCGACCAAATTGCGAAGCAGATTCGAAATATTTCTCAGGGATAATGTCCAACTTCCTCTTTGGCAGCCGCCTTCGGACCTAGATGACGAAATTCGGAGACATCTTACTGGCCTGAAAATACCCATCATATCTCAATTCCCGTTGCTGCTACTCCACAACCTCGGCCAGCGATCTCACGATGCACAACTAGCTAAGCGCGTTGAGAGGCTTTTTCGTCTGGAATCGAAGTAACACGTTCCCTTATGCGTACTCTGAAATAAGTCGCTAACCTCTTGTAGGACTAAATTTCTCTGTAACACATCTGGATCGGGCAAGACCCGTTTACTTCTTGAAGGCCTTTCGCGTAACTGGGGTTTCTATATTACTGCGCGCAGTCAGCCCAAGGGAGTTGGCTCCTCAGATCTGGAGGAGGTTCTGCTAGACTTGGGGCCGCGTCTCAAGAAAATCACAGACAGGAATCGTGCAACAGCGCTGATTAATAATCATGAAGTGGTTCGCCGTCGTTCCCTACTACTCCTCTATGCCCGATATGTTTGTTTCCGTGTATTCCTCGAGTGCGCGGCTGCGATGCGCGGCGGGATCACGGAGAACCACAAAGTACGCTGGCTTCTCATTCAAGTTGCACCCGTGACACTTGTCGACGAGTACGACATTTTTCTTGCACTCACTCGGTTGGCGGGAAGAGCCTCCTCCGACTATCTCGACGCAAACATCGTATCTGAGTCTTCCATCATCAACCAGCTTCTACCGCAACGACCTGAGCTGTTTTGCGTGCTCGATGAGGCGCAGGCTCTTACAAAGAACTCGGATTACTTCCAATCCGAAACGGACCCTGCGAGGGTGGACCCATCCTCCGTCCAATCATCTTTTAAGTGGAGGTCGATACTCCCAAATCTGATCGTTTCGGGTACGGGGATATCGATGCGGGAAGTTGAGACTGTCATTGGTTCTGTGGTAGCTAAAGAGCATGGTTCCCCAGAAACGGTGACAGAGATTGGCGGGTTCGACGACGAGGGTGGTCGGCGAGCCTATCTCGAGCAGTACTTTCCACCGGGCTATCTGGACACATCCGAGGGAAAAGAGATCGCGTCTCGGGTTGGATATTGGTTGTGTGGCCGGTTCGTTTTTAATGCTGCTGTCTGACAAGCGTCTGCTAATCAAATCCATAGACATTTTTTTATTGCAACTTACCTCTCACGCCTTATCCACTCCGGTTTCCGGTCCCCCCATCAAGTACTAGATGACTTTGTGTTTGGCATGACCGGTTTCCGACCCTCGGGTTGGGGTGATAGCGAGGAACCCACCGTCGGATTAGAGAATCTTCACGGTTTCAACTTCAAAACTCTGTTGAGAGGTGAGCATTTGATAGAGTTTTCTGGTGTGATCCTAATCTCTATTGCAGAATCGGACCTACTACCCATCTTGGCGGACTTTGTGTTTGAATACACTTTCACTGGCAAGATTCGCGGTCTGAGTGGGCCTAACGGTGACGCCATGGTTGAATTCGGCGTGTCAAGGTTCAAGAAAGAGGTAGCCCAAACCGACGAGCCTCTCGCAATTCTCGCCCTCGTCACCTTTTTTGACAAGGAGAATCTGACCTTGGCGAAATACTTGACACGTGGCCTCAGCACGTCAGATGCAGCCTCCCGGGGCATTGTATTTGAAGCTTTCGGCGCCTATCTCCTAGCCCGCGCCTTTTCTGTTCCTACACGTCTTTCGAAGGTATTCGAATTTGGAGGAGGCAAGAAAGCGAACGAAGCGCTCCAGGACGAATTTGCAGAGCTGGTGACGCTCGAAAAGGTTGGCGACAATGTTCGACTCACCCCTTTACAAATTACAGGAAACCTTCGGTCGAGCCACGTTCTTGGCCGTTCTCCCTCAACGGTCGACAACACGTTTGAATGGCTCCAGAACCCAGAAGGATCCGCTTTCTGCTTCCCTGCTAACACCGTCGGTCCAGACCTTATATTTGTTCTAAGATTGACAAGTGATAATACGGTTCTCCGCGTGTGTGTTCAACTCAAACACACGCCAACATTGTCACCACAGGACTCGGAAAAGGCCATCCGCACAACCGACCCTTCCACTTTCCTTTCACAGAAGACAAAAGACAGCAACTCTCCCACTTGTTCCAATCCATCAATGCGGGAAAAGCTGGAGGAAGCAATCAAGAACCTTGGGATCGGGACCAAGAAAGCTGGCCGTTGCGGACTTTTACGAGTTGTCATTTCTCATCCCTCTCATCCCGACAGCAATGCACTGGAGGAAGCAGCGAAAGGGAGCTATCCTCTCGCAACAGTACCGGTCCGCTTCCTAGAACCGCGCGACTCTGACTTGGGTCAAACTGTCCTGTCGTTGGCCAACCTGGCACTCCAGGGACCTGATCAAAAGAGAAAGAGACGAAATTGAGGGAGCCAACCCCAAGAGGCAAAGAAGAGGATCCGATACGGGGATAGGTGGATCCATGTAGAGAGTTCTTTATGTTTCTATCGGTCCCTAGACCGAAAGGCCACTCCCATCAATCACATCACTTCTGGCTCTTCCCAATATCGTGTGGAGTTGATTCTCCTGTCTAGCGTACAACCGAGGAAGTCACCACTGAGGTTGATGCCCTGGAATTCGAGACTCCTCCAGTAAGTAGGCATACCAATCAGCAACCATGTTCATCAGATAGCTTGTGTCATGTCCTGTTTCAGCACAAGAGAAGCAAATGCAACATCGCCACCCAATAATCCATACCATGCCCTTGCCTCCTCCCTTGTTCCGTACTCCACCCTTCGTCCATCTCTTGCTCCCCTCGGCCATTCTTTCTCCATTGCCTGCTTTTTTAATTCACTATCAACCATGTTTTATACGAACAGGTTTAGGGTAGCTAGCCTGAAATACAACCTGTTAAATAGTCTCGCGTAACCATCTAGACCAACAAGTTAAGCCTCCTCACTTCCGTGGTCTCACCAGTTTTATTCCATTCTGAGTGGCAACACAAGCTGAAGGCACAGGAAATAGGGTACCGATTTCCTACCTTACTTGGTCAAGGCAGCCAGAATGGGTGGCAAAGCCTTTGCTTCGCATGGGCCACTTGCCAGTCAAATATGTGGCAATATTGCCAGATTATATAGCTGGTTTTGTGACAACCATTTCAGCTGGCAACAATTTCCACAGTGGATGGGCCTGGTCTGGACAAAAGGAGGCAATACATGGCCGAGAGGGGTAGTATACATGAACCAATTAAAAGTACAAGCGTAAGAACGATCCCGAGAACGTCTGTGTCGGATTTCTACGGCTAAGCGGCGGTTTCGAGGGATCCTCAGAGCACGATCGCGTCTGTATGGTCTGTCCTCTCTGGTCCGTACCCAACATGTCCCAATCCAAGGCTATCATAGCTGCCATGTCCCAAATGGCGAAGCGACGGTCCGCGCTTCAGCTCGTCCATTTCTCTCGTTTCCCACGCAATGATCTGTCTCGGCGGATCGGGTATAAAGGCCATCCGCTGATATGGCTGCTGTTGCGTGACCAGCGAGGGGATGGGTTGGCCGCTGGCCATCGTCTTGGAAGCGACAAAGTTCATGAGTTCCTCCTGCGTCGGTGCACGAGCGTGGGTGACGATGAATGCCTCTGAGAGTCTTTTCCATGCCTCGGGAGAAGTTGTGTCAAAGTTACTCAAGTCGTAGCTTTCCAAACCACCACCGCCACCACCGCCACCACTCCCAGCAGCAACGCCACTGCTGGCACCCATTTCAGGTGTGGATGCGGATTGAGCGGTCGCCGGAGATACCATTTTTGCTCCTTGCTCGTATCCTCCTCCTTGCCCTTTCCCTTTCCCTTCCGAGCTTCCGTTTCCTGTAGTCGTCAACACGGGGTTCGATACAGTCGAGTTATGATCTTTATGCACTGAGGACGAAGCGCCAGCGTTGTTTGTTGTACCTGCCAAACGTGGATCACGCGTGTTTATGACCCTTGGCGGAGGACTTTGTGAACGTGAACTCCGCCTTCGACCGTCTCTCCAGTCACTTCTGCCGTTGCTGTCCCTCCCCCGAGGAGAGAATCGGCTTCGATCATCACCATATGTCCGCCTCGAGCCTTGGTCGTGGGACGGACCAGCCGTGTTATACGGAGCGCCAGTAGCATACGAATCGTCATTCTGCCGATGCGGATCAAACGATACAGAGGAAGGAGGACCAGCTCCGATTGCTTGGTTATGAGCAGCCAGTTGTTGTAAGAGAGCGATGCTAGCATTCTGAGCATCACTGGATGACATTCCAGGCACACTAGGAGTCCTGATGGTGTATGCTTAGCCCTAGCCTGGCCCCTTTCAATGCTGATTCTTTACTTACTGGGGGTTGGATTGAGGGTTGATTTGTGTAGCAGCTCCGAGAAGGGCCAACAGGCTTGCCGGAAATTTGGGCTGATCACCATCTGATGTCGAAGCGGACGGCTCAGCAGGTTCTTCTGGCTCTGGTTCTTTGAGACCTGACAGCAACAAGGCAAAAGAATATCCCTCAGTTTCCGCTTATCTCAACAGGAGGGGACAGGGTGAGAAGAAAACGCGTAGCATTGCATTTCCGGTATGGAGTACTTGGAAAGACAAATCGGAAACGACGAAGCACCTTGGAGCGCGAACTCGACTGATTGTTCTAATGGAGAAAGTACAGCGGAAGGGAATGTTTTGGCCTTGACCCATATCCGAATGACCTTCAGAGCCTTCTCCTGGACCAAACAAGAAAAATTAGAAACCTGTCTTGGGTACGGGCAGGGTTCCACGTACTATTGGCTCCTGAGCGGCTAATGAAACCATATCCTGGATGATACTATCAAGTATGCCTTGCATCTTGAAGAGTAGAGAACCAGCATTGCCAGGTTTGTCTGGTGCGAGCTCCTTGATAGATTGGTTGTTCTTCTTTGCGGCACTTCTCGCCGCTCGGGCAATATTGTCGAACACATAGAGACTATTGATTTTTTGAGAAGAATCCTTGGCAGCCATATGAGCCTTGTATAGTCCAGTGACGAGGTTCATATCATTCTACAGGGTGAAATGACTATTAGAGGACAAAATCGAGACATGAGTGGAAGAAAATAGTACTTGGACAAGTTGCATTGTCATTTCTGATATCTGATCCATTTTTGACTGACTGATTCGTTTTCCACGAACGATGTCATGCAGTAAATGGTCGAATGTCTGCGGTGCAGCTCCGTGAGCGCTCGTGGAGCAGTTTCACAGAGTAGATGAACGCGTCTGCTGACCTTGAGAGTTGCCATAGCCGTTGGGAGGCCAAATTAGGAGCCCAGAGACGAGCTGCTCGTGGTAGTTGCGGTTCAACGGTCTGGTGTTTGTGCCCGATCCACCGAACAATAACCAGACAAAGTTCTCGTGCAATCAGGTAGGATCAAACTTTGTAGTGAACTGGGGTTTCCAACGCGTTTGTCTCCCTTCGTTCTTCGTTATGTGCGTTTGCGTTAACCTCCCAGACAAAAGCGCTGGCGACTATTCATTGATCATGAGATATCAAATAAAGAATACATGAGGTGTGAGATGATACAGCAATGTCCAGTAAGATGGGGTGAGCGCCATCGAGTGTTAGGCAGCTTTGCCCCGGGTGACCATCCAAATCACCAAACCGAATACGACTGGGACCATCCACACTATTCGTCGGCTCTCTAGTCGGTTGTTTCCTTCGCTTGGGGGTTTCTGCGGAAAACGGTGAATAAACGATGGTGGAGTGGTTATTTTGACGAACCCGATGGTTGACATCCTCTATAAGACCTCCGATCTGAAACGCCCATTAGAGAGTGTGGGACGCACTGGTTTGCAAGGCACTGACCTCTTTCCGTGTATCAGCCGAAATGGTCTGCAGGCGGTCGATGACTTCGTCCAGCTGAGGTAACCTGGCTTCAAGTACTGCAAAATCGTGTCTCAACGTTTCAACTTTCTGTACATAGTCATCCACATAAATAAGTCGGCCTAGTATTGCTTGATTGTCCTGGGAGGAAGCTAAGAAAGGCGCGGAAACAAAGACAAAAGTCAACTCGCAGACAGTTGGATGCAAGAAGTATCCATTGCAGATATGACTGATCCAAAGTCCGAAAGGTGTTCATACGCCTGAGCCTGGAGGACGGTTAAGTTTCGGCGAATGCTCAACGAAACTCTCACTCTCGCACTTCAAATTTGGCTGCCTGGGCAAGAAGCTGCTCTCCTCGGGCCAGAAGAGACGATGACTCGCTCTGGTCGTGGTATTCGAGCGGGCGAGTCATTGATTGGCTGATCCCGCGTCGCTGATGCGACTTGGGTGATGCGACTCGAGAGGTCATGTGATAGGGGTTGCGCGGAAGCTTCTAAATCTAATAGATTAGATAAATCGAATGACGTGTTCCTGAGTGAAGAAGCCGCAGGGGAGGCTGAGAAATCGGGAGACTGTCTTCTTACGAGAGCGGCAACACGAGGAGAACACGAGTAAGGGATAACTAAATAATATCTGATGCGGCGGAGGATGATGCGGCGGAGGAGATGCGGCGGAGGATGCGGCGGAGGACCAAGACAAGTATGGCCGCCGAAGTTGGACCCAAACCACTTCCGTCTCAGTCAACAATATGAGTACGGGTACTAGTGCGATGGATCCTAAAAATCCCCGCGAGTATTTGGGCATCAGCGTACGTCTGCGGTGCTACGTGCGACGACGAGGAACCGAGTTGAGCATCTGGAGCAGGACCACGGCCTCATTGGAAACCTCCATACAGCTGCTCTCGTATGTAATCACTCATAATCCCCATTCCCACCCGCTTACACTCGGCCACCCATCTTCGTTCTAGGTCAGCACAGACGGCTCTGGTCAGTAAACCACCAAATTAATGTCGATTACAAATCCTTACCCTCCTACTACTAGTCGAACAGCTCTGTCTCCCCTACTTCGATAGTCCAAGCGTCTTTGCTCGCATTCTCGACAAGGACAAAGGCGGCCATTGGTCGATCTGCCCGCCCAAGCCATTTACCACAAAACAGGCATATCTCCCGTCTAGTAATGTACGGCTACTTCTTGCCTCTTACATATCATGCACTCACCGCACCTTAGATCCTCGGCACAAAGTTCGTCTCAACCACTTCTTCTCCAGGTATTATCATCTAGCTCATACGGGTCTAGGTTCCATGCTGGTGAATCCGTCGGTGTTGTCACAGGTGAGTCCTAGAGCGAGGTCCTCGGGTCACCACTAATAATCCCAAGATTTCTTCGTCAGGCAAAGAGTGCCTTCACCCACCAAACCACTCCTCCCGTGGCTCGTTCGCCGTGTAGAGGAAAGTTGGGCGTACTAAGAATATCACTACTTGCATTAATTGTTCTTTACAGGTCATTCGTGGCAAACTCGAATTCCGAATGGAATGTGCGCCGGCCTTCAACTACGCGCGAGATTCTCATCAAACTAGCGTGAGTTTCTTGCGGCATGACCGAGAGCCCCTACCAAATTGTGCATTCAGATTGTCCAGGACGACAGTATCGCCGACGGAGCACAAGAAAAGGTCGTTTTCGAATCCGATTCTCTCTCATTGGACCTTCGTTATGTCGCGGATAGCTCCATGGAAGATGTAGAGGTCCCAACTGTCGAATTTGAGACTCTTGTTCTCGACGAAAAAGGACATCTCGGACCAGCGGTCGTTGCAAACCTTGAGCTCCAGGAGTCCCAATCGGTTACCTTTATCCTGCGTACGCCCCCCAAGAAAGCTGCGATCAAGCCAGTCGTAGCAACTACGAAAGATGCCGAAGCATTGGGTATACCACTCCAAGTCCTGATTGAGGGGGCCAGCAAGTTAAGGCCCAGGGACGATCCAATTCTTACAATGGTCCGTTATTGTCCTGCCCCTCTGGGAATATCTCACTCATAACTGCCCAGACACTCGTGCATGGCCTTTTCAAAGTTGGCTTTCCCATCCTCGAGGCGCTTATTACATAGTTCTGACTCTTCTACAGGATACAAATGAGTACTGGCAGCAGTGGATCAGCCGATCGACTTATCAAGGCAGATGGCGCGAAGCTGTGCACCGGAGCGCTCTTGCTCTGAAGCTTTTGATTTTCGAACCAACTGGTGCGTCCCTCTTTTACGATCCAGCGTTTCGGGTCTTCTAACTCTCTCCAGGGTCAGTGTACCACGTTGTCTTAGATTACGCTCGGGCTAAGAACACCGCAGCGCGATCGTGGCGTCCCCGACATTTTCATTGCCGGAATTCATCGGAGGTACCCGAAATTGGTAAATCCACAATACGTTTGAATGAGAAGAGAGTGACTGACTGTTTGCGCAGGGACTACAGGTGTGTCCAAAGATACATCGCCCGGCGTCCCTGATCCAGCCTTAGATACTCGTGGGTCCGAGACAGCTCCTTTTCTTTGTACGCCTTGATCAGGGTGTGTTTATGTGCTCGCCGTTTGCACCGCGATATATTGGCTGATGTTGATTCAGCTCGGGTTTACGGAGGAGGCAAATGGTTTGCAATTAGCCCGACTCGCCAATGTATCACACTCACACGACCTCAGCGTTTATGAATTTCATCTTCGATCGTATTCAGGATAGGGTATGTCCCTCTCGTGCCGCTAGACCCAAACTGACTGTTCGCATAGAACCCCGACGGAAGGTACGCGCTCGATCGCGTGGGTCCACTCTATTCTGACAATTAGGAAGCCTTCAAATCATGTATACTATCCATGGTGGGGTTGCTTTCCGGGACTGACTGTCACCTACTCTAATATGGCTGGTCCAGGCGGCAAAGAGCTTGAAGAGATCGAACTAGACCACCTTGATGGCCACAAGGGGTCAAGGTAGGTTATTTGGTGTCCAGTGTCTTTCCCATTGGTTGCTCACTTCAGTTTTATAGGCCTGTCCGGTGAGCTGGTATCGAGCGGGAACACGCTGGCACTAACGCAACACAAGGATTGGAAATGGAGCTGCGGACCACTTGCAACTGGTAAGCGGGATAGGCGCTGTTCATTATCGCCATCTCTTAGACCCCTTTGAAGGACATTTATGGAGAGCTCCTCGATTTTGTTTATTTGTCACAAAAGTTTGCTCGGTAAGTGTAATCAGTTTACTATTATATTTACCTAACACCATTTTAGGCCTCTAGGCTACGATATGTGGTATGCATGCCTCCTCTGTCCTCAAAGATATGGATTAAACCATGCGTTTGGTCACAAGGGTCGCGGTGCGAGAATTGTAAGA
>Ga0307513_10008202_pt1 | contig 13396 bp, 9 predicted proteins | sample 15_EM_MG_FD_202174 | JGI IMG/M metagenome (GOLD analysis project Ga0307513, IMG submission 202174) | Populus trichocarpa ectomycorrhiza microbial communities from riparian zone in the Pacific Northwest, United States - 15_EM | ecosystem: Host-associated > Plants > Roots > Unclassified | place...
CAACGCGCATGCTGGGGGAAACCCCATGTCCTTGAATGCTGACAGAACTAATCGATCGGAGAGAGTCGATCCTGGCCTGCCTCGTAGTCGGGTAATTTAAATGTGACGGAGGGGGTCCGAGAGGAGGGGCATGACGTATGGGATACTGAGGGTCGCTTGAAGGTGGGCTGGATGTGGGAAAACCAACGCCAGTGGCGAGGTTCATGGCGCTAACAGCAACAGCGGGTAGGCTTTGAAGCGCCTGAGGTTGAAGGGCAAACTGGCGTTCGGGAGAAGGTGTGCGCGATCGCGGATGAGAGGCGGCGAGACGCGGTCCATGGGGGGCAGGTGGGGGCGGCATCAAACTATTGACGCTCGCACTACTGTGACTATGGTGATGACCGAAGCGTGGTTGTGTCGGCGTTGCGTATGCACTTGGTGGCGCAACTGGTGGCGCACTTGGTGGCGCACTTGGTAGTGGTGGAAGCTTGTGAGACCTTCCGGTTCCACGAGATGGCGAGGGCTCTCTTGACGAAGCAGATGTACCGCTGTATGATTTAGTTTGGGATGGATCGGTGATTGGTACGCCCTCAGGGGAGATATACTGGATTTGCTATGGGGATGTCAAATGGGTAGGAACACCATGACCGAAAAAAGCGTACCGTGGCGTCAGCTTTCTGTTCCATACGACCGCGGTTATGTCCAATCTTCTCCTGTTCAGCATTTACCGCAGCTTGTAAGTCGTCGTAGCACTTGAAGACATCAACTAATTCTTGATTCGCGGCAAGGAGCGCCGCCAAGAGTTTTTCCTGTTTGGTCAATTCTGGATTAGGAGTCTCTTCCCGTTTCGCTCGCGAACGGGCGGCTCCGGCTGATGCCCATGGTATCTGAGCGATGATCATGGCATGTGACCCTTTGCACTTGGCATAGTACTCCTAGAGTAGTTAGTCAGTTCACTACTTCATTGGACATAGCGGAATCTACGCATTCATACCTGGATGACCGGGTTGTCGCGGAAAGATTCTGGAGTACCGTACGCAAGGGCCTCGTTCAAGATGCGACTACTGTGGACCGCCACGTCGCATTCTTCGAAAAGTCTTCGCATGTCTTCCTCAGGTGGAATTAAAACGCGATCTACCCGAGGTGGCAGTGGCAATTCACGACCTCCATTGCCAGGACGTCGACCTATGTGGCCGTGATCCGAATCTTGGTGCCACGATGGGTAAACTTGTGGTGAGTGGGGCGTGGTCACGTACGTCACTTGCGGTGGAGGACTGGTGAATGCTCGCGATCGATTGCCTTGCGCCGGTTCGAACATCGCATCTTGCATGTCAAAGGGAATACCACTTTCAGGTTTGTTCTGTGGCCGAACCCGCTTCCATGTCGACCGGAAACCTTCCATGCCAGGTCCATGGAACGTGAAAGCAGCCGCGGCGAGCACGTCGATGAGTCGCTCCCTGACCACAGGCGAGGTGGCTGGAGATAGAATAACGGATTCCACAGTATCCATAAACTTCCTCGTCGCGGTTTGAACTATTAACCAGTCAGATCGGGAGGGAGAGGTTCCGCAAAATTCACACCGACCACTGAAGAGGTTGTTCGAATTCTGTAACATGATGGCCCACAGTCTAGCCGCACTCAACTGTGCGGGTGGGTCCGCATACCTATTTCCGAGTCAGTAAGTTACTCACTCGTTGTCAACGCCAACGCACTTGAACTCCTGTCTCAGTGCTTTCGCCGCTTCCCTTGCCGCGCTTTCGCTGGCAGAGGCACGTTCACAAAGTTCCAATACAAGTGTCCAATCGTCAGAGGCCGTCGCGGTTAGGAAACCTATGTCGAGGGTGAGTGGTCTTATTAACACCGGGTGGCCGATTCAGCACCCACCGATCATCCGTGTCAGCTCCTTTTGAGCCTCCTTCTCACGTTCCCTCTCTTTCGAGCTTCCGAAAATACCACGCCAAGGCTTAATTTCTTCGGAATGAATTGACCCCTCGCCGCCGTTGTCGTGACTGTCTGTACCAGAACGGCCATTAACATACTGTAAACTATTACCGCTTGCATGTCCGTTGACGCGCGGGGGCAGTGCTACACCATTCATGGTCGGCGGCTGCGACTTCTTGGAGAGGACGGCTGGTGACGGCTTGCTGGACCAGAGCTGGGAAGGAGATTGGACGCCTGCTGGACTCTGGGGGTTCGAGTGGCTGCCCGGTAGACCTGCTCCATGTATGACGGGTTGAGCGGCGCCTGGTGGCAAGGAGGGGGCCGACGACATTCGACTTTCTACGACGGGCGGTGGCACTTGCGACGGCAACGCAGACACTGGTGTCGCTTCAGGACGTGCACTGGGATTATTGATTGCGATCCACTCGTCATCCGTGGAGGTTCTGAGTGAGTGCCGCCGAGAAAGTAACTCGTTTCGGGCGGGGGCTGGGTGGGCATGTTGGTCATATATTGGTGTGTTTGCTTGGGATTGTTGTTGGAGTGGTAAGACGGGATTACTGCGTGGTGGTTGTTGGGTGGCGTGCGGCGAGGGCTGGGATGAAATGGGATTCCCAATGTAAGGGTCGATCTTCCTATAGTCTGCGTCTGCTCCAGGTGACCTTGCAGGCGGCCTGCCGTTGGGGCGACTCGGACGCAGAAAGCCCCTCATCTACGGCGGATGGAAGGATCGTCAGCGGGTGGGCTGTGATGGAATAAACTCCAAGTAATCGAGACAGTTTCTCACAGTTGATATGTGCGAGGATATTATGGCGGAATAACGCGGAGAGGGCTGGTGCGGGTGCTGGTGCTGGTGCTGGTATGCAGGGGTCGAAATGGTCAAATTTTGGTAAACTGAGCGCTGTGATGATATAATCCGGCGCTCGCAGCGAGTCAGCGAGGCAGCGAGGATGCTCAGCTCCTTTCGATTTGCTTCTGTGGCACGACCGTGCAGCGCCGACAGGACACGGGGAGGTCCAACCAAGCTTGGAGCGTTGGCGTTGGCTGTGTACTCTCTTTGTTGACCACCGGACAGCCTCTCCCCTATTCGTCCATTTCTGGCGCGCACGCAGCAGCTCACACTATCATCGCACGCTATCTTTCAATCTCATCATGTCACTGGGTTCCACGCGAGCACCCGAGTGGCTCTCCCGGCTGCCCGTCTGCCGTCCTCTCGCTTCCGGACCACTCACGACTTATTTGAACAACGTATATTCCAATTTAGGCTCAAAGTGGCTTGATGTGCACCTGACGTCTGATCTGACCGGCGCCACGGCTGCTGTGGACACACGTGAGGTCCATTTCCGTTTCATTTATGTTCACAATCTCACACACGAGTCCGTTTTGCCGCTCATCTTACCGACCACCCCGCCTAATGCCGACCCCGATCCGAGGCCGGCCTTAGTCTCAAGCTCAGCTCCGACCCGACGCAAACCCGAATATGAGCATTGTGTCAGGATTACAACCCAACAATTCATGTGTCATTCACGATAGTTTGGACTCAGTCACCTCTGACTTGCATCTGGTGACACATTGACCTGCCTGGCGTGAGTGTCCCGGCCGCAACACGAGTAAGGAACGTACCAACTCATTCGTCGTACCTCGATCACCTTGGTCTCCTCCAGCGATATATCCAAGAGTCAGCCATATTTCACCCCAGCGTCTTAAGCCATGAAAGTGAACTCGCGACCCTCGGATTCTCCGCCAAAGCACCATTGGACTCGATGGCCGCAACGGCATTACCGCACAGACTGCCGTATTCGTCTTTAAAGAAGCCGGGGAGTAAGTCCTACGTTCTGTCAGAAAAATGTCCTCGATGGTTCAAGCCGCGGACGAACCGCATAATGGTCTGCCATGCTCTGTAACATTTCTTCGATTGCTATCACGCCTTCCGTACTTTCGCTGATAGTTTCAGCGTCGCAATTTCCTTCCTTTTGAATTTCTAGACGGGTAGCAAGGTTCTTGACAACGGCTGTGATGGGAGGCTTCAGGTAACGTTCATTAGCTTCTGTATAAACCCTCACCCTCAATGATACCGAGTCTGGTTGTAACAAACGCATCCCGCCCATATTCATCCTCCCTTGTCGATCTGTCGAAGGGTACGTCGTGAAGAAGAGGATGCCTAAATCCATTGACGTGGAACATCCAGTACGTAAACTCGTGTTCGTGCGAAATTCGGGGGGCGACGAGTGATGACAACCAGACTTGGAAGAATTGTCGTTTATGTTCCTAAGAAGAAAGTGAGTGGAGCGCAAGTATTCACGGACTTCAAATCCATCAAACCTTATAGGCATTGGGGTCTGTTTTGAGAACGCTGAGCAGAAACCGCGGAGCTGCTCGTCGGCGCCATTTACGTTCGCCAATTCGATCTAGAGCAGCAGGTCCTTGCTGGAGGAAGTAACTCCAATCCTGCAGTTTGCTTGGTATGAGTCAGAATAACTATGATAGTGTACTCACCCTTAACCTGTGTCGGACCATGAAGCCGCCAAGTCTCGCCCAACAATCGAGCCAAGCATCCAGTGCGGCTTCATCCATTTGCGTTCCATCCATAAAAGCAAGGCGACTGACAAGTTGGTAGATGCTTGGGACAAGTTGGAGGAGTTTCTGCCGACAGTTCAGGAAATACAAAAGCCACTGCGGGGCAACCTACCTCGGCCAGATCCTTATCAGCGGCAAAGTATTTCCCGGTCGAGATTAGTGCTCCTGTTTCTGTGTCTCCTTGCAATGCGGCATTTAGTTGTGGGTCATCAAAGTCGATAGGGTCAAACCCATAGCTCTCTTGCGATTCTTCTTGGAGAACCGGGGCTTCGTTGTGGAACTGAGGGACACTTGGTGGAGGAATCAATCGCTCCCGCTGGTCAAGCCAGGCTTCGAGGTATGCGAGGACATCTCGAGAAAGCAGGTCGAGTAATTCATGGGTTCTGAATACTTTGGCAAGGAATTCTGGTGCAATGTCAGCAATTGCGCGCTGGAGTTCTACCTGACGGACCTGTAAGGCAGAGCGACGCAGTTGGATATGTCACCTCCTGCGGGTCATCGTCGCCGGCAAATCCCCGGCCAACTGCTATCGACCTTGAGCAGCCCAGGAGCATTCCACAAAGCACTGTTATTTGCCCTAACTCCTTCGTGACATTCCGCCCAAGGGCCCTGAAATCGTCCATGATGGCACCTCCCATCTCGTCCATCCACCTTACAACCTCATCCATTGGTAGGTCATGATAACGGAGTAGCAATCCAAATGCCATAGCAGCCCGGATGGATGCTTTACGCGAGTCAAGGTCGGCATTCCTGAAATCGACAAAGCGCTTTGCGTTGTTGATGATCGACCTCGCTCGCTGAACATTGTGGTCGACGTGAAGCATCATAAGGTTAATGCTGAAGCGATTGAAAACCCTCGAAAGCTCTTTTCGGATCGGTGGTTTCTCTTTGGTGAAAATGGTGGCGTTTGCGTTGGTCGAGGCGAATGAGGACAACCCCTTCACAGCGCTTTTAATGCCCTGAGGCGACGCTTTCGCACGGCCCACAATGAGCTTGATAGCGACAGTTTGGATGGAGTCGAAAGAGTTGTATGAATCAAGGAGAGCGAGATCTTTGGCGATGATAAACTGTGGAAAATCGTTCGACTCGTGTCCGAGGTTCTCAAAGTTGCGATGCCGCAGAGCCTCGCGAAGAACGGCGAGGAGAATATCCGAATCCGCGAGCGACCATCCCCATTTTGCGACAAGCACGTGACACCTGGTAAACAAGATTCCGACATAGATATCACGATCGTGGAGTATATGCCGAGAGAGCCGCTTATCTGCTTCAGGATTGGGTGCCAGTTGGATGCGGGACATGCACTTGCATACGAGTGGCCAGTGCGCTTGCAAGCGGATAGAGTTACCATTCGCTTGACCACATACATCGATCTGAGAGATAGCACTAAGGCCAAAGATGGTCGACCACCCATACTCGCTCTCATGGACCGGAGAAGGAAAGACTCGAGCAGTGGATTCGAGGGACCTCTCAACGCAGCACCAAAAAGTCGCACAAGCTTCCTTCTCAGTGTTGGGGTCAGATGGTAGTAGTAGAGTGGTGTGTATCAGTGCGACCCACAGTTCCAATGCTCGAGTCGCCTTGGATGTTGGTTTCTCCCGATCATGCTTGAAAGCGCGAGCCGCCCTTCGGGTGCCGAATTCATGCAAACGCGCCATGAGCCTCTCCATCTCTTCGTCCAGTTCCTTCGCCTTTACCACCAACTGGCCCCCTGTCGTTCGTTGAGCAGTGACCCCGCCATACACCATCCTGGCGGTCAATTCTACGGCAAACCAATGGACTTTCCAAAGTTCCTCACTAAAGTCTGACCCGTAGACCGATTGCAGGTCCAACGTGTCCTCGAGGCGATCCATAGTATGGCGGAGTTGTTGGCCGAGGTATTTAAAGAAGGTTTTCACTTCTGTCACGACACCCTGACTTGCTCCCCAGGAAGTATAACCACAGAGAAAGTCCATCAAAGACACTTCAGGGGGGTTTCCGGGATTCTCCAGACGCACTTCCAGGCCAACAAGGGCATGTTCATATAGCAGATCAAAGCATGTGGGGAGGCTGAGTTGTAGGTCGTCTAAACTCATTTCCGCCCGAAGGTGTAAACCACTGATGAAGCAATCGTTTGGTCGCGGAGGATCCCTGACACCACTGAGCACCTTCACCAGGTCGAGCAAACGACCCTGAAAGACGAACGAGTCCCGAGGTAACGAGAAATGCTTCAGATGGCGGGGCATGCCAAAGGTCTTCGCAGAATCTCGGGCGATGTAGATACTCGAATCTAGATCATTCCGAGTATGCGGGGAAGGTCCTTCGATTGACTGGTAGCGATGCGTTGATATTGGCTTGCTTCTGAGAGAATTGGAATCCCTGACAATATGGATATTGGCCGAACGTGCAGCACGTCGGTGTGCGTGTTTCGTGGAAGGCGTCTTCGCCTGCGGGGCGACGTTCTCGGGGCCTTGCGGGGCTATATGAATTTGGTGCTGGTCGGGACCTCGTCCAGTAAGACACTGGAGGAGATCCTGTTGAGTGTATGCAGTTCTTTTCTCCTTTGGTCGCTTCTGGTGTAAGCTGTTTGACCGAACAGGACCGAGCTCTATCGTTAAGCCGGCACCCTCCGAGGTTGAATGGTGAGACCTGTGTTTCCTAATCCTACCATCATCATCTCCGCCATGTGTGATACGAGGCATCGAATAGCTATTATTATTGTTCTGTCCCCATCGATGCCTTGATCCTCCAGATTGGGCGAATCCACCGCCAAGGTCACGCCTCGCTTCCGTACGTGAATGGCTGTCAACGCGGTTATCCACGGACACCCACTTCTTGCTCTGCTTTCTTAATGGACCCCCACTTTTCCTCGCAGTGGTGGAATTGAGCATACGATCAATTCTCGTCTGTACCATCCTTCTCGTCTGTACCACCCTTCTCGGTTTCGACATGCCCACTCGGGAACCTCCGTGCAGCCGATTATCCTCTATGGCCTCTCCAAGAAATTCGACCTCCGACCCCGAGTCGTCGTCGGAGGTATTGTTGCCTTCCACTGTAGTCTCCGCGCCGCGAACTGAGACAGATCGTGATGCACGGGAATGGGATGGTACGACTGATTGGTCTTGATCGAGGTCGTCAAGGACGGCATCGTCCAGCAGCTCAATGTCTGAGTTGTCGTCGGCAACGGGGTTATTACCTCCTCCAGTCGCTCGCTGGTTATCTTCACTTTCGCTTTCCGTATCCCCGACGATGGCAATCTTTCCACCCCGTCCGTGGCGGATTTTGCTATGTCCAGGGTGAACTTCTTGACTCTCTTCATCTTCCTCATTGCCCTCGTCCGACTCATCCTCATCGCTTTCTACCAGAGCCTTACGCCGCGCTTCCTCTCGCTTCCTCGTCTCCGTCTCCCTAGCGTCGCGCATGAGCTTTAGACACATCGTTGTGGGCATAGTCCGCTTGAGGATGGCAAAGCGCTTATGGTCTTCCTTCGACCACCTTGCCATCTCCCGCTCCAGGTCAAGTGCAACTCCAGCCTTAGGCGGCGTCTCAGAGGCAGAACTTGACTCGGATTCCGTCTTGTCCGGGTCAGAATCCGATCGAACCATACAGGTGGAGGCACGTTTTCGAGGTAGGATAGAGCTTAATTCCTCATGACTATCGACGATGGGCTGATCGAAGTCGTAGTCCGGTTCGGAACTATCTGCACCCATCTGAAGAACCAGCTGGGTGAGGGATCGATTTTGACTCGGTCCTTCTCGTGCCAGTGGCTCACCCTTATCGCTCGTATCGCCCTTGCGACTGGGGTTTGGAACTGTTGTCACTTTGGATGGTCCCGCAACCCTCCCGCGCACCGGAGAGCCGTCATCGAGTACAAATCCCCTTGGCTTGTTGGAGAGGTCGTGCTGTAGATTGGGGCGTCTAAGGGGCTCCTGCACTGGTTTGGTCGGATTTCGCGGCGGAGAAGGTGGGACCCAAGCACGAGGACGGTACAAGGGTGAGTCCGGCGTGCGAGGGTGATGTTGATAGACGTTTGACCTGCCCTTCTCGGTCTCCTTGGATCGACGTTGAGGTTCCCTCGATTGAGATCGTGACCTACGGGGGTGGGTTTGTTGGGTTTGACTCTCCACCTGCGTCTCCTGATGGTATTCCTCCTCCTCATCGATACCTTCATCAGCCCTCGCCCGCTTCTTCTTGCGTTCCATCCTATCGAGATTGTCTAACAACTTTTTGCCCTCCCGACCCCACATCCGCAAATAATCCGTGTAAGGATGGAACTCGCCGTCTCGCTTTCGTAAGGAGTACCTTCGGCTATGGCCAGCCCCCTCGGTGGCCTGAATTGTCTTTGCGACGACTTCATCGTCCTCTTCAAAAGACTTCGATCGACCTCTTGGTATGGCTCGAGCATACTGCGGGCTGGATTCGAGGCGGACTTGATAGGATGATGGTGATGGTGATGAACGTTTTCTTTTGCCCAAAATCGAAATCGCCGGAGTGGTTGGTGTGAGCGGAGAATTGAGATGTAACGGATCAGGCCGTGTCAAGTCAATGACTGGTAATGAGGGAGTGTCTGTACAGTTTTGGGAGTACTGATGACGCTTCCTCATTGGAACGTTCACGCTCCCCGTCGAAGGAAACCTTGGGAATGTCCGCGCGGCAGCTTCGACTGTGGAGGGCCCATCCACTTCCATGGCATGCTGTGGGCAGGATTATTGTTGCATCTTGAAACCAATGGAGGGCAACATACAGGGGAGGTACTACCAGCCAGGGCAGGAGGCGGAGGTTGAGGCGACGGAATGATGATTAAAGCTTCCGAAGAGGGCGAAGAGGGTAATCGAAGGAGTTCTTCTTCTGCACCATTCAATATTTGGATGTGCATAGACTCCAGGGCATCGTTATCCTGTGTTCTCTCATAAATACATATTTACGCGAGACGGATGCAAATACAGGTACTCGTGGTGGTTGACTATATCCCCGTGAATCTACATCTCCACCCCAGGTGTCGGAAGAGGGCTCAGGTGCTGGCGAATTCGGCAAAGAGGAGGAGCGAGAAGGCGACAATGCGGAGGGACTAGATGCCGTCTTGAGAGCATTCGAGCGAGTTTGCTAATATATCGCTATGTGTTAGTCAAATGCTTAGCCGGGGCATATACCGAATGAACCTCGATGCATATGAAATAGAACGTACTGTTGAAAGTTGCACCGATGAGGCTCCTACGGCTCTCTGAGAGAGACAAAGAGGTTTTGGATCAGTTGTTTGGAGAAATGGCGGATATAATGATGGCGCTAGCCAATAGGATGGTCGTTGCAGAGCGAGGTCGAACGCGAGCTCCTCATTATCACTTGTTTCCACAACCTCATCCTCAATTTCAGACGCTCCTACGGCAGGACCTTGGTTTGCAGTATGTTGAGGATGCTCTCTGGGCGCGCCGCAACGGTTTACTACGATTAGATGGGGACGACTGCATCCCTGATTCAGAGGATCCATGGCGTTGTCACTGTTCATGTACCGCAATAGTATATCGCGTAAAATATTTCCAAGTCGGTCTGCGGATATGGATGTCAGGATTTCCGCGTAGTAATGGAAGGGTCCAAAAAGTGATTTCAAACTCCGCATGAAAATGAGACTCCATGAACCCTAATAGAAACTCACATAACGCGCATTATCCCACACACGATGTCTTATTGCACGTACTGTGCGGTTCGTGACGCCATCTGAAGTCTTCCATCACATTTAGGAATCTCAATCCACTTCCGAGGCGACCTAAGAACCTCCATAAAATAAATAGATTTCCCATAGTTTGTCATCCAGGCCTAATCCTATCTGATACGAATCGTTTCGACGCCCTCCACGACATTCGGCTGGCTGAAAGGGCTACACTTGCCCTGTATCACAACACTCATAGCGTATGTACTTTCACCGGGTTTTCAGAATATCAGGCCTCCTTGCGAGCCACAACACACGGTTCCCTCCGCAGGCACGGCAATTGTCTCCGGCCAGGTGGCAGATTTCCAATCGGTAATATTTTCCAAAGCTATCCCATTCCTCGACGCACCTTACTCTCCCACCCGACCCGCTTCGAATTCAGCAAGGATTTTGAGTAAACATAATGTCAGGATTTGTGTTTCCCCAAATTAGTTTGTTGTTGTATGTCCGTAGTGCAAGTCATTTTATTTACATGCCAGTTGGATCCGACCACATTTGACTAGCGTCCGACGATTGCTCTAGCTACCACTTCGCACCGTTCCCGGATATGTAGGAACAGAAAAGACTGGCCCGACCGGGGTTCAAACCCGGGACCTCCCCATATCTAGTAAGGGCGCGTTAACCACTGCGGTACCCAGCCAGTAGTTGGAGGAATCATCAACTCCAACAGGATATTGGAGTTCCGAGGATGAGTTTCGTCCATCCTGAGTATTCCCAAACCGAGGCCCAAGTATTTCCGAACCGCGGCTTGAATAGCTTATAAGTAAATAGCCCAATTACGAATAGATAACGGGGTTTATAGGCAATTCCCCCCCAGGGAGAGTGTTTCCCGACAACTGGGAACACGCTTAGCCTATATTGACATAAAATATCGAACATGGCAGAAGTAACATTTGCAAGTATTTTGGTCAAGCAGGACGTGAACCATAGATACAAAGAAATACAAAGGAGCAAAGCAGAATGACAAGATGAGATAGGAGCAAATGAAACCTGTAAGGTGGCTATGAAGTGAGAATTTGACAGTGGAACATACGGCGAGCTGCAGTTCTGAATAGCGTGGTTATGGGGTCGTTGAAATCCCCCTTCTGTAGCAGTGTTGGGATCATCCGCTCGGGCCGCTCGGGCCGATACTCTGCAAATATATATATATATATAGTGCTAGATGCAGTGTGTGATTCCATGCGATTTTCTGCGTTGCTTGAGAGATGAGGAGCTCGATCATTCGTCATTGGTCGATGGAGGAAAGGATAATATTGCTGGATAAACATTCACACAAACTTCGGGTATGTTTCATGACCGTTGAGACGTAATATTGACTCGATCGATCGCGACGCCCCGGTTTTCCAACCGCAACACAAAGCAATTCCGTAAATTACACTCCGCGGGCTCAAAAATCCGGTGTACAGAAACTAGAAGGCCATAGGGTTATCTTAGCGCGTTATCTGACTCCGCTCGGCGTCACACTGCCAGAAATCCGCGACAAAAACTGAAAAGGCACAAGACTCAGTAGCAGACTAAATTTGTATTACGAAAAAATCGCACTACAATAAAGCGAAGGACATTAGAAACGAAGTACCAAGCAGTGTAATCGTACTCACAGAGTACATGTCGATTATTTGGGATTTCATATCGAGCGCTCAGTGCTCCGGTTGTCTAGGGGCGCTGATTGTTTGGGAAACTGCGTTTCATATGGTCGTTTCTCGGGTATATGCTCGTATTCTCGTTGTTGTATCGCTACGTGTTTGTTAGTGGGCCCCAACAAACACGATTGTTTTCGACAGAGTTAACGACCTAGTGGAAATCCTACAACCAACGGAAATTCTAACAGTACACGGTAGCAGACCGAGTCGTGTGGTCCTGCACGAGATGACCTAATATAGCGGACGATAAGCGAACCACATATGAAATGGAAAGGGACATTGCATCCGGTGCCGAAGATGGCTGAAAGCGGTCCAGCGGATTCCCACAATGTCTATCGCCATTAAGTAACCATCGGCCAATAGTCGTGCTACTGCTTAATCTTGCTGAGTCAATGCCGCGCGCCGTTTCGTTGGACCCTGCTTCCAGTGAATATTTACTAAACCAGGTCGTTGTAAAGGACATTCTTAGCATATCAAAAGAAACTCCGGACGTAGCTTGTTATACAGCGCTTATGAGTGCTGGCAACTGGGCGGCAATTTATGGGCGGCGATGGGCGGCTAAAGTCACAATTTGTTCGTTGGTGACTCTCGCCTCACAGCATGTCCTCTCTCAACAGGCCACTTACTCATGGTACCGGATACCTTGCACGTGCGGTTAACGCGCGTTGACATTGCGGCCCTTTATAGCGCATGAAAGTACGGTAATGAACGAGGCATGGATACCGGAGGGTGAGTCCGACCACCTGAAACCCTAAACGCTTCTCATCTGCTTCTCAAGAGGAACTGAAAACTCCCAAAACGGTCTGGGAATACTATAATGAGTCAATGGAGATTATCGACCGCCAGCGCGCTAGAGATTGGATCGAACAGATGGACACGATCCTCATCTTTGTATGTTTTAATCACCTCTGAATCCGTTCCCATTGACTGGCAAATTGCAGGCTGGATTATTCGCCGCCTTCTTAAGCGCCTTTCTCATCGAACTTCTCAGTCGCCTTGAACCGGACCCTATGAATATCATACAGGATGTCCTGATTTACCAAACGTATATGATGCGTAATTCAAGCCTAGGGCCATATGTCCCGGCCGACTTCTCCCCTCCAGACTACATTATTGTCGTCAACTCCCTCTTCTACGCCAGTCTCGGGATTATGCTCCTAGCTGCTTTCATCGCCATGCTCATCAAAAGCTGGGTGCGCGAATTTGACCGCGGCCTTAGAGCAATGTCCGCTCCGGAGCAACGAGCCAAGACGCGTGAATTCCGCTACCTCGGCTTGGTCCGCTGGAAGTTACCTGAGATGGTCGCAACATTACCATTTCTCATCCAGATTTCGCTCCTTTCCTTTTCCATCGGTCTCGTGATTTTTCTTTCCCATATTAGCAAGCCATCCTGTGGCATCACCGCGGGAATTCTTGGTATTGGCGCCCTCCTTTATGCTGTGACAGCATCAGCATCAATTTTTATTACCTCTTCACCCTTTGGCTCCCCGCTTTCGCACGCTTTCGCCGCCTTGTACCGGCGTGCACACGCTTACTTCTGTCTAGAAGAGGACGAATTCCTTCGCAAGATTGCGTTTAATTT
>Ga0307513_10008203_pt1 | contig 13396 bp, 14 predicted proteins | sample 15_EM_MG_FD_202174 | JGI IMG/M metagenome (GOLD analysis project Ga0307513, IMG submission 202174) | Populus trichocarpa ectomycorrhiza microbial communities from riparian zone in the Pacific Northwest, United States - 15_EM | ecosystem: Host-associated > Plants > Roots > Unclassified | place...
GTACAGGTCGGACACCTGCCGCTCGGCCAGCTCTTCGGGATCGACCTGGCCGAAGTAGGTCTGCACGAAGCCCGCCAGCGCCTCGCGCTGGTCGGGGGTGGCCTTGGCGCGCACCAGCTTGACGACTTCGTCCATGCGCTCGGCCCGCAGGTCGGTTTGGCTTGTTTGCGTCAGCATGCTTGTCTCCTGTCCGGTCGTCGAATCCACGGCCACGTTGACCTCGCGACGGGCCAATAGGGCGGCGGCACCTGCCGCTTCGTTTGCATCAAGTCGCTGGCCGCATTGCGCGTTCTCGGCTGTGCCGGGGCCCAGCGCCGACGTACCGAAGGTTACGCCTGCCGCATCGCATGGCCTGCGGCCCTCTCGCACCCCGACTGTCTCGCCGGTTCAGGTAGCCGCGAGGGCTACTGAAGCTCGAAATACTCGAGCGTGCCTGACCCCGTGGAGACAGGCTGTCCTGGAAGCTTGGTGGTGACCGAACTCTCGAAGCGCGTGTACCAGGGCTTCAGTCCCATTGCGCCTGCACCCAGGCGCTTCAGGAACCCTTGGTTGGCCAACAGATCGGCAGACGTCAGCAGGCGATCCGAGATGTTGAACTGCGCCCGGCTCCCGTTCGTGGTTTCGAAGGAAACACTCGAGCCGATCGTGCGGACATGCTTTGGATCGGGGTGAGGGACCGCAGGCCCTTCGACGGCGGTCACATCGTTCCCCAGCGCACTGAGTTCGATTCTCTTCTCGTCGCCGATGAAGAGGATTGGAAGGCGGTGACCGCCCCATGCAGGCTTGACGTGCAGGACTGAGGCGATCACCGTGCGTTCGCCGGTCCGGCCCCGGCCCCACCACCAGCCGTCGAACAATGCGGCCGGTGACACGTTGCCCCAGTTGTGGTCGTGGTAGCCGCTACCGCTGACCTCGCGAGTCACCTTGTCGACGGTGATCGTTCCACTGACCTTTCCTTCCGGCACCGCAGCGAGCCAAGCGAAGTAATGCTTGCCGGCGCTCATGTAACCCGTGGCCGGTCGATAGGATGGCACGCGCCGGTGCAGAACCAGGTCGCAGCCCAGGCCGCCGGTCTCATTGGCGTCGACGTGGATGCGGTAGGTGTCGAGATCTCCCTTGAAGGTGTGGGGGCCGATCGCGATGTCCGCGCCGGTGGTCGAAAAGGCACCCGGTTCATCGAACGTGCGCCTGATCCGGCGCGTACTCTGTCCGGGGAGGGTCAGCTCGATGTTGACCGCTCGTTTGTGCGAGCCGTAGAGCCAGTTGTCGCCGAACCAGACCACGAGCACGGTTCCGTCGTCGAGCAGCCCGTCGAAGTACCACCACTCGAAGTTCTCTGGGCTTGGAGTCGTCCGCCGGCCGTCCTCGCGCGGCACGATGGTGTCGCTGAGGCCCAGCGCGGTGTATTCGGCCGGGCTCGTCTGAAAGCGCAGCCTCTCGGCATCGGACACTGCGGTCGGGGCGGTAGCACACGCCGCCAACCCGACGGACAGCGCCACTGCCGCCCATCTCACACGATATATCGCCCGAAGGTTCGCCATCATTGAGCCGCTCGGTCGTAACCGAACTCCTTGAGATAACGGGGGACAAACAGTTCACGCCCCTTGAGCAGGGCGGTCGCCCACTTGCCTACCTGCACCCCGTTGCGCAAGACCGGCAGCACGCTCGCGCCATCGCGCGGCCCGAGGGGAACCAGGATGCCACGCATGGGCCAGGGCCGGTACGGCGGCAACGAAGCCAGGGGTCGGCCGGCGAGCATCGCGGTGAGGGTCTTGCTCAGCCAAGGAACCTGGCGTGTGATGGCGACGATCGTCATGGGGTCGCCTGTGGCGGCCGCATCGCCGAGCGCAAACAGATTCCGGACACCGGCGGGGCGCAGCCAGGCGTCGAGCACGACGCGGCCCTGCCGGTCCAGACCGACCCCTGGGATCTGCTGAAAGATAGCCGTCACCGGCCGGGCGCCCAGCGCCGGAAACACCAACGGCGTGCCGGCCTCGCCCAAGCCCGTGCCCAGGGAACCCACGAACGGGCGATCACGGGATGCCAGCGTGTCCACCCTCGTGTTCAGTCGCAGCGACACGCCTTTGCCGCGCAACTGCGCCGCCAGCGCTTCGGCCAGCTTGCCGGAATAGCCCGGCATCAACGAGCTTGAACCCGCCACAAGCGTCACGGCCTTGCCGGGGTAGGCGGTGGAGATTTCACCCGCCAGCTCGACCCCCACTGCACCGCCACCGACGATGGCGATCGTGTCCATGCTTTCCAGATGGGCATGGACCGCCCGCAGTTCGTCGGCAAATGCCTGGGTAGCGTCGCCTTGCGGCTTGAACGGGCTCGCGTAGCGCGAGCCGGTCGCCACCACGACGATGTCGCCTTCGATCTGCTCGCCATCGGCCAGCGTGATACCTCGCGCCGACACGCCGGTCACGGTGCCTTGCCGGACACGGCCGCGACGCAGCAGCCGGCCGTAGGGAATCAGGATGCGGTCGAGCAACGAGGGATCGACCACACCGCGAATCGCCGCGACGTTGTGGACGAAGCGGTCGCGCGCCTCGACGAGCTGCACGTCCGCCACCCCATCCAACGCTCTCGAGAGAGCCGTGCCGGCGTAGCCGCCGCCCACCACGATCACCCGCTTCATCAGAGGTCCTCGCCGATTTCGTTAAGCAGTCATCACTTTCCGATCGGAAAGTCTTTGTGATGATAGACTGTCCGAACGGAAAGTCAATACACAACGACATGCCGCGGAGGTGACAGCGTGAGCGATCCCAAGACAAATCTGCATGACGGGCGCTCGCGCATCCTTGTCGCGGCGCTCGACGTATTCGCCATCTCCGGCTTCGAGGGTTCGAGCCTGCGCCAGATTGCCCAGCACGCCGGCGTACAGCACCAGCTCGTCGTCTACCACTTCAAGACGAAGGACGCTTTGTGGCGGCAGGTGGTCGCCTCCATTTTTGAAGAGGTTTCGCAGGAGCAAGCGCTTTCGTACTGGGCCGACCGGGTCAGACAGGCCGGGCCGGCCGACGCCTTGCGGGAGATGTTGCGGGCGTTCGCCCTGTTCACGGCCAAGCGCCCCGAGCTGCACCGACTGCTGTCCTTCGAAGGACAGACGGACAGCGATCGTCTGAACTGGTTGCTCGAGACCTTCGTGCGCCCGCACTACGAGATTTCGACCCGCGCCATCCGCGCGGCACAGGACGCCGGTATGGCGCGGGCAGGAGACCCTGGCCGGCTGCACTACGCGGTGATCGGCGTGATCACGACCAGCCTGGTGTTCGCCAACGAGTACCGGCGCATGACGGGCATCGACCCGTTCTTGCCGGCCGAAGTCGAGAAAGCTGCGGGCCTTGCTGCCGACCTTCTCGGCTTGCCTCCGGCAGAAGGATGACGCAGTGCGGCGGGGACGAGAGGACTGGCGCCCGGGAAGGATGAAGCCGCAGCGCTTGCAGAACTGTCGCTCTTGGACAACCAGAGTTCGCTCTCGTCCAACGGTGTCGAGAGCTGCTGTTCACACACTGTTTGCTCCCGCACCAACACACCGAGGAGACAACATGCCGCAGGTCATCTTGCACCACTACGGCCTCTCGCCGTTCTCTGAAAAGGTTCGCCTGGCCTTCGGTGTGAAGGGCATGCACTGGACGTCGGTCGAGGTGCCGATGCAGCCACCTCGACCGCATTTGATCCCTTTGATCGGAGGCTATCGGCGCATCCCGGTGGCTCAGGTCGGAGCAAACTACTATTGCGACACGACGGCCATCCTGCCGATGCTTGAGCGGATCAAGTCCACGCCGACGCTGTACCCCGCAGGCACGGAAGGGGTGGCTCGCGCGCTGTCCTTCGCGTTCGAGCGATTCAGCTTCATGCCGCTGGTCAACGTCTTGTCGCACTTCGCGGGCGACCAACTCCCGCCCGATCTCGTCAAGGACCGGAAGGACGACTTTATTGGTGTCGACATCAGCAAGGCCGGCATGGCGGACACACTTTGGCAGAACCTGCAGCGACTGCATGCCCAGTTCGCTTGGCTGAAGGTCGCTCTGTCCGACGGAAGAAGGTTCCTGTTCGGGGAACGGCCGAGCGCCGCCGATCTGAGCTGCTTCCACTTGATCTGGCTGGTTCGCGCCAACTGTCCGCCAGAGGCGGACGTGATGATGAACTTCGAGGCGCTGGCTCCCTGGTACGACAGAGTGATGAACATTGGCCATGCCACGAGTGAGCCGATGACCCCTGAGCAAGCGATGGAAGTCGCGGCACGCTCGACGCCGGCGCCGCCCGATCACATCAAGCCCGGCTTTGATCCGAACGGCATGGTGGCGGGCCAGCTGGTCACCGTCACGCCTGACGACAACGCGCGCAAGCCCGTCAGTGGTGAACTCGTGGCTTCTGACGCTGCAGAGATCGTCATTCGGCGACGCGTCGAGCCGGTCGGCGACATCTACGTGCACTTTCCTCGAGCGGGCTTCGATGTCGCGCGGGGTTGAGTCGTGCTCGCAGCGCGTGTTCTCTGCAACAACCACAGGAGACAGATCGCCATGGAAAGTCTGAGTCGCCGCACATTCGCGCAGAGTGCTGTTGTCACGGGCAGCCTTCTGAGTACCGCCATCATCGCCTTGTCCGCCGAAGCCGCAGAGGCCGGCGGCTACTATGTGATCGCGGAGATTGTCGCCAAACCCGGAAGCGCGGACGCGCTTCGTGCGCTGATGGTTCCGTTCGCCAAAAAATCGCGCCGGGAACCGGGCTGCCAAGTCTATACGCTGCTTGAAGTTCAATCGGAGCCGGGCCGCTTTCTGACGTTCGAAAGATGGACCAACAAGGCTGCGCTCGAGGTCCACATGACCACGCCGCACATCAAGGAAATCGTCCCGAAGCTGGAGAGCGTTCTGGCCAAGCCGTTTACCCAGATCTTCTTGGACGCGCGCACCGGTGCCTAGGTCAGGCAGTGCCTTCGGTAGGGAGTGGGGCTGCAGCCATACCGTTCCTTGAACCGCCGGCTGAAGTGGCTCAGATCCCCGAATCCACTTTGATAAGCGATCTGAGACACGGAAAGGCTGCGCATGGAAGGATCGTCAAGGGCCGCACGAGCGCGATCGAGTCGCCGTTGCAACAGGTACCTTCCGTGTCGCGTCGAGTGATTCTCGAACAGTCTTTGGAGCATTCGATTGGACACGCCGATGGCTGTGGAAGTTGTCTTCAGGTCAAGCTCCGGATCAGCCAGATGAGACTCGATGTAGTCGACGACTGCGGGCCATCGGTTTGCACTCGATACCTTGAGCGGTTCCGTGCCGCGGGAGGCTTCGAAGTACGCGGCGGCGAGCAGGTTGATGAGCGATTGTTCGGCGAACCAGACCGAGGATGCCCTCTCCTTGCTCAGCGATGGCAGGACGCCCGTCACGTGGTCATGCACGGCCTGTGCGATGGAGGAATCTCTGCCGCTGAGGCTGACAAAGCCAACGCGCTTGGGCTCCAGGTAGCCGCCGAACAGGCGGGCGCCGGGGACGCAGAAGACGACCGCCTTCGCCCATACATCCGCCCGCCAGGTCACAGAATTCAGCCGACTGCTTTGGAAGGTCATGTCGCCAATGCCGACCCTGTGGCGATGGCCATTGGCGGTGACCACGCCAACTCCGTCAAGTCCGAGAGAGATGATGATGTCGTCTACTGTCTGGTCGAGCCGGCTGGCCGCACCGTACATCTCTCCCGGTGCAAGCGAGATCACGGCCACTGTGCCGCCACCGAGCAATCGACGTGCATGGACTGCGGTCGTTGATCCAGACTTGCTTGAACAGTCAGATTGGGAGCATCTGCCGACGGCGGATTGATGCTGATTCATCGTGGTCTGCGTGCTTTCGCGCGTCGCTCCGCTGGCTGAGTCTGCCGTCGAGAATTCATTCTATGAACCGCTGTGGCTAGCCCGTTAGCGTCAGAATGCCATCGAATATCTTCATCGGGTCACATTTGCGTCCCCACGCCGACTTGAGAAACCGTATGGCAGCTATACCGTTTCAGGTTCGTCTGCTTGTCAACGAGTTCGCGGAGGGCCGCGAGTCGCCGTCGCATGCGCACCCTGAGGGCCAGCTCGTCGCTGTCCACTCAGGCGTCGTGCTGATGGAGACGCCGGCCGGGCGTTGGGCGCAAGCGCCAGGCTGCGTCGGTTGGATACCTCCACATCATCCCCACTCGGCTCGCAGCTTCGGGCCGACATCCGGCTGGAGCCTGTACCTCACCCACGGGTTCGAAGACCGGCTGCCCAAAGAGCCAGCAATCCTCGAGGCCAGCGTGTTGATCGAGGAGCTCTTCAACCGGCTGACGCAGCTTTCGACGCTCGAGCTGACGACACCTCGCGGGCATCACCTGATCAACGTCATTCTGGACGAGCTCGCCTGCGCGGATACCCAGCACAGGCACTTGCCGATACCCGGCGACCGTCACCTCGCCAGATTGGCCTCGGCGCTCATCCATGATCCATCCGATAACTCGACCTTGGACGAGTGGGCCACCAGGCTTGGGCTGTCGCGACGGACGCTGACGCGAAGGTTCGTCAGTGAGACCGGCATGAGCTTCGGCGATTGGCGCAAGCAACTGCGACTCTTCGAGGCCTTGGGGATGTTGTCCGATGGCGCCTCCGTCTCGACGACGGCACTGTCGATCGGCTTCGAATCGGTGAGCGCCTTCATCGCTTGCTTCCGAAAGTACTTCAAAGTGACGCCAGGTCGGATCTTCGACCGGCTTGGCGAGCGACCGGTCAATGGGCAGGACATTGGATTGGTGACGCCTCGCGCGGGTGAGATTGATCGAGAGGCCCCGGAGTCAAGCGCACTGCGGTGAACAGGCCCGGCGCGGGCGCGTCATCGGGATGTCATTCGCGCAGAGCAGCATTGGGGGCCGTCCGCTACAGCCCGGGCCCGTGACCATGCCGATACGCGGAGCCGCGTACCTGCCGACATCCGATGAAACTCGCCAGGCCCATGGAAGCTCCTCTCGTGCTCTTCGCCGCGTTGCTGGCTTTGAGTGGTCAGGCGAACGCGTTGCAGATCTGTGCCGCGACGATCGGCGAGTTCAGGGCCATGCTCGGCAGTGAGACATATCCCTTGACCTGGGAGGAAACCAGCATGGCCGATGGCAAGCCGCTGGTCGTGTCCATCCTGGAACGAAACGGGGCTCTTCTCATGGCGTTCGTCAAGACCAGGGAAGGCCTTTGGGCCGAAAGCGCGGGCGTGCTCTGTCGCGCCGGAGCGCGACTGGAGCTCCGATTCACTGCGGATCAGATCCGCATGGGCCCGGCGGCCGGGTGGGGCCTGCGCATGGCGTTGGGGAACGGCGGCAGATTCTCTCTGTCGAAGCTGGGGGCGGATCAACTGCTGATTGAAACGGCAGGGTGGGCCGGCACGTTCTCCGCGCGCAAAGCAGATTGACTCAATGCCCAACGGGCCGTAACGGGGGCCGCTTGCCAGCGCCGGCCGTTCCAGCCCAGCGGTGCGTTCCTGCGCCTGGTGAATCCACTGCACCCCGTTGACTGGAGAGAGAAGCATGGACTTGCTCAGGACAGCTGTGGTCGACATCGCGACGTTGGTGGCGACCGGCCATGCCTTGGTGTCCAGTCCGATCGAAGGCGGGCCGCCCATGCAACCCAAGCTGCGCTATCGACTGCGGCGAGAGATCAAGCGCGCAACGGTCGCCTACATCGATGCCTTCGCTAGATCCAAGCGCGAGGTGGTCGATGACGCCCTTCTTGCTGGCTGCCGTGTCGCGGCAGAACAGCAGATGCTGCGCGCCATCGAGTACCAGGGCGTGCTCAGCCGCATCATGGCCAGTGAACCTGGGTCGCTGGACGGCCTGGCCGCAGCGCGCCAGGACCTCTGGCGCTTGGCGCACATGGCCATTTGCCTGCGTATCGGCGTTGCGACCTTGCGCGAGCCTGGCACATCGGTCGACGTCAAGTCTGCCAACGCCCTGGCCCGTCGTCTGCGCCGCCGCCATCGCAACGCGTTGATCGCCTACGCCCGGGTGATCCTGCGCACCAAGGAGCCGAGAGGGCAACAGATCCTGACCGCGCGCCAGGCCGCGCTGGCAGAGATCGGCAAGCGCGGAGCGGCAGACGCGCAACGGCTCTCGGATGTCGAGGCTGGCGGCGACCCGAACCACACCGTGATACAGCGCGGCGTGACGAGGCCTCTCTTCGATCTCGCGCTCGACTGGCAGCGCCATCCATCCGAGCCGAACTGACGCGCATGCCCCGACGACCCGAATGAGAGCGATTGCCGTCTCGCGTCAGTCAATCAATTCGGAGTCCGGCCGCAGCGATGGCGCCGAATGGAGTGTCGTCGCCGCTCCACCCGCTGCGGCGCGAGACACCCAGCGCGCGAGATCACCGGTCAGCACACGCACGCGATCGGCCAGGTGCAAAGACATGTTCCTCAGCAGCTTGGCGGCGAGCGTCGGCCGTTCGCTCATCAGGCGGTCGAACGCCTCGACCGGAAGCAGCAATGCGGTGACGTCCGACTCGGCCACCGCCTCGGCCGATCGCGTGCCGCGAGCCAGCATCGCCATTTCGCCGATGATCACCCCCGGCGCGAACGATGCCAGCCGGCGCGTGCCACCCGGGATTCGAAGGCCGATGTCGCCTTCGAGGCTGACATACAACCCGTCGCCCGGGTCGCCGATCGTGAACAGGATCTCGTCGCGCCGGAAGCGCAGGGTGCGCAGGCTGGCCGACAGCACCGCGAGTTCGTCGTCCTCCAGGCCACGGCCGAGCATCGTCTCGGCCAAGGTCAGCGCGCGGCTCGAATGGTCCAGCCGGTTCAGTTGATCGAGCAGGCGGTCCTCGGCGCGTTCGAGGGCCAGATCGGTGGTGTCGGCGAACCGCAGCGCCGCGCGCTCGGCGGGCGTGCCCGCGACCTCGATGATGTGCCGCCGCGCATCGTCTGCGGCCCACTCGGCGAAGACCAGCTGCCGGCCGGCACGCCCCCATCGCTGTGCGGTCTCGAAGAGAATCCGCGCCGCGGTGACGTCGATCTCGATGACCTGGTGCAGATCGAGGATCGCCGTGTCGACGATCGATTCCTCGAGCGTGTCCAGGCGCGCGCGCAGGCCGTCTGCGGTGCCGAAGAACAGAGACCCCTCGAGCTCGAGCAACGCGATCCGGCGCCCCTCCTGCGCGAGTGCCGCGGCGACGTCCGAGGGGCGCGCCTTCAGCGAACGGCGGGTCTCGCCGGACCATTCGCGCCGCACGACAGCGCGCATGTTGGAGCGCACGAAGAGCAGGACCGCGAAGGTCGCTCCGATCAGCACCGCCAGCCCGAGCCCGAACGCGACGGCGCTGAGCGCGACGACGAGTTCCACCGCCCAGTTGGCGGCGAGCACGTGGCGGCGCTGCGCATCGTGGTGGCCACGCGACGCCTGCGGCCGGCGGAGCCGCCACAGATCGATCGGCGCTCGCCAGAACGCCGGAGCGACCATTTGCGCGCCTTGCAGCAACAGCACGCCCCCCACTGCGCTGCTCGGCAGCAGCCCCACGAGCTGCGGCGCAAACAGAAGCAGGAGCAGCAGCGCGAGCGCGTACGCGACCACGACGTTGCGCGCGGCCCCGCCCGGGACCACCAGCGCGAGCGAGCGCGGAATCGAGGGCGAGGCGGCCTGCCCGCCGACCAGCGCCGACGCGATATTCGCCAGGCCTTGCGCGGCGAGCTCGCGATTGGCATCGCGATGTCGCCTCAGCCGCCCGTCGACGATCGAGGCCGCGAGCAGCGTGTCCAGGCTGCCCAGCACCGCGACCGTCAGCGCGTAGGAGCCGACCAGCGCGAGCACGGAGCGATTCCAAAGATCCGCGCCGTCGGGAAGCGCCGAGCCGAACTGGGTCAACCAGCTCTGCGCGAGCACCGGTGCGCCGATCAATCCGCCCAGACTGTCGACCGACAGCACCTGTGCGAGCAGCGCGTGCAGCAGGGCCGCGGTGGCGAAGCCGAGCAGGGCCGGTGGAATGCCGCGGCGCACGCGCGTGGCAGCCCAGGTCACCGCCAGCGCACACATCGCGATCACGGCGGCACCGGGCTTCGGCGCCGCGGCCGCCGCCTCCCAACCGCTGCCGAATCCGTGCCCCGCGATCACCGGCAGGGCGTTGATGATCAGCAGCAAGCCAATGCCGCTCGTCACCCCGACCCGCACCGGATGCGGTGTGAACTTGACGATGGTGCCGAGCCTGAACAGTCCGAACGCGACCTGCAGCGCGCCGGCGCCGATCACGCCGATGGCCACCAGAAAGAGCACCGGTGCCACGGCCGATGCGCCATGCACGCTGAGTTTGGCGGACAGCGCCGCCACCAGGGCAGCGGTCAGCAGAGAGACCGAGGCGCGCTGTCCCGAAACGAGCCGCCCTGCGCCGACGGTCGATGCGACGAGGTTGGCCACGACCGTGCCGAGCAATGCCATCGCCATCGCCGCAGGGCCGATGGCCGGCCCCAACGGCGCCAGTGCCATCAAGCCGTAGGCCGCGATCTCGGGAGCGTGAGCCAAAGCCGTCGACACCGAGGTGACCGCTGTCGACAATCGATGTCGCATTCGACTTGAGGGCATGAAGACGGGCAATGCGCCGGTGGCTCGGCGCGTTCGTTGATCAGGAGGTGGAGGCGACCGATCGACCGATCGGTGCGCTCGATCATAGAGGGCCTTCGTGTGTGCGCGCACGAGTGGCCTCGTTGAAACGGCTTGGGGATGTGGGGCCCGTGTGGAGCGCCACATCGAGCGTGCTTGGCCCCGCGGTCGGCGGGCGATTCATGACCAGATGATGAATTGCTCGAAGCCCGATCCGGACGCTCGGCTTCTGCGGCGCCTCGGGATCGAATTGACTGCTGTAGGCCAGTGGGGTCCGCTCGGAATCGAGGCTCAGATTTCGTCCTCGAGCCGCCCCCATGCCGATGGGCTCAGCCTGTTCTGGAAGAGCAACTCCGCCACCCGTTCCGGCTCGAGGGCGCGACAACTGGGGCGCTCGGCCAAGATGTGTGCCAGTTCCAGAATGTCCTGCGCCGCGAGTCTCGAATCCAGCTCCAAGATCCGGGAGCAGCATCGGTGCAGCCACTCCGGGGTCGCAATCATCCTGCTGCGGGCACTGTCCATCGCTCGCTTTTAGGCGAGCGCGCTCGACTTGGCAACTGCAAAGGTTGACAGGTGGCGCCTTGGTTGAAATGGGCGTCCGTCGGTCCCATTTGCCGCCAGTGATGTCCGCCACCCTCAGCGACGCGCTGCCGATGTTGACCCTCGCCATCGCCGTGCTTGTCGGCGTGGTGGCCGCAGTGGCGAAGCCTTGGTGGATCGAGCGTCGCCGCGATCGGCTGCGGGCAGAGGCGTTTCCGGTGGCGTGGCGTCGCATCCTTCGGCGGCGCGTGCCGGCGGTGGCGCGCTTGCCGGCCGACCTGCAGCGCCAGCTGAAGCGCCACATCCGGGTGTTCGTCGCAGAGAAGCCGTTCATCGGATGCCAGGGCCAGGCAATCACCGACGACGTGCGGGTCACCATCGCCGCTCAGGCCTGCCTGCTGCTGATGGGCCACGCGCGGCCGGAGTACTTTCCGCGGCTGCGCCAGATCCTGGTCTATCCCGATGCCTTCGTGGTGCAACGCGAGCAGGCACGGGGCGACGGGCTGGTGCACGAGCAGAGAAGGGCGCTGACCGGCGAATCCTGGTCGCACGGCCAGGTGGTTCTGTCGTGGACCGAGGTCATGGCAGGTTCCGCCGATCCCGCGGATGGCCGCAACGTCGTGCTGCACGAGTTCGCCCACCAGATCGACCAGGACACCGGCGTGGCCGACGGTCGACCCTGGCGACCCACTCCGACGCTGCGCCGGCGCTGGGCTGCGGCGATGGGCGCAGCCTTCGAGCACCTGAGGCGAGAGCCATCGGCGTTGATCGACGCCTATGGTGCCAGCGATCCGGCCGAGTTCTTTGCGGTGGTGACCGAGGTGTTCTTCGAGCGACCCCAAGCGCTGGCCGCCGAGACGCCGGCGGTCTATCGCGAACTGGCAGAACTCTATCGCCTGCACCCGTTGAGTTGGTAGAGCCCGGCCCGGCACTGGCCGCGAGGTGCCGGCGTTGGCCGCGCCGCAGGGGCCCGCGCTTGGCGCGAGAATGCGGGCATGAGCCGCCAGAACGACACCCAGGACACTGTCGACTACATCCCCTTCGAAGAGTTCCGAAACGGGCTGCCACGCGGGCGCTTTCGCGTCATCGTCAACCCCACGCTGGCGGTGCCCTTCGTGGCCCAGCGCACGCACGCCACGCAACTGGCGATTGCCATCATCGGCCCGGGCATCGCCGCGGCGCTGATCGGCTACCCGTGGACAGGCGGGCTGTTGGTGGCGGCGGGCATCCTGTTGCGGCGGGCCGTCAAGACCCAGGCGCCGCGCATCCTGCTGCACCTGGCCGCGCGCGTGCCCTCGGTCTACGAGCAGGCCACCGAGCACGGCGTGATGGAGGTACGCCGCGCCTGACGGCTACCTCGGCCTCGACGGGCTCTGCACGAACCACATTGCCGGCAAGCCGGTGCGAGCCGACTGATTTCATCTGCAACGCGACGCGCCCGATGCGCAACGCGATCGACACCTGGCCGCCGCTCAATGATCACTGGCGCGCCTTGTTCGGCATCGATGCGAACTTCGGCGCTTGGCCCACCCGACCCTGAGGAACGATTCATGAACGGATTCAAACACCTTGCTCTGGCGGTCGCCGCTGGAGTCTGTTTCGCGGTGAGCGCTCCCAGAGCGCAGGCTCAGGTCAGCGTCGACATCGGGCCCGAGCCCGACTGCCCCTACGGGTTCTACGACTACGCTCCCTATGCCTGCGCTCCCTCTGGCTACTACGGGCCGGATTGGTTTGCGGATGGGATATTCATCGGTGTCGGCCCGTGGTTTCACGGCCGTGCGCGTTTTCGCGGCCATGTGAACAACCATTTCGATGGCCGCCACGGCTACAGGGGCCCGACACCGAACCGTGGCGACAGACCCGATCCGGCGATGCATGCCGATCACATGGCGCACTTCCGTGGAAATGAAATGCGTGAGGGCGGTGGTCACGCAGGCGGCGGCAGGCGCTGAGCGACGCGGTTTCTCAAGACACTTCACCATCCACACCGACCAGGAGACAAACGTGGGATCCATGACCGAGTTCAAGCGCCCGGACGGGCAGGCAGTGCAGGGTTACCTCAGCGAGGCCGACGATGCTGTCGGCTCGTTGGTGGTGATCCAGGAATGGTGGGGATTGAACGATCAGATCCGCGGTGTGGCCGACCGCCTGTCGCGCGCCGGTTTCCACGTGCTGGTCCCCGATCTTTACCGCGGCCAATCGGCGCTCGACGCAGAGGAAGCCCACCACCTCATGTCCGGCCTGAACTTCGGCGACGCGGCGTCCCAGGACGTAC
>Ga0307513_10008204_pt1 | contig 13395 bp, 15 predicted proteins | sample 15_EM_MG_FD_202174 | JGI IMG/M metagenome (GOLD analysis project Ga0307513, IMG submission 202174) | Populus trichocarpa ectomycorrhiza microbial communities from riparian zone in the Pacific Northwest, United States - 15_EM | ecosystem: Host-associated > Plants > Roots > Unclassified | place...
CGTGCCCAACCAACCCAAGATCTTCGTCGAGGCGGGTTGAAATCTCGCCAGGGAGAGTCGATGCAGTGACCTTGTGTAGGTATATCGTGACCGTCTCGTGAGGTGAACTATATAGATTATATAATACGATCACGGGAATTACCGGCTACTTAGGCGTACGATCAGCCAAAATTTTCGCTGTACTTTGTCTATATAAGGACGAGTCCTATAAATAGGACTCGCGATATGAAGCAGAGCGTGGACTGTAAGTGGGCACGTTGAGACTCGGTCGGGTGAGTTCTGATAATATATTCTAACAAAATGTAAGTCATTGTTAGCGTGTAACTGGGAAATGATAACGGACCGTTCAAATGTCTCGACCCAATCTTGAAAACCTTCTCGAACCTCAGTTAGCTCCTCCTTTGTCATCTCGAACTGAAGGCAAAGGCGAAGAAGCTTGATGAGCTTGACAAAATGCTTATAATAAATCTCCTTTTGAAAACGTCCCCTGAGAAGAACAGGCCCAAGATAGAGAGCCCAGAAGGACCAAGAATCTGCAGTGCAAGCTGAGGAATCTTTGGCCACGTTTTGAGGACGAGCTGTTGCATATGCAGATGGAATCGTTGAACCTGAGGCCTTCATAGCTTCTCCGATCGCTTCCCAGACACCCGGACCAAGTTGGTAGGACTCACATCCCTCATCCAAGCCTTTGAATTTGCCGGTCCAGAGCAGTATCAAGTTCGGGAGCAGGTTTTCCCAGATGAGATGCATGAAGTCAAATGGGAATGACGATGGAAAGAAAAGTGAGGGCAGGTGAGAGAGGACAGGAATTCCCTTAATTCCACATGCCTTTGCGCGACATTCCTCCTCAGCACCAGTGGGCGCAAATTGGACATGGCGAGCCTGATCGAGGAATTGTTCGTGGGTACGAAGCGGGAGGTTGCCAGAAGCATACACAGCCACTTTGGCGTTGTCACCAGGTGCAAGCGTCACGGTAGGATGGTTGGCGCGATAGAGGGGAACATAGTGTGTGGTGTTCCGGGTATCAGGTACACGAATACCCTTGATCAGGCACATTCGACACGGGAAAATGGCGTTATGACCTTTCATACGCATGATCATAGAGATCGCCGGAATATCCCCAAAGACGGCCACAAGATAAGCATGCAATGCAAAGAGTGCGTTCTGCTCGACGTCAAATGTAGAAATGCCAGCGAGGAATTCGAGTAGCTCGACGATCAGTGGATAAGCGAATGAATCGGCATCCTTCGGCTTCCGAGGACCAGGGATAACTCCAACGCAAAGAATGTAGCGTAGCAGGAATCGAATCTCCGGGGGCAGATTGTAATTGAAAATGATCAACGGCCAGCAAGTTTGGCTCCGTCGCTTAAAAGGGCAGAAGCCGTCCAGCGATAGTCCAAGTGCGATATCCCGTGGGTCACTGAAGAACTTATGGGGCTGAGGGACGCCTCCAATTGTTACATATTCTTCCTTGAGACGTTGATAATTCTCGCCATCGAAGAGGTCCTTGATGATATCGGCATCGGAAATAAACTTGCCACGATATTGCATCCGTTTGATCATATCCAGGTTTTTGAAAAAAGCTTTGAGATGAGGGATGATGGGAGAATATGTGAATGTTTTCCGAGGACGTCCATGGCTGTTTTTGCGTGCTTCTTAGCAGTACGGGCAATGTGTCTTCGCTTTATGTGGACCGACATAGCAGATACAAGAATTTATACAGCAATTGTATGCCACTGGGCGATACGCAGCGAGGAACTCAACACGGGCTTTCGTAATTTTTAGCGAAGGTATCTTGTGACGATGGTAGGTGAACATTATCTTTTCCCAGGTTTCCTCTGAGAGGCCTTCTTCAATCTTCAATGAAAATGTACGCAAGATATCAAGATCCTCTTCTGACAGTTCTTCAGCTGAATGGTGGTGTTATCAGAATAGGTGGTAGTAACACAAGAAAGAAAATTTGACGCACCAAATTCCGCAATGATTCGCTGGAAATCCTCATCGATAAGGTCATCCATTCCAAGACCATTGCACGTTCCCATTTCTTCTTCAAAATCAAAATCAAAATCCTCGTCGCTCGTGTCAGTTCGGCGTGGTTGATCATCTTCATCTTCTGTGTCGGAATCAACATAATCATCGACTCGAGCACGACGACCTGACCAGGTATCCTGGGTGATGTTGACGCGTGGTGCACCAGGCTCATTGACAGTAGTGTCGACATCTTCTGTATCAGACTCATCATAGTCTTCAACCCGATCCGACCAAGTATACCTTATCGTTTCCTCAAGTTCCTCTAGATCAGCATCAGAGCCAGCATCAGAGTGGGTAGACTCGAGATCAGAATCCAGAGATTCAAGGTCGTCCTTGCCTGAGAGATCGCCCAAGAGAGTGCTAGATAAATTTTCAGAGAACCTTGCGCGTTTCTGAGCATGTGTGACTTTGATGTGAGTTAGGATGTGATTGCCTGATGCATGGCGCTCAATAGTCTTCTCCGATAATGTAGCACCGCAGCATGGACAAGGGCGTTTTGGGTGCAGCTTGCGTTTTCGCTTTTGTGAAGGTAACATCCCGATGAGCGTCGAGACGTCAAAGAACAAAGCAAACAGCGGATGTGTGACCGTAACATCTTTTCCTCTTACCAACGTTGGCCCACTTCTTAACTTTAACTTCCACACAGCCATAGTGACACCTTCAAATCCTACCTCGAAACTCGCCAAACACATTCTGTACATCTCTATATTCCTAATTCCCAAATTGCACGACTTCAAGATTTTCACCACACGAATACAGTCCTTTTCAAAAAGCCCAGTGACAACCCAACACCGTGCACGACTTAACGCAACACCAATGCTCAGTAATTTCATACCAACTCCACCACGGCGGATATGGTTTGCTCCACGATCTTCAGCAGGCTCCATCGTTGAGGACTCCGAAGTGGCGAGAAATGATAAGAGAGACGACGATCTTGAAGGGCCGACTAATGAGGTGTGTATTCAAGCTTTGAACCTTTACATCTGGATCGCTAAATGTTGAATGTTTGAATCGATAGCCTGATGCTCTGACGAGCAGTATAACTGAGGCATCTGGCCTGGACAGCGGGGAAGTTAAGGACTGGGCAAGTATTTGTTTTTCTAAATTCTTGCTCCATCTGACATTGTGCATCGGTAGGGAATTTTTTTATGGGCTAAAAACGTCCAGGCCTTGGATGAGGCAACAGCACTTATGACCCCTCAACGAGATCAGGCAATTCAGACCCCATGCCCTTCCCGCCGACACCCCAAGCGTCGCCTCAGCCCTATCCCAACCCTACAAAAGAATGCAACTCAATCCCTGCGCCCTTCGCACCGACACCTATCTGCTCATCGGGGTGGCACACTCTCCCGCGTCACCCCCATCCGAAATCAACAAAATACTGCAAGTCGATCTCTGGGCCCTTCTCGCCGAGACCGTGAGCATCGCCGCCTGTCAGCTCATCAGGCTACTCTCTCGCGCATCAGCCCTATGCAGGTTGAATCCGACAACTCTGATCAATCCATAGATCAAATCCTACAGGAGATTCAAACCCTCGAGCGCATCGCCAACCGCTTGGACCACCTATATTCACTTTGTGACAAGCTCGTTCGCAGAGGGGATTCAAACTCATAATGAACCCCTCTGCTGACCCTTCGAAGGCAAAGAGATGGGATGTGCTGAACAAGTTCTGGTATCTTCTATTTTTATTACTACCTTATACATGAACACTGTCATTAGATTTGTATACGACCACTTGAATTTGTATTCGTTGAATTTGCGCACACAGCCACAATTTGTGATCAGTGATGATTGTGTGACAAAATAACACCTCCACTCTTTCTCCACCACGCTCTTTAAGCAATTCACGCTCCTTACACCCCTTATTCACGCCCTTTCAAATTATTAAACTATCATGGCCAACATCGCAAAGAAACGCCAAAATCTGTTTGAAGATCGATCTCTCTCGAGCAGTGTGGTGGACAATCAAACTGTTGAAGAGCTACAAGCAAGAAATGCAGAGCTAGAACGCAAGCTCAGGAAATACAAAAGTATGTCATGGCCATTGACCCGGGCGAGATTTTGACTTTGTATTGCAGAAACCCAGCAGACTACAGGCACAAGAACAACTATCAAAGCTATTATTCGGCCGAAAGGCGAGGCAGGGAGCCATAAGCGTGGATTTATTCTTTACGATGCTATGGAGATGGGCAAGGTAGAGAACGGAGCAGTTGTGTACGACAGGATGAGGGTGAGTGACCTTTAGCCTCGAGAGTGTACATTTTTCCCAGCTCGCCTTTAGGATTCCGTTCGCAAAGCTTGCGTCAAGGTTGGTATAGACCTTGGTGCGCATTATAGACATCAAGATCATGAAAAACTGGGTCAAGTTTTTCATTTGGTACGCCTCAAAAGTCCCATTTCCGTATTTTATTCTTTTACGAACTTTAATCTACAGGTGCGAAGGTCATTCCCATACCTCACCACGGAGCGATTTCCTCACAACTGGGCTATCGCTGATATGGTAAAAGGTTACATTGCAGGTACAAGAAAAGAACACCACCGCCAAGCTCGAGAAGACCAGGAGGGACACGACAACTCAGTAACCGTCAAAAAGACCACCCATTCTATTGACGCCAGCGAAAGTGAACACAGTCCGCGCACCAAATCCAGTTCCGGTTCTGGTTCCAAGTCGAACAAGCGCCCCAGAGACCACGATGTTGATGAGACCAGCGATCTTGAGGACGACCAACCGAGCCAAACCAGCAGCAAGAAAGCCCAATCTTCAAGTTCTCATCCCAAGTCCAACAAACGCCGAGCCATCGACTCCGATATTCATGCGGCAAGCGAACCGGAGTTTGAGGATGTGCCCAGCCAAGCAAACAGGCAGAAAATCGCATGCCCCAGCTCTGGTCCCAAACTGAAGAAACGCCACAGTGGTGACTCCAACAGCGACATCTACGCAACGAGTGAACCCGAGGACGCGCCCAGCACCAAGAAGAGGATCCAAAGATCCCGGCCCAGTACGAAGTTGGCAAGCTCCAAGGATGCGCCAACACGACGATCAACCCGTCATGTGAGAAAGGACTCGGAATCCACCTTTGGCACCACTTTATAAATAGACAAGGGGCCTGTTAGGCCGGTTTCTTGTAAGGGCGGAACCCCCCCTAACAGGCCCCCTCCCTTCCGATGGATGCCTGGTTTATTAATAGAATCCTCTTTCCATCTTCTCGGAGAGCCTCATGGCATCGCTCATGGATGCCTCCCTACTAGGTGGTGGCTGCGATGCACCTGATCCGATCTCAATGGACTGCAAACAAATTTTCTACAACGTGCTCTTGCGTACACATTCCACCATCTTACCTAGGGCAGCAGTTTAAAAATGAGATGGGACCTGTTAGGTCGGTTCCTTGTAAGGCAGAAACCCCACCTAATAAAGAGGTCCCCTCCACGTAGCTGTCACGATGGGCAGGTACATATAAGGTAGGGGCCATCAGGAACCAACTACCTTATGTAAGCGATTATATAAGCGGCAAAATCTGGCCTTCGAGAAAAAATAAAAATTTTGGTGGGCATTATTGATGATAAATGAGGTAGTGAAGAGAAAAAATCTTATATAAATTTTATTGGATGGTAATGTGTATATTTGGATGCCTTAAACATGCAGAATCGTCTCTCCCCCATGTTGGGGAGAAGGTCTTGATGGGAAGCTGGTTGTCGGAGGTTGTCGGCAGATCAAGCCACTCGGGCCGCACCAGCCGCTTACCATTTATGGTAAGATTACATAATGACCCTAACCCTAAAGCACGGCAAAATGTTAAGGTCAAAAATATGAAAAGTTGCAGAATGAACCGGAAAGCACAAAAAAACACTCAGAAAAAAAAAGAGATTTTTTTAAGAATGGTTAATAACTTCCTTGAAAATGATTCAATTCTAATTTGGTTTTCTACAAGTTCCAAGATTCATTAAAAGCTTTAATTCTGCGGTCTTAAAAATATGGGAAAAGTGTTTGTCGTTGAGCAATAACGAGCTCATCGTTGATTATGTAAGGTAGTTGGTTCCTGATGGCCCCTACCTTAAACAGATCATCCTTCATCCACCCTCTCCCCGAGAGGGTTTGAGAATCCCCGGGTTTCCACCGGGCCGGTTCGTCCACGTTAATCAATGATTACTTAGATTCCCCTGTTTTCATGGCCATTAGTACAAGTTATACAACCACTTCTCAGCTCACAACCCTCGCCATACCCGTACCCCTGGTGTGGGTTGGCGGTTTACCCGCCAAGTTGAAGGCGGGTTTTCTTTTCGGAGTTTGAATCGTGATCAACACGGTTGATCTCGCTTTCCACCACTACCACTATATCCCTCTGGCCTCAACGAACGTGTCAAGATGCGTTAAAAGGTAAGTAATTCGTTTATAGTCTTCTTAATAACTCATTTCATCCCTTTTAGATCGCTCGACACCCAAACTTATTGCCACCTGGCCTCTCCCCTCCAGCGAGGGATGTAGGCCACCTAATATCGATGTCGATGGGTTTTGAGAGGGCGTGTGGATTGGAGGCGGGTAGTAAACACAAGGGGAGACCCATGGTGTGGGAGACCTGCGAGGTACGCAAGGAGACAAACCATAGTCGGTTTGCGTCCTTTTACCTACATCCCCTGCTGCCTGCTAACGTCAAAAATGCGCCAGGACATCCGCCGTTTACTTACGCACCCGAGAGGACATGTCGATCTCCCATGACACCAACCTACCACCCACCCTCAACTCTTGCGCTGACGCTTGCCACCCAACCCCTCTCATCTATTTATGTGCATGCCAGCACGGACACTTACGGCCGCGCAAGTTCAGCTGGCGTGTTCTGCGATGAGGTGGTCGGTGTGCCACGTCACCCTCCAAACCAATGCTAGTGAATGCGGCCCAGGGGCCCGTTCTGTCGAACGCGAGGCCGTGCTCGGACAAATCCCTTGATCACCAACCCTTAACCTTGCAATGCTGCGTGGCGATGTCAGTTGACATTCGCAGCGCTGTTGCGAGGTTTCTTGGTCGATGTCATAGGTATATTCGCACAGGTTATGAGTACCCCCGGGTTTTGTAAAAACCCCTACTCTAACCCGTTAAAACCCATTCCCTTGGGCATGGGTACGGGTTTTCGCGGGTACGGGTACCCGTGACATTCTCTAGGCAGGGGTACCAGTGAGGGAAGGTTAGGTGGCTAGGCGGGTGCATGGGTGAATCCCATTCGAAGTTAACGGAGAAAACTGGGTAATCGTGAGGGTGAGGAACAAATGCTCCTCTCCATCCTTAGCCAGCTCACCTGCATTCCACTACGCCCCACTCAGACCCAGCATCGATTGGGACTTTCAACTGACGACCACTCAATATCCTCCCGTGAGCCTTTCTCCATTTTTTTTGGTGTTGTATCGCCTGGCGGACGATATTCCTGCTGCCAAACCTACATTCGGGCTCTCTTCTGGGAACACTCGACCACTCGACCATCTTTTCTTTTTCCTTGTCCTTTCCCCTTGACTCCAAGGATTCTGACAAGATCCTGAGCTTGTGTGGGTTGATCGCATATGTGTATGACCCAACCAGGGACAGGAAGCAGCTAGTAGTCTTTCACTGGTCATACACGTTCAGATTAATTACATTGTCCTAAAGTGCGATTATTATAAGAAGTTGTATGGCAATAAGGTGAAGGACGAGGGAACCTTCTATTGAGTACAAATGAGGTGATTCCACAAACTTGATTGACGGAAAACATGACACTGAATTTGTGAAATCAATCAACCAGTAGTACACTATGTAAATCCAAGGTACGGAGTGTAATGTAACTATAAACGAGGTGGGAAAGATCTCTAGAATTATTTTATGACTGCCCAATGGATTGAACAGATGATAGAGACTGTTTCCATTACAAAACGTGAAGTTCGAGATGAGGAATTTCAGTTTCGTCAGACCTTTACTACCTGCTTGCGAAACTGCCCTCTTTTTGATACCAGAAGCAAGGTATTTTTTTTCTGACTTGAACTATGCTAAAATTTGAACTTCTTCGAGATGTGCACAAGTTCTTTATCAATTTACTGTTCTCTTTTTACTCGCTATCTTCGTGAGAACCAAAATCATTGACGCATGTGACCTTGTCGATGATGTTCAATTTGTAAAATGTTCAACGCTCTGACTCTCACCATCATCTTCTGCCACTGCCCCTACCGCTGCATCTCAGTACAGCAATGAAGTGGCCTTTTCTAGCACAATCAGTGACTATGCCCTTCCTTAGACTTGGCCTTCTACACTGCCCTCAGATTTCTAATATGACATCCGCAATGGCACCACACCCCATGGAACTTACAAAACCGGCTTGCGAGGGGATAGATGGAGTGAATATGACGAGTGTTATGCAGGGGTAATGAGGTTTGTGCATACAACATCACGAGAGTTTTGGTCACTTACATTTGTTCTATTGCTAGCGCTCCGCATCGAATAACCTCGCCCCAATGTCGCTTGGCTCACAATAATGACAGCGTGCCCAATCAGTGAAGTAAGTCATCACCCCCTTTTCTTTCTCCTCTCACTCTATGCCCCCACAATGTGCTGTATCCATCACAAAATGCGCCCGCTGGACAACCCAGGTAAGTCTTTAAAGCTTTACCCCCCAACTCACGGGTTTCTTGAGGCTCAGAAGACAAGCACCTGCCGCACGGCTCTTTGTTTAACCCCTTTTCAGGTTCCTCAAGGTTTAGGAGCGAGTGCGACAGTGGCAGCTGTGACATGCCTATCCACGAATCTGCACCCCTAGCTATCTTCAAATGGCTTCGCGAGGTCGTCAAAGAGTTTCGAGAAGACAAAGAGCCTAGCTCGTTTGTGCTCCCATGCAGACTCCGTGCCCTAGGACCTCCCTTTTTTGAAGAGTGCGGCGTCCGATACAGGGTCCATAATCCACTTGGGAACACCAGGGAATTCGGAGTGCTGGTGGGATGTGTCCTCGCCCACCGCTCTGCCATATGACAACATTGTCGATTTACCGATTTACACTCCTGGCGTGAACTCAATCCCCGCTACGCCACGACGACGACAAACCGAAATCCAACACCGACTGCGAACATGGGGACTCGTATATCAGTGGTTACTCTTTTTGGTGTGATCTTTCTTCAGGGAATTCAAAATTTTTTTTTGATATACCGTTCACTCAAGCCACCTTGGCCAACCGGGATAACAGCAACTATCTTTTCTGAATCCGTTGACGAGGAAGAGTCACCAACCCAAGAAGCCTCCGCAAGTTCCCTAGCTTCAAGGTAACGTTAGTCTCGCATATGACCCAATACTCCGCTGACCTCGATGGGTTTGAGCACGAATTTGAGGGTGTATGGGAACTCGGCGACGAGGAATGCGACATCACTACCAGTCGCAAACGGGGGAAGGACTCAGGTGAGGCAGGTATGCTTTTCCGCATTCAGACCTTTTTTCATGTTCTCCAGCTCTGTTTCACTCCCTGCCTTGCCGCCACTGCCGACAGCCTCGTCTAGTCCTGCTACAGCTGCTGCACTGAGCATCCTTGCATGGGGATCATTCGTACTGTATGCCAGCGCGTACCAACATTTCCTTAGCTTTTCGGAGCTCAGTTCCCTTGGCCTATCGATGATGTGCACGCCCTCGCTTACATGCGCCGATAGTCGCTTCGTAGTCCAGGCGTGAAGTTGATTCGCTCGGCGCTGATGGTTATTGGCAATAGGATGGTATATCGCACGAGTGCGGGGAAGATGCATGTACCATTACCTAGTTGTCGTGTACATTGCTGTGCCACAAATATATTTTATAACGGGTTTCAATCCCTCAATGTACACAAAACTGCCCCTGAAATTGAGAGAATGGAAGAACATCCTGACGAGATGGACGTAGGGGTAAAAAATAGGTACCTACTTTGGAAAACATATCTAACAGATGCTCCAGACGTCCACAGGGTTTAAAAAAGAGACTCGGATACATCTTGATAGGATACCTCAGGACATTTTTTACATTATGTACGTATGCAAGAGATTGCCTCAATCATCCAAAAATCATGAAAACGGATGGAATCGAAATTGGGAAAACATTTTTTACAGAAAGTCAAATCTATGAGGTTGGGATTAGAGAGATCCTCTGCATCATCTCCCTCCATCTCTCTCGGAGGGCGGTCTGAGAAGACGATCCTCAAGGCCGACCCGTTTTATCCGCAATCACACAGGAATCCATCGGATACCCCCTCTTAGGTCCCTTTCTCACGTCAAAAGAAGGGACCTAAGAGGGTCGGAAACTGCTGCCAAGGGTGTCGGAATCCTTCCTAACACCAGGCGAGTACGAACCTCTTTGCGACTCTCACGGAAATGACGGTGACGACGACCATGATGATGACGACCACGAAAACAACGATGATTATGACCACGGGCACGAGAACGAGTTCGACGGCAGCAACCAGAACAACTTCGACGACATGGATGAGAACGACGACCTTGACTTTGAATGCGCACCGCCCATGAAAATGGCATCGCAAAGCAGCCGCCCCTCGAGCCAAACGAAACACATCGACGACGAAGATGATTGAGTGGGTCAGGGGGATTGCGAGCAGCGAGGGGGTGACGACGGCGTTCTAGACTCAGCATAAGGTTTTGTATCTCTCGTTTACTGTGTTTTCAACAACCTAGAACACTATCCATTCTATATTGTACATCCTACCATATTTCAAGTAATCTGAACGATCCATGCAGACAAAAAATCCACGGCATACTAAGAGGATCACCCATTGGTAGACCGTGAAAGATCCTTCGTGTAACAGGGTATAATTGCGTGCTAATACTGCTGGCAAAACGGCATAAAATTACATGCTAAGATGTCTGGTAATACAAGGTATAATTGCTTGCTATTACTGCTGGCGAAACGGCATAAAATTACTTGCTAGGATGTCTGGTAACGCAGGATAAAACTACCTGCTAGACCCAACCGGGAATGGCAGACATATTCCAGGTAGTTTTTCCTGGGTTATTCCCGGGTACAGAATTCCCGGTTTGACCAAAAAAAACCTGCCAAACCAGGTACCTTTCCCAGTTCGACAAGATATCATCTCCCGTTGGACCCGTTGTCGGACCGGGAATTTCTACCGGCCGTGGGTGTCATAGTGCATGCCACCAGAGATGCACAAGAAGTGGACGCACCGCGAGCTGGAGGCACTCAGCATGAGTCCTGGGTCGGGGTCGAGTTCGGACGGTGCTGGTGGTAGGCATGAGCTACCTGGGCTCGCTCGATGGCATTTTTGGAGGTGGTGCCGGTCTTGGGGACGATCTTGGTTATCGGAGTATGTTTCATTTTTTATTTATGTATTGGGATCTCGAGTAATGATGCCAATTTAAATATTTAGATCAAAACGACACTTACCTCTATGTAACGCGAACGCGAAAGAGAACGTGAACGATAGAAGGAGGCCATGGCTATGCCGCCTCCCACTCTACCTCAACGTTGGCATCAACAGCGTCAGTGTTATACTCAACGTCGTCCCTGACGACCAAAACCCACCCACTACTTTCACCGACACCCGCCTCAGACCCTCCTCGACGCCTTCTTTACCATTTCCTTCGTCTGCGTCGCAGCCACTGTCAGCGACGGGCACGTCGCCGCTGAAACTGTTTACGATTCTCCCTCTGCTATTGCCTGCGTTGATTTTCCAAACTTACGCCCCACCACTACCACCGTTGCGTTAGCGGCAGGAGTTTCAACATTATGAGCTACATCGACATCAGCGCCAATGATTGCCTCAACCCACGAATCGCAGCCTACGCCGAAACAAGCTGCATTTCCATTTGCCTTCCCGAAACCACGTCCGCTCTCGCAACGGCTACACCAATCCAAGTCGAATGTCGAATCACAATTGCATTCGAAGCCCCATCTGCAGCCTCAGCCATAGCTGCAGTCGTTCGAGGAGACATGGACGCCAATTCAATGCATCGATCTAGGCTTATCGCAAAAGGTCTGAGCCCAACTAGATATGTATCCCCCCCCATTCTGCTGTGAAACCCACTCTCGAGCTCTTCGTTTGCCTACGCCTTGTACACCGCACCCACAGCCGGCCCCACTCGAGTAACCTTCCAGAACCACGCCGTTTCGACCCAACAAGATATATCGTTGCAAGCATTTCCAAGTTGCAGTGGAGGAAGGCATTTCAAATTTATGTCACACCCACACGACGTCTTTTCTTCGTGTTCCTCCTCCGAGTCCCTACATCATAGAGTGGATCGTGCATCCAGCCCCAGCCCAGCCCCGAGCCATTTCTGATTTCGTCCCATCTGCCCAGGTTCGAGAAACAGCAACACCTTTCCCCCTTCTTCATCCTCCGCCTCCCTCCAGCTTACCAACGCCTCCCCTACGTTTGGCCCCGTATTTTCGAGCAGCGCCTGACGGGAGGAAAGCCAGTAAGGATGTGCGCCATCGACGACCGCGATACCGGGCTTGAATCCGTGCATGGCGACGACGGCCAGAGGGGGCGGCAGTGGAACAGCAGTAGCAGAATATGCTTATATGCGGCTTGTCCCACTGACGAGTAGGAGGGCACCAGGAAAGAGTTACCGGAGGAGGAGCTACGACGCCTATATTCCAAGGGGTGGAAAGCTCCAAAGCCTCGAGGCCGCCTCGAGTTCAGCGTTGGATTTTTGATTTTTGGAAGTCAACGTTAATGTTCAATGTTCAACGTTCCGTCATTGCCACCACCATTTTCGGTGGATTGCAGTTACGAATCCAGACCCAATTGCCAACCACGATCCGTCGTCATCCCCCCCTCTTCCCTACTCGCCATCGTTATTCATCACCTTCAATTTAAATCGCAGACGAACTTCAACCTCAGCGTCACCTCCAGCTGCGGTTTCGACTTCGACTTCGATGACCAATCGTAATTCATGATTCGTCGACACGGCGCCTGTGGTTGCCCCCTTAGAGGAAATTTCATTATCGCCGCCACAAATGTACGCCACAGGTGCGCCTGTGGATTCAATTTAAATTCAGCTTCTTCAAGTCTTCAAATACGAACCCAGAGTTAGAGCTCCGGATCGCCTCCGCTAGCAGCGGCAGCGGGAGGAGTTCGCCTTGTATGTGCCGGGGTGCCCAAGAGGTGTAACACGCTTTGGGGAATACTCGAACTTCGATCGCGTTTCCGGAGTCTGGATTGTATGGGCGGCAAGACAATTTCCAGCCATGATTCGTTGACACTGTCGGTATAGTCATCTTTACTGCGTCCTTCAAAAACGCCATATTTTACCATTATTGGACTCTAAGCTCGGTATAATGTCGATATAAACCATATACAATAATTCTATGGTGTTTAATATTGAATTGGAGGTCGCACTGCCCATTTCCAGAGGGGATGATAGGAC
>Ga0307513_10008205_pt1 | contig 13395 bp, 16 predicted proteins | sample 15_EM_MG_FD_202174 | JGI IMG/M metagenome (GOLD analysis project Ga0307513, IMG submission 202174) | Populus trichocarpa ectomycorrhiza microbial communities from riparian zone in the Pacific Northwest, United States - 15_EM | ecosystem: Host-associated > Plants > Roots > Unclassified | place...
GGTCGGCAACCCTTTTTCCTCGTCAACACGCGGTCGCTAGTCTCGGGCTATCGGTGAAGTAGTTGCCCTGGTGGCCCTGCTCTCTGGTATTGCACTCTCTCCTGAGTTGCTCGGTCGGTACGGTCGGTGTTCGAAAAACCGTGACCCTGTTTCGGTCCTCCGCGTTCGTACTTCTCGGTCTTTGGCGAACCTTCCCTCTCCCGCTTCCCACGAGTCGGATCCGCTTGCACCGTACTGCTACGCCCTCTTTAGCTGGCACCTTATCTGCCTCCTCGGCTGGCACCCTACTGCCCCTTACGATAGCTGGCACCTCCACTGCCGAGTGGCTCTCCTCGCCGGGTGACTCCCCTCGTCCTCCTCCCGCTCCCGCGATTTTACTCTACGGTCGCAAACCTCGCATTAGGTTACGCTGTGTCATGGTATAGCACTACCTCCTTGGCCCATGCTAAAGTCCGAAGCGCTGCCGCCCCCCGGCTTTTGCCTTGTTGGGATATAGCCTGCCCCTGTAGCCTCTTGGTTTGGGGTCTCGATCCACTATTCGTTTAAGGTTGAGCAACAGTAGTTTTATCTTTCCTTTTTGTCGGCGCCTGTGCCGTGAAGATTTCTTTCTTTTGTTTTGGGGGGCCGCCCGAAGGGTTTTGTGATCGTTCCTTGGTTTTCTTTCTATACTTGTCTTTTCTTACGTGTCTGGAGGAGGGTATTGCTCCGTCTTGCCTTCGTCTTAGGTGCTATGTGGGGAGAGGATGGGCTCTGGATTGGAGGGGTTCGTGTTTTCCCATGAGGGGGTGAAGCGGGTCGTTGGATTGATTACAGGTTTTGTTTACGCCATAGCTAGCGCTCCACGCGAATTTTTGTACCTTAAACAACGAATTATATGATTAAAATAAAAAAAAAAAAAAAAGCCCCCTATTTCCTTGATTCTTTACGCTACCTGGTATTTCTTTCACGACTCCTGTACTTCAGAATATAACGTCTTCTATTCTGATATCCAAGACCCATGCCAAGAACCCACGAACCCTGACCCTGATCTGCCGTTACGCGATCAGCCTTGACCTGAGATAGTCATCTCCGAACCCTCACGATAAACGAGTGTTATCGTTTAGGACCTTCCTATCGTTGTGTGCCTTGGACTAACGTCCAGTGCCAAGACCCCGTTACACTCAGGATACGTCTTTTGCCAGTGCTCTAGGTCCCGAAGTGCTAGCTCTCGTAGTCCTTCGGATTCTGCAGAGCCTTTGGGAACCTTTTGCGGGATAGCTGGCTCGGATCTCTCCTTATCATCAAGGTGGTCCAGTAGCTCAGAAAAGCTTGCATTGCATGGGGCACGATCCTGTATTTCCTGTTTAGCAATTGTCATTTCAATCTAAAGGTATCAGAAATACCTTTGCACGATAGCATATTCTCTTAATTGCTTCTGCAGAAACGCTCCTTCCAAGAACATCCTCTATCTCCTCATAACTCATTCCAGCCCCCTCTCTCATTCCTAAAACTGCTCCTCTCAAAGCTATCGACAGGCTCTTTCCTTGCTGCATCACCAAATTATAATCAGTGATTTGGTTCGACAGGCGTATTGAGAAGCAAGGAATATTGAAACTTGGTACACCAGAATACCATCACTATTCTTTGCTCGCTCATATTGCCACTGGTTGTTGCTGTCGTCATAGTTCACTTTTAGTGTGAAGGTACCTCACCTCCGGCTAGCGGAGGTATTCTTGGCAAAGACACACGAGTATGATAAGTGGATAATAATATGGGTGATTGGATGGCTTATTATTGACGACTACCGTACCGGTATGGCAAAGTTTGTTGAAGATGTTATTGGGAAATACTTGTTTGATTTACTTATTAGTTGCCATGGAAAGAGGTAAATAATATGATAGTCCTGTGCTCTATCGATGTTGACAAGGTAAGTTTTTAGGACGAGTTGTGTCGCACACGGGGTTGCGCTTCCTTCCTTCAATCCCACCTTTAGTCTACTGCTGAGGGGAAAAAAAAAAAGAGCATCTTGAAATCTACAGTACGATCTCCGTCAGCTCCGGATCCAGAGACAAGTCCTTAAGAAGGGTTGGAGTTTTCCTGATATAGTTGATATAAGGTTATATTTTATTAACTGGTATTTATATTATGATGTTTGCAATTATGCTTAACCTTATGATAGCATACCAATGCCCGGGGCTGACGGGGTTGATTACCGCCGATAATCTTCTGATAGTGGGGTTTACTGTACCAGCTTACCGGCACAGGATCTGCCCCCACTAAGCACCGTGCCGGCGCAAGTACTCGAGCACACGGAAGCGGGTCAACTGTTCCTTCCTTCACGAGTACGGATGCGATACGAGTACAGTACTATACGAATTCTTCCATGGGAATATCGTATTCGGAAACTTCAAACTTGGGCCTTTCCCATGCTTGAGTCCTGCCAAGACTTTGAGATACTCCTGGAGTGCAGTGCCGCATTCACTTTCACATATATGATACCCGAGTATAGTACGGACAGATGCACGGATAGGCTATTTTCCCGCATTCCAATGCATCATTATGCATGTATCATATTATCTGAATTGGTAATGTTTGGGATTCGGTGTTTGAAGCCAGGGCTGAGGGCTATCGCCGGTACCGGTATACCGGTACTTGGTATCATACTGGCCCGCCGGAATAACTCCCAAATGGAGGTTGTGGAATTCTTGTTCACCGATTATCATAGCGGTAATGGTGGAACAATACAATATCCTTTCGCTCTTCAACCTATCTACGGTAGGTGAAGAGACGAAATAAATTTGGTTACATGTCCGTCTACCCACTGCGGGTAAGCTTTTTCGACAACTTTGTTTTTGTTGCGTCACTCAGGGGTTCGGTCATGAAATTAGCAGCGACCAACCAGAAATTCCCCTCCCTCTCTCTTCCTCCACCACGGCAATGCACCTCCGATCAACAATTACCACAACCACCATTGGACCGCCCTTACCCTTGTTCGTGGAACCGGTTCCGCTGCCCTGTGTTATTGCTTCTTTTCTTTCCACACCTTTTTACTTTTGATTTTTCCAATTTTGCCCGCGTGCCTTTTACTCCTTCTGTTGTGTTCCGTATCCCTTCTTTCCCTTCTGCTTCAACTCACCTCTTCCCCTCCCTCCCATTGCCTTCCTTCTCCGCCTTCTTTTAAATACCCAAGGGCCCACTGTGCCAGTACAGCTCGCGATTATGGTCCAAACTCGATCACAGACTGGAAAGACTCCAAGGTGCGTATGATATAGATATAACGCGGTTCATTTGTTTGTTCCCTTCCACCTTCCCCCGCCCCCCTTGCAACATCCCGCCTCACCACTTCTCCTCTCCTTCAATTGCAATTTTTTTTTTAACACCTAATAGGAAACAGGAATATCCAGGTCTAGTCCCTACACTAGCTATCAGACGCTCACGTCCCAGTAGTGTCAAGTCGACACCGGAACCTCAATTCGAACCCATTACACCAGCCCGCACACCATCCCCAAGGCCCGAGAGGGCTACTTTCGAGGTCGTGATGGAGATCAAGTCGAGGAAGAATGGTTCAACCAATGGATCCACTGCTCCCAAGGGGCTCGTGGGGAGCGATGCTGCTACAAGGGACAATCTCAAAATGGGCTCTGATCATAAAGTCGACAACAGCCGCGAATTCGAGTTTGGAGGCGTCTGGGGCACTGGACTGGCTATGGTCTTCTTCCCACTGCTCATGTGGTACATGTGGGTTGGGCAGGTCTACTACGATTCCCAATTCCCAATGCCGGAGAGGGGAGAGGCAATTGGCCATTTTGTAGGAAAGGTGGTTAATTTGGCCTATGAGGTATGGGAGATTTGCATCTTCTCGTTCCTTCCTATAGGAGCGATTCCGGTTTATTGACGGGATGGCGGATAGTGCGCATACCCCACCAAGAAGGCTTGGTTGGTCTACTGGGGTTTTTTGGCTTACCAGAGTGTGCTTTACGTCACGCTCCCCGGTGTCTGGGCCAAGGGGAACCCAATCCCTCACTCTAACGATGTTCGCCTCGATTACTACTGCAACGCTGTTTGGGCTTTCTATTTCACCATTGCCACTGCCGCCGTTTTCCATGTGACCCGGATTCTCCCAATCACCTGCTTGGTAGACGAATTTGGGTCGTTTTTGAGTGTTGGTATTCTTTCTGGGATTCTGGTTAGCTTCATCGGGTATTTCAGCGCGATATATCGGGGTGCTCAGCACAGGATGACTGGGCGATTTGTCTACGATTTCTTCATGGGCGCTGAATTGAACCCCCGTATCTTTGGTATAATGGATCTGAAGATGTTTTTCGAAATCAGACTTCCCTGGTTCATCCTATTCTTTGTGTCCTGCGCGGCTGCCGTTAAGCAGTATGAGACTTTGGGATATGTCACTCCCCAGGTTGCTTTCTTCCTTTTGGCTCATTGGCTGTACACCAATGCCTGCGGCAAAGGGGAGGAGTTGGTAGTCACTACCTGGGACATGACACATGAGAAGTGGGGCTATATGCTCATCTTCTGGAACATGGCTGGTGTTCCTTTGACTTATTGCCATGGTGTTCTTTACCTCCTCAGACACGACCCTTCGGTCTACCGGTGGCCCACCGGTGTTAATGTCTTTCTCTACGTCTTCCTTCTCTGCGCGTATTATGTCTTCGATACATGCAATAGCCAGAAGAACAGGTTCAGACAGATGGAACAGGGAACACTCATTATCAGAAAGACCTTCCCACAATTGCCGTGGCAGACCCTCAAGAACCCCACGTTCATCAAGTGCAAGAATGGCGGTACTCTGCTCACGAGTGGGTGGTGTAAGTTTGCTCAACCACGAGTGATGCGCAGGTCGTAACGACAACTAATCAAACATTTTTACAGACGGTCTTGCTAGGAAAGTTCACTACACGGCTGACTTCTGCCAATTGATCTGCTTGGGTTTGGTGTGCGGCTTTGCCAGTCCCCTCCCATGGTTTCTACCCACCTTTTTCATGATTATGATTCTTCACCGCGCCTGGAGGGACACCGATAGATGCGCAAAGAAGTATGGCGCTGACTGGGAGGAGTATAAGAGACAAGTTCCATACCTGTTTATTCCTGTGAGCCACCGTCGCCCTCCCCTCACCCTACGTGACTAATAATATTCCAAACCTAGTACGTTATCTAAACATCGTCACTGGATGTCGAAATGAATGAAGGGGGAAACTGTTAAACCTTGTGCGCTTTCTTTGATTACTTTTGTCATTGGCTGGCCGGCTGTGTCCTTTAGATACCCGGAAAAGGCGGTCTTTAATAATTTTCCATTCTTGTAAATAGCCTTGTTTTCTTTTACTTTTATTGATGGCCTTAATTAGGACCTGTTATGGCTATTATTTTTCTTGGTGTGCTTTTTGGAATGCGAGTATTGGCTGCAGTAGCTGACCGGCTGGCTGGCTGGGTTTATGAGCCTGGGCTTTTATCTTGTCTTTTTTGTAATGTTTTATTGAGTGATGCGATGGGGGATTGTGGAAAGGCGAAGTGTACGATCATGTATGGGGAAGAGGGTGTGGTGTGTGTGTGTTATGGGATGTATAATAATTTCATGTATGCATACCGTACATAAACAGCTATTCATGTCCTACGCTATGTGGCTATCGCATGTGCTGATGGACAGCACTCAGGTTCAGAACCTGCACAACATACACCGGTACCATATTGTAGTTATTAAATCACATCTCTACCCATTCACCCAAAGAAAATTATAAACAAAGTCAGTGTAGCGTATTGAAACAACCTCATACACAAATTTTTCTTTTTTCCTCTCTCTCTCCCCGCAGAAAGCACTCCCGTTATGTTCTGGGTGAATGAAATCCCCTCTCCGTAAGGCTAGATCAAAAGATAGCAAAGTAAATGAAGGTGGGTAGTATATAATAGATAAGGGAACTCATGTCTCGCATACATGTACTCGCCCAAGGCTCACAAGGGCCCCAAAGAAAAGGCGGGAAAAAAAAGAAATTTTTTTAAGGTGTTCAAGTATCAATAGGAACAGAAAAAAAAAGAAAGAAAAAAACGAGAAACAAGTCGAACCTGGAAATGATTAACCAAAGCCCTATGTTATGTTACGTTACGTAAATCCAGCAGCCCGCTTCCTCCCCGACTGCCCCCTACTTGTTCCCGATCCCGAAGCAGTGCTGTTATTTCCCGTCGTAGAGCTCTTCCTCTCCTCACTCCTAACCGCCCATTCCTCCTCCTCCGTTGCAATAATCGAGTGGAAAACGTGCTGCTGCCCGCGGGCAAAATAGGCTGGCGGGCACTCTCTCTTCGAGACTGCTTCCGTAACGAGTACATACCTGATACTTGATCCCGGTGACTCGAACATGGCGTCCGAGAGAATGCGCTCCATTACTGTTCGCAAGCCGCGGGCACCGGTATTCATTGCTATGGCGGATTTGGCAATTTGGCGGAGAGCGGGGGAGGTGAAGCGTAGTTCTACGCCACTTAGGCCAAAGAGCTCGGTGTACTGTTTTAGGAGGGCATTTCGTGGCTCTGTGAGGACACGAACTAGCATATCTTCGTCGAGGGACTCTACGGCGGCGATTATGGGGATACGACCGACCTTTTAATTATTAGTCTTCAATTGGTGTCGATAATAAGGGAGGATGGATGGCAGGATACAATTTCAGGGATGAGCCCAAAGGAAATTAGATCACTCGGCTCTGTGAGTTCTAATGGATTAAACTTCCTTTTTTTTATCCTCGTCTTCGTACCAGATTCATCCTCTGCTTCGTCTGCCTCTTCGAGGCTGCTAGAGAAAAATGGCGTAAGCTCCTTCATCAATTCCTGGTCCTCCGCCAACTCGTCGACCGAGCTCCCACGCACGTGGGCATTAAAGCCAATAGAACCCTTAGCGACCCGATCTATGATGTGCTTTTGCATGCCTATGAAGGCTCCAGTAAAAATAAAAAGGATATTAGAGGTATCGATTGTGAAGGTTTCCCCTTTCGCACCACCACCACCACCCCCGGCCATACCAGCGCCGAATGAGGAGTTTGAGCCACTTGGAGAATTAGGAAGACCAGCAGGTGGGCGGCGTTCCGGTTTGGTGTTAATTTGTAGGGTAGTGCCTTCTATGATCTTGAGAAGAGCTTGTTGTACGCCCTATATTAATGGTTAGAATGTCTACAACGGTATGAAGTTAGACCCAGGGCATACCTCTCCGGATATGTCTTTACTACCATAAGGGGATTTTGGTTTGGCTATTTTGTCAAATTCATCTAAACAAACAATTCCACTTTCTGAAGGCCCGTTAGAACAACAGGTCCTTGGTAATTGAATAAATGCTACCTACCAGCTCTTCGAATATCCCAGTTAGCTGCTGCGAGTAATCGATGGATACAGACATCTGCATCTTCTCCAACATAACCCGCTTGTGTGAATGGTGTACAATCAGACCTATACCTATTAGTCCGCAATACTTGGGGCGCCCGGATGAGCTCCTACATCGAAAATGGAACCTCTAATACTCGTGCAAGCGTTCGTAGCATAAGCGTCTTCCCTACCCCCGTCGGTCCTAGGCAGAGCACATTGCTCTTTTCAATGGTCAACGGAGAGAAATCGTAAATAGATGAGCGATCCCCTTTCGGCGATATATGAACAGTTCTTGGTTGATGTGGGATCTCCTCTGCAAAGTCCTCGTTAATGCCGCCCGGCCTAAATTGCTTTGGGATCAGGGGACCTGCCATCCAGTGACTGAGCTCCCATAGCCTGACTAGACCTCGACAACTCATCTTGCTCCTCCTGCCTTTGTTGTAATTGTTGAGTCCGTTTGTAGTGATGATATATTGCCGTTGATAGAATTCTCTTAGATCTATTCTGACCCACGACAAACCGATCCAAGTGCTGTTTCAGCGCCCTGCAGGGGGTTCATATTAGTCCTAAAGCTCAAAAAAAATTTCAGCAATGTGGGCCGTGGTGGTGGTGATGATGATGTACCGTGGTGTCAATTTGTTAATGCCGGACGAGGCATCTCCCAATGGTCCGAATGTCGGCGTATCGGTATCTACCCTCGAACTGAATCCCGCACCCCCGAATTGAAAGTCGGAAGGATCGTAGGATGACATCCATCTCCGTACAACAGTCAAGGGCGACAGTCGGATGCCCCGGTACGATAATGGGGGGCGCCGGAGAAGCATGATGGTTTTAGGCTTGGGAGAGATGGGATGAATCTAGGAACGGGGAGAAGACGGGTATCCGGGGGTGCGAGTTGGAATATGGAGGGAGGTGGAGGGCAAAGCGAGCTGAGCTGGTGGTGTCATGGGGATTATCGGGCACGGCTCTCTCTCCAGTTACCCAGTAGTTCTATGTACGTTGTATTGAGCTCCGGCTGTCCGTGACTAAAGCGACTTGCCCCACGTCACAGAAAAGCAATATTATGATACTCGAGTAGAGAGTCTTTCACTAATAGTGGGAGCGGTAGCATGGATACCATAATCGTCGACGCCTGCCGGGCATGCCCATTCTATACAGTGCCGGTACTAGGCTTTCCTAGATTTTCCTCCGAATTGCTAGTCTTGTGCTCCGCCGACCGAAGTAAAGGGGCGAGGTGCAACTCGTGCTGTAAGGGCTGATTTGGGCATTGTGTTTCTATTCCTTAGAAACTACGAGAGCGGTACAGCACTCCATCTTACCATAGGATCCCGGTGGACGGGATCCTAATAAAAACTTTCACTGTTCTGGCAGCATACTTGTAATTTCATCGTGTATTCGGAATTGGGGATTAGTAGGAACGCTAGTCTTAGGAGAGAATTCCAACAAGTTACCCAAGCTAGCTACATGCGATGATGACAATTGATGATTTTAGTAGCAGAATGGTAGAGAAGCGAGAAAAATTACAAGCAAGACAAAAAAGACAGTTCAAGTCATCTGAATCCCTACTCCAAGTCCATCCTCCCATCCACAGTTGACATTCCAAGCCCACATTGATTTCAATTTTGGATCTCACTCAGGCCGTCTTCCTACTAATTCTTATTGTTTCTTTTTGCCTGAGGCACGTGAGCCTTCATGAGTCTGAACAGAAGAAAAAAAAGGGAGGGGGAAAGAGGTAATATACGGAAGGGTTATTAAAAGCTGGAAAACTATGTTCGCTAATCGTAAGCAAATATCTGTGAAGATAAAGGTTATGCTTTCTGATTTCTAAACACCTCCCGGAGTATGAATGAGCGATCTTACCCTTCTAGCCACGAAACTCATTACCACCCTGAGCCGTAATAACAGCTTCAAGGCGACGTGGCATTGATGATACGAGCCCATTAATAAAGTCCACTGGGAGACTTCTCCACTCATCTAGGACAATCTCTCTTATCATTCCATCCCGATAATCCCAGCCAATCCTTCTCTTTACTCGATCTTTGATATACCGCCAAACCTCTTCAATGGGGTTTAAGTCAGGCGAGCAGGGTGGGAGTATGATTCTCTCAAACCCACAATCAAGTGATTCTGCCACATTGTAGTCCTTGGTATGAGATGGTGCGCCATCTTCAATGAAGTAGAGAATTTCCTGTCTTGCTGTCATCTCTTGAAACAAGAAAGGAAAGATCTTAGGGCGCAGGACTTGCTCTCTATAGATGTACCAATCAATCCCCCCTTTTCTCTTGGTACTTCGCGTCTTATGTACTGGGACTGTGTGCGGTTCACCTAGCCCAGTAAAGTAGTTGAAATCGTCCGTGTCCGTTTGGAACTCTTGTTGTAAACGTAGAATAGATGCTCGACGTTCGGCTGAGGTCTCAATTGGGGATGGGAAGAAGTGGCAGGGGAGTTGCGATCCATCATAGCCAAACATAATTCCTCCCCAAAACATTGCTGCTGATCCCCTTGGAAATCTCCGGTCAAGATTTTGTGGTAAGTACTCTTCTCCTGCCCGTCTAAGCACTCCCTTCGCATGCGAAGAGCGGAGTGTACTGGCCTCAAAATGAGACTCATCAGTAAACAGAACCTTTTGAAAATTAAAGTTTCGGTACTTTAATGCCCACTCCAGCCGCGCTGCTTTAGCTCTTACGGTAAGAAAAGGCTTTTGGGTTGGCCGGCGTCTATGGATTCCATCTGCTGCCAGGATGTTGGATAGTGTATTGCTACAAATATTGAGTCCGGATTCAGTAATCAGCTCATGAAGGGGCTTGCGGCAGTGGGCGGCATCTCGAAGGGCAAGAGAGATAACACGCCGCTTTTCCTCCTCTGTTAAAGCCTGATTGTGGCCTTTGCGGGCAGTTGGAGTAGGACGTAGGTTCTCCTCAGAACAGGGATCTTGAATTTGAGTTTGGAGCCTCCGTAGAGTGGACAGCTGAATAATATCAGCACAGGTAGAGAGGGGGACATTAGTGATTGCTGCGATTTGGCGTATGGAAAGTCGCACATTGCCCGGTAAATTGGCAAGTCCGACAATTTGACCTCTCTTGGCTAACGATGTGGTAGGTCCCCGCTGGTGCACCATGATATTTCCTGAACTTAGATATAGGATTGAATCCTGCTTCCTGCCTACTACAATAGTCACGGTAGCTACTCAGCAAAAGTCTTTATAAAACAAGGCATTCTAAAATCTCAAGAATAATAAACTTGAATGGGCAGACAGTTTTGTGAAATCCAAGTCTCCGATTGAGAGAGCTTGAGGATGGGGTTAGAAAAGCATGTCTCTTTTAGTAGCCTTTGGGCCATTCAAAGCACCAAAAACTACTGCCTAAGCAGTCCTGTTCTTCTCGTTACTGTATGAACTTGAATAGTCAGACCAGATTATAGGTAGTCCGAAATTTCCTTCTCTTGAAAAGGTGCAAAAAACATACTAAGAATCTGCTCCCTCGATATAAAAGAAAAGGAAACAACACCAGACCTTACTTGGAGATGCAGGTCCAACGTTCTAACAGCCAGTCTGATTATTCGAGTTCTTATGGTATTCTGAGCCCGAACAGGAACGCAGCAAAGGTTTTGTTTATATAGAACAATAGAAGAGAAGGAAACAGACTTTGGGAATCCGAGTTTGAATGAAGGCACGACACCGTTGCTGAATAGGTTTCCTGAGTTGTCCTTGTTCTCACCCAATAGCTGATATTTATATACCCTTCAGGCCTGTTAATCTTCTCACCTCAGTCTGCGCTCATCTTTATTTCTTTTATTCTATAAACCTCATCATTACTCTCTGGCCCACCAAGACCTGCACCCCAACCGCCTAGTAGCATTATTGCTATTGGAATTATCGTCACTATTTCCCTCCATTTCCTTTTTAAGAACCATATGACGTTTACAATCTAATTTTGTATCATTTCCACTAGTTCCGGAACACTGGCTATAGTTACCAGATTCCGAATACGCGATGAGAACATAGGTAGAGCACTACGGTACTATGAAAAAACTACACCGCTACAATGGTTCCACCTAATAATTCATCCCACTAATTTTGAATAGGGTAGTTTATTAACGATAGATAAGGTTCCCGATGTCAAACTAGCACAAGTGCTTTAAAACTCCAGGAACCCGGAGAGCGCACCCGAGTCTCGCCCACCTCCACTTTGCACTCCACGGCATCACCGGAGAAGCCGACCCAGCTTGTAGGACGGTATTAAAGAGCCTCGACTCATTTTCTTCAATTCCTATCGCCACCGTCTGGTAATGCTCCAACTACGGTACCCGTACCTGAGCGAGCTCAGAACTCACAACCATGGAAACTCAGCGGATCCTTACTCCCGGTTGAAGATCTTATCTCTCTAATCTAATCCCATTATGGAACTGTTGCTTCGGTCTGCATAAATCAGCATATAGCACAATTCCCCAGTACCGGTATTGTAGTATTAATATGCCCCTGAGCATTTATCCTAGGAATGTTACTCGAGTACCGTACTATGCTACGGTAGTTGGAAGCCTGCTTGGAGAGGGAAAGGATGCCCTGTTCACAGTGTCCGCGCTGAGCCCCTGGTTAGCATGCCACAGACCCATGACTCCCCGCCATTTGACACCACCGCATTGTTGTCACAGTCTACAGGAGATTAATGCCCCGAGACTGCGCCTGGACTGCTCCAAAGATGGAAGCTTAGATCCTTAGACCAAGGGTTACATAGCTCAAGTGCTTTATTATTGCCATGGCTCTCTGATTCCACTTTGGGAAGATAGACCCCTCTATTCCATACATTATTCAGAGCCTGGCACTGGCATCATGCTGGCAATCCATCGATAGCGCTACTCATGTACATCGCCTAGATTGTGGAAAAGAGCTAGCTCCTTTGATTGCAGGCCGAAAACTTTGTATTCTGCAAGGCTATTTAAAGGTTACGTAGAGGCATCCGAATCCCTGTACTACATACTAAGAGAGGCCACCATGGAGACCTTCTCTGTGTTATAGAATAACTCTTAGGCTCCGTTATAGTAGTGCGTTCACGGTGGACCGGATTCTTGCTAAATTGCGGATATTGTATCATCTGAACATCACTCCAACATCCGCTGTTCAAAATCCCAGCAATCACTCTTTACAAGCAGTGTAATATATAAGGCCTAGGATCATATCCCTAACTAATGGAACATTATTAGTGCGATGACACCTAGGGTTGGAGGTTCCCCCATTCTTGGGGATGGAAAGAAGTATCGTAGAGAACTCACTTTTTCCGTTAAACTAGATGTTAGAACACACCTCTGGGAACACTGGGGCTCGAAAAGAATAATTATGCAAGTCCCTGGGCCCGAAGTATCCCCAGTTCATCCCACCCGCGATATATATAGTGTTTGACGTCTCTACGAGTAGCCGGAAGGACGGGTTGTTTTCCTACCAGTGTCATAGTAGCAGCAGGAATGGGCCATAGAGGAAGAGCAGAAAAAAGCAAGTAAAACTAGGTCAAGTTATGGTAATTAGAATTTTATCCAGGAGAACCTGAAGGGCAAAGGGATGCTAAGGCAAGAAAAGACAATAATTATGCATGCTGTATGATACGGTACCTACTGTTCTAGTGGGAGTCTAACAATTGTTTAAAATGAATTCGATGTCTGATTCCATAGGAAAAACATTAATGCATTCTCTGGGACCCGATGGAAAATTCCTACCATTCTTCCTAGTTGCTTCTAGAGAGTCGCAATCAAGGTAACATACTGGCATCCAGAGAATCCCGGGACCTGGGCTGTACGAGTACTGTACACCCATGTCTAATAAGTTTCCGTACCCCCGGCCACAACCACACAACCACAACAGAATCGCAACTTGAAATTGAAAAAAAAATCACAACAACTCAATTACAGAGTAGATAGTAGAAGAAATATAATAGAAATTTTTAACAATTTTACCATTTTGTATGACCTCCATCTGCATCCAGCACAGCCTGTAGTCTCTCAGGCAGCCTTAAAATCCATTCATCAATTGTCTCTTGGGGAATGAGTTCCCACTCCTCCTTAGCTGCTTGAAAT
>Ga0307513_10008206_pt1 | contig 13395 bp, 8 predicted proteins | sample 15_EM_MG_FD_202174 | JGI IMG/M metagenome (GOLD analysis project Ga0307513, IMG submission 202174) | Populus trichocarpa ectomycorrhiza microbial communities from riparian zone in the Pacific Northwest, United States - 15_EM | ecosystem: Host-associated > Plants > Roots > Unclassified | place...
AGCGGTGCCCGTACCGGGGGTTGTCGTGGGTGGTGCGGTCGGCTCGGGTGGGATGGCAGTGGGTGGGGCGGGGGCCGGACCGGCGGCGCCTGTTTCGTTGAACACGGCGACCGTGGACCAGCTCGACACCTTGCCGGGGGTCGGCCCTGTGCTGGCGCAGCACATCATCGACTACCGCACCCGGCACGGCGGATACCGGTCCGTGGACGAACTGCGTGAGGTGAACGGCATCGGCGACCGTCGCTTCGCGGACCTGCGAAATCTCGTGCAGCCATGAGCCGGGTGCCTGATGTCCATGACGGTCCGTCCGGGCGTGCGGTGGCCGGTGACGTGGACGGCGAGCTCCGCGCGTTCGACGACCAGGTCACGTCCGGCGGTCGGGAATCTCGCGCCCGCCGGCCCGTGCACGCTGCCTCGGGGAATCGGCTGGGGGAGGCCAATCCCCGGCAGGAAGGGCCGACGGACCTGCGGTTGGTACCGCCCGCACTGGCGGCCTGGGCGACGGCGGCACTGACGTTGGATGTCTCGCCCGGCTGGGTGACCGGCGTCGCGGTCGGCTGTTCGGTCGTGGCCGGAGCGCTTCTGCTGGTACGCCGTACCTCGGGGAGATCCGGTCTCCCGTCGCCGGGACAGCCCAGGTGGGGCAACTGGTCGCGGGTCTCCGTGGCCGCCGTGCTGCTCTGTGTCGCCGCGGCGGCCGTCTCCGCGGGGTTGCACGGGGCCGATCTGCGACGGGGGCCGGTGCCGGGGCTGGCGCGGCAGTACGCCGGTGTGACGGCCGAGTTGGAGGTCACCTCCGATCCACGCCTCACCCGGCCCCGGATCCAGGGCGCTCATGCCGCGCCGAGTGCTGTTCTGCTCGACGCCGATGTCCGGCGGGTGGAGGAAGCGGACGGGGGCACGGTGGCGACGCGGACGCCCGTGCTCGTGATCGTCGATGTGGGCGCGAAGAAGGGGAAGAAGGGAAAGAAGGGGCAGAGGGGGCCGTTCGGGCCGTTCCGGCGGGCGGCGGAGGCCCGTTCGCCTTGGCTGGGGCTGTTGCCGTCCACGCGGCTGCGGGTGACCGGACGGCTCGTGCCCGCGTTGACGGGCGGTGACCGGGTCGCGGCCGTGCTGCGGGTACGGGACCCGGCGGCGCCGGAGGTGGTGCGGGAACCGTCGGCGGCACAGCGGTTCGCGGGGCGGCTGCGCGCGGGGCTGCGGGACGCCACCGAGGGGCTGCCGGCGGATGCGCGGGCACTGCTGCCCGGGCTGGTCGTCGGGGACACCTCACGTGTCACACCCGAGCTGGACGAGGCGTTCAAGGAGACCGACCTCACGCATTTGATGGCCGTCAGCGGGGCGAATTTCACCATCCTCCTCGCTCTGCTCATCGGCCCGCCCGCCCTTGCCCAGCAGGTCGAGCGGCGGGGCCTCGCACCCCGCCTGGGCATCTCCCTCCGGGCGACCGCACTGCTCGGCGGCGGGCTCACCCTGGGATTCGTCGTCGTGTGCAGACCCGACCCGAGTGTGCTGCGGGCGGCGGCCTGCGGCTCCGTCGCGCTGCTCGCCCTCGCGACCGGGCGCCGCCGGTCACTGGTCCCGGCGCTGGCAACGGCGGTGCTGCTGCTGGTGCTGTACGACCCCTGGCTGGCCCGGAGTTACGGCTTCCTGCTCTCCGTCCTCGCCACCGGCGCCCTGCTCACCCTCGCGCCCCGCTGGAGCCCGGCGCTGCGCAGGCGCGGGGTGCCGCCACGGCTGGCCGAGGCGCTGGCCGCCGCCGGTGCCGCGCAGGCCGTGTGCGCGCCGGTCGTGGCTGTGCTGTCGGCGCGGGTGAGCCTGGTGGCGGTGCCGTGCAACCTGCTCGCGGAGTTCGCCGTCGCCCCGGCCACGGTGCTGGGCTTCGCGGCGCTGGCCACGGCGCCGGTGGTGATGCCGGTGGCCAAGGCGCTGGCCTGGGGCGCGAGTTGGCCCGCCGGATGGATCGCGGACATCGCCCGTACGGGAGCGGCGCTGCCTGGCGGGGGAGTGGACTGGCCGGGCAGCTGGACGGGCGCGCTGCTGCTGGGGCTGTGCATGGCGCTCGTCGTGTTCGTCGGCGCGCGGCTGCTGAAGCATCCCTGGTGGTGCGCGGCCTGCGGGGTGCTGTTGCTCCTGGTGGTGGTGCGGCCGGCGCCCCTGACCAGGGCGATCACGGGGTGGCCGCCGCCCGGGTGGCGGTTCGCGATGTGCGACGTGGGGCAGGGCGACGCGACCGTGCTCGCGGCAGGGGAAGGCACCGGTGTGGTCGTGGACGCCGGGCCCGATCCGGCCCTGGTCGACCATTGCCTGCGTGAACTCGGCATCACCAAGGTCCCCCTGGTGATCCTCACCCACTTCCACGCGGACCATGTCGCGGGGCTGCCCGGCGTACTGCGCGGGCGCTCGGTGGGCGCGATCCAGACGACGGGGTTCGAAGAGCCGGAGGACCAGGCCGAGTTCGTGCACAGCGAGGCGGCGGCCCGGCGTATCCCGGTGACGCGTGCCGTCGCCGGTGAGCGGCGGCGGACGGGCACCCTTGACTGGGAGGTGCTGTGGCCGGGGCCGGCGTCGGCACCCGAGCCGGAGGGCGCCAACGACGCCAGTGTCACGCTGCTCGTACGGTCGGCCGGGCTGCGCCTGCTGCTCCTCGGCGACCTGGAACCCCCGGCCCAGCGGGCGCTGTTGAGAACTCCGGCCGCGGCGGGGCTGCGCGGCGTGGACGTCCTGAAGGTCGCCCACCACGGGTCGGCCTATCAGGACCCGGACCTCATACGGGCGGCGGCCCCGAGGCTGGCGCTCATCTCGTGCGGCGCGGACAACACGTACGGGCATCCCGCGCCCAGCACGGTGGCGGCGCTCAGGGACGGAGGAGCCGTGGTGCTGCGTACGGACGAGGACGGGGCGCTGGCGGTCGTCGGAGCGGGCCGGGAGCTGGGGGTGGCGAGAGACTGAGGCCATGGACTCCGCACAGGCTGATGCCTACCTCCGCAGGCTCGGCGCCGAGCGCCCGGCACGGCCCACCCTCGACGTGCTGCGCGAGCTGCAGCTGCGGCACCTGATGACGGTGCCCTTCGAGAACCTGTCGATCCATCTCGGCGAGAAGATCGTGCTGGAGGAGAACCGGCTGCTGGAGAAGGTGGTGGGCGCCCGTCGGGGCGGGTTCTGCTACGAACTCAACGGTGTCTTCGGGGCGTTGCTCACGGCGCTGGGCTTCGACGTCACGCTGCTCGCGGCGCGGGTGTACGGGGATGAGGGGCGGCTGGGGATTCCGTACGACCATCTCGTGCTGCGGGTGAGGGCGCGGACTGTGGATGGCGGTGACTGGCTCGTTGACGTGGGGTTCGGGGCGCACAGTCATCATCCGCTGGCTGTGGGGGAGCGGGGGGAGCAGGAGGATCCGGGGGGTGTGTTCCGGGTTGTCGAGGCGGGGGCTGGGGTGGGGGCGGTGGGGGAGGGGGTGGGGGAGGGGGAGGGGGACCCCCGGGATCTGGACGTGGTTCGGGACGGTGGACGGCAGTACTGGGTCGAGTTGCGGCCCCGGGTGCTCGGGGATTTCGTGGCCGGGGCCTGGTGGCACAGCACCTCGCCCGAGTCGCACTTCACGCGGTCGCTGGTCTGTACGCGGGTCACGGAGGATGGAGGGAGGATCACGCTCAGTGGCCGAAGTTTCACGGTGACGGCGCCTGGTGGGGAGAAGGAGGTGCGGGAGCTGGGGGTGGACAGTGAGGTGCTTGCCGTGTACCGGGAGCGGTTCGGGATCGAGCTGGCCGGCGTGCCGGGCGTTCGGGAGGCTGGTGGGGGCGGCTGAACCGGGGCTTCGGGGTAGCGGAAAATGGCTCTGTGAGCGATGTGAGACATGTGCTGGTGCTGCCCGACCGTGATGCCGCCGAGGATGTGGTGGAGGCGCTGCGTGACCGGTTCGGCCTTGCCGAGGAGCCGCAGCTCGTACGGGACGCGCTGGCCGGTGAGGACGATGCCGAGGACGCTCAGTGGCTCGTGGTGCTGCGGGACGAGGCGGGGCGGCTGGATGCGACGGAGCTGGACGAGTTCGTGGGGGAGTGGGAGGGGTGGCGTGAGGAGCCGTAGCCGTAGTTGTAGCTGTGGGCCGTAGCCATACCGGTTGGTCGTAGCCGTATTTGTGGGTCGGTGCCGTACCTGTGGGGCGTAGTTGTGGTCGTGCCGGTTCGTCGGGGGTTTCGGTGAGGCCCGTGGGCGGCGGTGTTGTCAGTGGCTCGTGGGATGCTTTCGGGGATGGCCAAGAAGACCGCACATGACGACCCTCTCGCCCCCGTCACGCTTGCCGTGGGCCAGGAGGACCTCCTGCTCGACCGTGCCGTGCAGGAGGTGGTGGCCGCAGCCCGGGCCGCCGACGCCGACACGGACGTACGAGACCTGACCTCGGACCAGTTGCAGCCGGGCACGCTGGCCGAGTTGACCAGCCCGTCGCTGTTCGCCGAGCGCAAGGTCGTGGTCGTACGCAACGCGCAGGATCTGTCGGCCGACACGGTCAAGGACGTGAAGGCGTACTTCGGGGCGCCCGCGGAGGAGATCACCCTCGTGCTGCTGCACGCGGGGGGAGTCAAGGGCAAGGGGCTGCTCGACGCGGCCCGCAAGGTGGGGGCGCGGGAGGTGGCGTGCCCCAAGATGACGAAGCCGGCGGATCGGCTGGCGTTCGTGCGGTCGGAGTTCCGGGCGACCGGGAGATCCGCCACGCCCGAGGCGTGCCAGGCGCTCGTCGACTCGATCGGGAGTGATCTGCGGGAGCTGGCGTCCGCGGTGAGTCAGCTCGTCGCGGATGTCGAGGGGACGATCGACGGGGCGGTGGTCGGGCGGTACTACACGGGGCGGGCGGAGGCGTCGAGCTTCGAGGTCGCCGACCGGGCCGTCGAGGGGCGGGCGGCGGAGGCGCTGGAGGCGTTGCGGTGGTCGTTGTCCACCGGGGTGGCGCCGGTGATGATCACCAGTGCGTTGGCGCAGGGGGTGCGGGCGATCGGGAAGCTGTCCTCCGCGCGGGGTGGGCGGCCGGCGGATCTTGCTCGGGAGCTGGGGATGCCGCCGTGGAAGATCGATCGGGTGCGGCAGCAGATGCGGGGGTGGACTCCGGATGGGGTTGCTGTGGCGTTGCGGGCGGTGGCTGCGGCGGATGCAGGGGTCAAGGGGGGCGGGGATGATCCTGAGTACGCGTTGGAGAAGGCGGTTGTGGTGATTGCTCGGGCTGCTCGGTCTCGGGGGCAGCAGTAGGGGGTGGGTTTTCTTCGCCCCCGCCGCCCCTACCCGTCCCATCCCGTTCCTGGGGGCTGCGCCCCCAGACCCCCGCTGTCGGCCTGAACGGCCTCGTCCTCAAACGCCGGACGGGCTGAAAGACACCGAAGGCCCCGACCGATGTCGGGGCCTTCGGGTGAAGCGTGTTGCTGGTGGCTTCCACGCCCGCGTGGCGAACGCAGGTCGTGCGTGGGAGCCGGGGTGCCGGGTGGGAGCGGATGAGAGGGCCCGCTCTGGTCCCTCCGGCGGTTGTTCAGATCAAAGAACGGGAGGTTCAGCCCTTGAGGGTGGTGACCTTGGAAGCAAGCGCCGACTTCTTGTTGGCGGCCTGGTTCTTGTGGATGACGCCCTTCGAGACGGCCTTGTCGAGCGCACGCGCGGCAGCGCGCTGAGTCTCGGTGGCCTTCTCGACGTCACCCGCGGCAGCGGCCTCGCGGGCCTTGCGGATCGCGGTCTTCAGGGAGGACTTGACGGCCTTGTTGCGCAGCCGGGCCTTCTCGTTGGTCTTGATCCGCTTGATCTGGGACTTGATGTTCGCCACGAATGAGCCTCTACAGGTTCAGGCACGGGGCCGCTCGGGTCCCGTACCGATGATTTTCCAGAAGATGTGCCTCGCGCTGAGAGGGCAGGAGACACAGCCACCCAGACTACCAGTGGGCCTCCGAGTGGCCCAAACCGGTCCCCGGTCCCCGCCCGTGGGACCATGGAGCCTACGTATCGATCCGACCCGAGACCGCAGACACTGCGGACGCCTCAAGAATCAGGACCCTGCGTGCCCGCGATCCCTAGCCACGTCCCCGCGCCGAGCCGTACCGCCCCGGCTCAGATCCGCAATTTCTGCATCATCGCGCACATCGACCACGGCAAGTCCACGCTCGCCGACCGGATGCTCCAGCTGACCGGTGTCGTCGACCAGCGGCAGATGCGTGCTCAGTACCTCGACCGGATGGACATCGAGCGCGAGCGTGGCATCACGATCAAGTCCCAGGCCGTGCGTCTGCCCTGGGCGCCCTCGGACGACCCGGGCAACACGCACATCCTCAACATGATCGACACCCCGGGGCACGTCGACTTCACGTACGAGGTCTCGCGGTCGCTCGCGGCCTGCGAGGGGACCGTTCTCCTCGTCGATGCCGCCCAGGGCATCGAGGCTCAGACCCTCGCCAACCTGTATCTGGCGATGGAGAATGATCTGAAGATCATTCCGGTGCTCAACAAGATCGACCTTCCGGCCGCCCAGCCGGAGAAGTTCGCCGCGGAGCTCGCCAACCTCATCGGCTGCGACCCCGACGACGTCCTCAAGGTCTCCGCCAAGACGGGGCTGGGCGTCGAGGCGCTGCTCGACAAGGTCGTCGCCGAGGTGCCCGCCCCGGTCGGCGTCCAGGACGCTCCCGCGCGCGCCATGATCTTCGACTCGGTGTACGACTCGTACCGCGGTGTCGTGACGTACGTACGTGTCATCGACGGGCAGCTCAACAAGCGTGAGCGGATCCGGATGATGTCCACCAACGCGACCCACGAGCTGTTGGAGATCGGCGTCTCGTCCCCCGAGATGACGCCGGCCGACGGGCTGGGCGTCGGCGAGGTGGGCTACATCATCACCGGTGTGAAGGACGTGCGGCAGTCCAAGGTGGGTGACACCATCACCACGCTCAACAAGGGGGCGACCGAGGCGCTCGGGGGGTACAAGGACCCCAAGCCCATGGTCTTCTCGGGCCTGTATCCGCTGGACGGGTCCGACTACCCCGAGCTGCGCGACGCCCTCGACAAGCTCCAGCTCAACGACGCCGCCCTCGTCTACGAGCCGGAGACGTCGGCGGCGCTGGGCTTCGGGTTCCGGGTCGGGTTCCTGGGGCTTCTTCACCTCGATGTCATTCGTGAGCGTCTTGAGCGTGAGTTCGGGCTCGACCTCATCGCCACCGCGCCCAACGTGGTCTACCGGGTCGTGATGGAGGACCGTACCGAGCACACGGTCACCAACCCGAGCGAGTTCCCCGAGGGCAAGATCGACGACGTGTACGAGCCCGTCGTACGCGCCACGATCCTCGCGCCGTCCGAGTTCATCGGGTCGATCATGGAGCTGTGCCAGACCCGGCGCGGTGTGCTGCTCGGCATGGACTATCTGTCGGAGGACCGGGTCGAGATCCGGTACACCCTGCCGCTCGCGGAGATCGTTTTCGACTTCTTCGACCAGTTGAAGTCCAAGACCCGGGGGTACGCCTCCCTCGACTACGAGCCCACCGGTGAGCAGGCCTCCAGCCTGGTCAAGGTCGACATCCTGCTGCACGGCGACAAGGTCGACGCCTTCTCCGCCGTCACCCACAAGGACGCGGCCTACGCCTACGGTGTGCGGCTCGTCGCCAAACTGCGCGAGCTGATCCCGCGGCAGGCCTTCGAAGTGCCCATCCAGGCCGCCATCGGGTCGCGGGTCATCGCCCGCGAGACCATCCGCGCCATCCGCAAGGACGTTCTCGCCAAGTGCTACGGCGGTGACATCTCGCGTAAGCGGAAGCTGCTGGAGAAGCAGAAGGAGGGCAAGAAGCGGATGAAGATGGTGGGCTCTGTGGAGGTTCCCCAGGAGGCTTTCATCGCCGTCTTGTCGAGCGACGACAACGTGGGGTCGGGCAAGGGCAAGAAGTAGCCGACGCCGACTCGTGGGAATCGGGAGAATGGGGGCTCGTCGCGTACGAACGCGGCGGGCCCCCTTCGCGTCCGTACCGGCGGCTCTGTAGGAAGCGAACAGGCGCTCGCTGGAGAAAGTGACAGGCCGTCGCCCCTTACGCACCGGCCGGTCGCCCCTTACTCTGATCTCTGCTCGGTAGTTACTCGCGAGTTAAACAAGACCGCAATGAGCCAGCCGCCGCACTGCCGCGGGCCCCGGAGGATGTCGTGAGCGACACACAGACCTTGATCGAGAACCGTCCGCCGTCCGTGGCGGGCCTTTTCCTGGATCGCGTGGCCGCCACGCCGGAAGCCGAGGCCTACCGTTACCCGGTGCCCCCGGCCTCAGGTGAGGGCCCCGACGACTGGAAGTCGCTGACCTGGGCGCAGGCCGCCGAACGTGTGTACGCCATCGCCGCCGGGCTCATCGAACTGGGCGTACAGCCGGAGCAGCGCGTCGCGCTCGCCTCCGCCACCCGCGTCGAGTGGATCCTCGGCGACCTCGGCATCATGTGCGCCGGCGCCGCCACGACCACGGTGTACCCGCAGACCAACACCGACGAGTCGGCCTTCATCCTCGCCGACTCCGCCAGCAAGGTGCTGATCGCCGAGGACGCGACCCAGCTCGCCAAGGCGCAGGAGAAGCGCGCCGAGCTGCCCGAACTCACCCATGTCGTGGTCATCGACCCGGCCGGCGTCGAGACCGGTGACGGGGTGCTCACCCTCGCCGAGCTGGAGCAGCGCGGTGCCGCGTATCTGGAGAAGAACCCGGACCTCATCAAGGAGCGGGTCGGGGCCATTACGAAGGACCAGCTCGCGACCCTCATCTACACCTCCGGCACCACCGGCCGCCCCAAGGGCGTCCGGCTGCCGCACGACAACTGGTCGTACATGGCGAAGGCGATCGCCGCGACCGAGCTGATCAGCTCCGAGGACGTCCAGTACCTGTGGCTGCCGCTCGCGCACGTGTTCGGCAAGGTGCTGACCTCCGGCCAGATCGAGGTCGGGCACGTCACCGCGGTCGACGGCCGTGTCGACAAGATCATCGAGAACCTGCCGGCCGTGCAGCCGACGTACATGGCCGCCGTGCCGCGCATCTTCGAGAAGGTCTACAACGGGGTCGCGGCCAAGGCGCGGGCCGGCGGTGGCGCCAAGTACAAGATCTTCCAGTGGGCCTCCGGGGTCGCCCGTGAGTACGCCAAGGCCAGCCAGGACAACTTCCGGCGCACCGGCACCGCCTCCGTGCCCTTCGGTCTCGCCGCGAAGCACAAGGTCGCCGACGCGCTCGTCTTCGCCAAGATCCGCGAGGCCTTCGGCGGCAACCTGCGTGCCTGTGTCTCCGGGTCGGCCGCCCTCGCGCCGGAGATCGGCTTCTTCTTCGCCGGCGCCGGCATCCACATCCTGGAGGGCTACGGCCTCACCGAGTCCTCCGCGGCCTCCTTCGTCAACCCCGGCGAGGCGTACCGCACCGGCACGGTCGGCAAGCCGCTGCCCGGCACGGAGGTGCGGATCGCGGACGACGGCGAGATCCTGCTGCGCGGGCCCGGGATCATGGAGGGCTACCACGGGCTGCCCGAGAAGACCGCCGAGGTGCTGGAGTCCGACGGGTGGTTCCACACCGGTGACATCGGGGAGCTGTCCCCGGACGGGTATCTGCGGATCACCGACCGGAAGAAGGACCTGATCAAGACGTCGGGCGGGAAGTACATCGCGCCGGCGGAGGTGGAGGGGCAGTTCAAGGCGGTCTGCCCGTACGTCTCCAACATCCTTGTGCACGGGGCCGACCGGAACTTCTGCACGGCGCTCATCGCGCTCGACGAGCCGTCCATTCTGGGGTGGGCGAAGGACAACGGGCTTGAGGGGAAGTCGTACGCGGAGGTGGTGGCTGCGGCGGGGACGGTGGCTCTTGTCGAGGGGTACGTGACGGAGCTGAACGCGGGGCTTCAGCGGTGGCAGACCATCAAGAAGTTCCGGTTGCTGCCTCGGGATCTTGATGTTGAGCATGGGGAGATCACGCCGAGTCTGAAGTTGAAGCGGCCGGTTGTTGAGCGGGAGTACAAGTATCTGATTGACGAGATGTATGCGGGGTCTCGCGAGGCGTAGCGCGGGAGGGGTGGGGGGGCGGGGAGTGGTGGCGGGTGCGGGTTCGTTGTGGCTTGTCGCGCAGTTCCCCGCGCCCCTGAGTTAGTCCCCCCGCCCCCTGTTTATCAGGCGGCGTAGGTCTTGGATCTGGGTCAGCACCGTTGCTGTGCTTGGAGGGTTGGCCCCGGACAACTGGTCCTCCAGGTCCGCCAGCCTCGCGCTGATCTCGCCGTCCTCTGCCTGTTCCCTCGCCAGCATGCGTTCCAACTGCTGGTTCTTTCTGTGCAGGTCCAGGAAGACCGAGACCTTTGCCCGTAGTACCCAGGGGTCGAACGGCTTCGTCAGGTAGTCGGCCGCGCCTGTGGCGTAGCCGCGGAAGGCGTAGCCCGCGTCGGAGTCCGTGCCGGTCAGGAAGATGATCGGGACGTCTTTCGTCTGGTCCAGGCGTTTGATGTTGGCGGCTGTCTCGAAGCCGTCCATGCCCGGCATCCGGATGTCCAGGAGGACGACCGCGAAGCGGCGGCGGAGCAGGGCCTTCATCGCCTCCTCGCCCGAACGGGCGCGCACCAGCGGCTCGTTGAGGGAGGCCAGGACGGCCTCCAGTGCGATCAGGTTGTCCTCCATGTCGTCGACCAGGAGGATGCCGGCGCGGTCGTCTGTCGTTTCCTCAGGGGTCATCGTGAGGGTGCCTCACTCGGTCGCCGTCTTGTCCAGTGCCTCGCCGTTGGGGCGCTCGGGGTCCAGGAGCGCGCAGACCACGGTCAGCAGCTGGTCGACATCGACGGGCTTGGGTACGTAGTCGTTGGCGCCGCGGGCGATCGACTTCTCGCGGTCGCCGGGCATCGCCTTGGCGGTGAGGGCGACGATGGGCAGGGCCGCCCAGCGCGGGGTACGGCGGATGGCGGAGATCGTCTCGTAGCCGTCCATCTCCGGCATCATGATGTCCATCAGTACGAGTTCGACGTCCGGGTTGCGTTCCAGGGTCTCGATGCCTTCGCGGCCGTTCTCCGCGTACAGCACCGGCATCCCGACCCGCCCCAGCACATGGGTGAGCGCGAAGACGTTGCGGATGTCGTCGTCGACGATCAACACCCGCCGTCCGGGCAGGACCTGGCCCGCCCGGCCCACCTTCCACGCCTCCAGCTTGGTCGGCGCGGGCCAGGAGTCGTCGGTGTCGTGGGTTGTGTAGGGCTCGGTGGACAGCTGCTCGGGCAGCGACAGTTGGTGCTCCTGCGGCGTGTTTCCGCTCGGTGTGTGGCCGGGGCTGACGACAGGGACGTACAGGGTGAAGGTCGAGCCCTTGGTCGGCACGCTCTCGGCGATGATCCTGCCGCCCAGCAGGCCGGCGATCTCCCGGCTGATGGACAGACCGAGGCCCGTGCCGCCGTACTTGCGGTTCGTCGTGCCGTCGGCCTGCTGGAACGCCTCGAAGATCACCGGGAGTTTCTCGGCGGCGATCCCGATGCCCGTGTCGGAGACGGCGAAGGAGATCACGTCGTCGCTGTTCTCGCGGGTGTAGAGGTGATCGGGGTCCGTGATCCGGCTGACCCGGAGTTCCACCCGGCCGGTCGCCGTGAACTTGATCGCGTTGGAGAGGAGGTTGCGCAGGATCTGCTGGAGGCGCTGCTCGTCCGAGTACATCTCGCGCGGTACGTCCTCACCGACCGCCACCTCGAAGGAGAGCCCCCGGTCGAGGGTGAGCGGGCGGAAGGTCGCGTGGACGTAGTCGAGGAGCTTGATCAGCGGCAGCTTCTTCGGGCGTACGTCCATCCGGCCGGCCTCGATCTTCGACAGGTCGAGGATGTCGTTGATGAGCTGGAGGAGGTCCGAGCCCGAGCGGTGGATCGTCGTCGCGAACTGGACCTCCTGGTCGGTGAGATGACCGTCCGGGTTGTCGGAGAGCAGGCGGGCCAGGATGAGGAGCGAGTTGAGGGGGGTGCGGAGTTCGTGCGACATGTTCGCCAGGAACTCTGATTTGTACTGGGACGATGTCGCCAACAGGGCTGCTTTTTCCTCCAGTTCCGCGTTCGAGCGCTGCAACTCCGCCTGCTGTTTCTGGAGTTCGTCCGAGCGCTCCTGGAGCTGCATGGCGAGGCGCTGGGACTCGCCGAGCAGGGACTCCGTACGGGAGTTGGCGATGATCGTGTTGATCGCGACGCCGATCGTGTTCACGAACTGGTCGAAGAACGCCAGGTGGACGTCCGAGAAGCGGGAGAACGAGGCGAGTTCGATCACGCCGAGCAGCTTGTCCTCGAAGAGGATCGGGATGATCACGACGCTGGCCGGGGCGGCTTCCCCCAGGCCGCTGTTGATTTTGATGTAGTCCGGCGGGGCCTCCTCCACCAGGATGCGCTTCTTCTCGCGTGCCGCCTGGCGGACGAGGCCGTGCACCGGCATCCCGCCCGTGTCGACCGTCGCGCCCTGCGCCGAGCCGTAACCGGCGATGAACGCCAGGCCCTTGGCCGGGACCGGCGCGCGCAGGCTGGCGCTGTCCTCGTCCGGGTCGGCCAGGAAGAACGCCCCGTACTGCGCGTTCACCAGCGGGGTCAGCTCGCGCAGGATCAGGTCGGCGACCTCCATCAGGTCCCGGTGGCCCTGCATCAGGGCGGCCAGACGGGCCAGGTTCGACTCCAGCCAGTCCTTCGCGCGGGTCGTCTCACGGAGGTTGGCCACCATCAGGTTGATGTTGTCCTTCAGCTCGGCGACCTCGCCGCGCGTCTCCACCGAGATGGAACGGGACATGTCTCCCTGGGCCACCGCCGAGGCGACCTCGGCGATCGCGCGGACCTGCGTGGTCAGGTTCAGGGCGAGTTCGTTCACGTTCGTCGTCAGGCGCTTCCAGGTGCCGTACACGCCCTCGACCCTTGCCTGGCCGCCGAGTTGGCCGTCGATGCCCACCTCGCGGGCCACGCGCGTGACCTCCGAGGAGAAGGAGGACAGCGTGTCCACCATGGTGTTGATGGTGGTCTTCAGCTCCAGGATCTCGCCCCGCGCGTCCACGTCGATCTTCTTCGAGAGGTCGCCCTGGGCCACCGCCGTCGCCACCTGGGCGATGTTCCTGACCTGTGAAGTCAGGTTGTCCGCCATGTAGTTGACGTTGTCGGTGAGGTCCCGCCAGACCCCCGACACGCCCAACACCTGGGCCCGGCCGCCGAGTCGGCCGTCGGTGCCGACCTCGCGGGCCACGCGGGTCACCTCGTCGGCGAAGGCGCGCAGCTGCTCCACCATCGTGTTGACGGTGTCCTTGAGTTCGAGGATCTCGCCTCGGGCGTCCACCGTGATCTTCTTCGACAGGTCGCCGTTCGCGACCGCCGTGGTGACCTGGGCGATGTTCCGCACCTGTGAAGTCAGGTTCAGGGCCATGAAGTTGACGTTGTCGGTCAGGTCTTT
>Ga0307513_10008207_pt1 | contig 13394 bp, 11 predicted proteins | sample 15_EM_MG_FD_202174 | JGI IMG/M metagenome (GOLD analysis project Ga0307513, IMG submission 202174) | Populus trichocarpa ectomycorrhiza microbial communities from riparian zone in the Pacific Northwest, United States - 15_EM | ecosystem: Host-associated > Plants > Roots > Unclassified | place...
GTCCTTGGTGATATTGGAACCGGGCAGGAACACTGCTGGTACGTCCATGAACGTGTTGTTGACTTTGCCATTGATGAGGTTCTTGGGCACGCCCTTGCCGTCGACGATGGAAGCGACGACGTCGGCTGCATAGTTCGCCTGCACCTTGAGGTCTTTCAGGACCGAGTTGTCCTGCCATCCCTGGGCGACGTAGCGTAGGGCTTCTACAGTCGCATCCTGGCCTCCGGTGACCAGCTTGTCGCCCGGCTTGAACCCTTGCGAGATCAGGGCTGCAACGGAGCCGCCCGTCGTGCCGTCATTCATCCCAAGGAACACATCAACGTCGCCTCCATTTTTCGTGAGGCAATCTTCGGCGAAGCTCTGCGCAAGGACCGGGTCCCAGTTCTGCGTGTACTGCTCGCAGACAACCTTGACCTTGCCGGAGTCGATCAGCGACTGAAGGAACTCGTTCTGGCCGGCTTCGTACTGCTTCGTGCCATATTCTCCCTGGTTACCCTTGACGCGGGCCACTTTGACCGAGCTTTTCGACATCGCCTTGATCAACTCTGCGGCGCGCTTTCCCTGTTCCCTGCCAACGGCGAGAGAATCGAAAACGACGTGGGCATCCGCCTTGCCGCCAACGGCATCGTGGTCATAAAGGACGACGGGAACGCCCGCCTTTTCCGCTGCGGCCAATTCGCCGGCTGCAAGATTGGCGTCGGCGGATGTCAGAAGGATGACCTTTGCACCCTGTGCGATCGCGTCTTCGACCTGTGACTGCTGCTTGGCTGGATCGCCCTGGGCGTTCTGCACCACGACTTCGATATCAGGTGCTTTCTGCTTCATCGCATCAATGAAGAATGGCGCGTCGCGACTCTCGAAGCGGATCGTCGTCTCGTTCGGCAGAAGAAAGAAGACCTTCGATTTTTCCTCTGCGACCGCTGCCGACAGCGATGCGGTGGCAATGACTGTCGTGGCTAAAAGCGTAGTGATCAAGCGTTCCATTTATACCTCCCGTGGAACAGTAGTCTCCCAAACCGCCGGGTGCTGCAGGAGACGCCTCCCGCGTCGCACCCCCCGGCCTGAACACCGCACAAATCTATTTCGCAATGTTCATTGCAGAATTATCTATTCTGCAAAACTCAATGAGTCAAAGGAAAAATGCAATATAATATGGAGGAAGAAATATTACGCAATATTCGTTGCCAATCTCACAAATACACAGATTTGGAGCCCATCGCCTCTGACGGACAGGACATCCTGAACAGGATTATGGTTGGGAGGAAGGCTAGCCGCCGATCCCGTTGCCACCATTGACGACCAGCTTTGGGTCAATGCTTCCCGCGAAGAAATCCAGCACGTTCTGAACGGACGCCACTGCCATTCGCTCCCCGCACTCTCTCGTCAACCCTGCGATATGAGGCGAAAGCACAACCTGATCGAAACTGACCAGAGGACTATCCGCAGCCGGCGGCTCGTCGTCGAAGACATCAAGTCCCGCCGCACCTATCTGCCCGGACCGCAATGCGTCAACGAGCGCCGCTTCTTCGACCACGCCGCCACGGGCCGTGTTGACCAGGATTGACCCGCGTTTCATCGCCGCGAACTCGGCGGAGCCGATAATTGGACGATCGGCCTTGGGAACGTTGACAGAAATGAAATCCGCCCAGGCAAGGCCCTCCAAAAGGGTGTCCACCGCGCCAACCGCTCCGCCGGGCCATCCTTGTGCTTTCAGATAGGGGTCGAATGCCCTGATCTCCATCCCGAACCCGGCTGCCATACGTGCAAGATGGCGGCCAATCCGGCCATAGCCGACAATTAACAGGTTCTTGCCGGAAATCTCCTCCGCCTCCAGCCGGTTGCGCCATCCCCATTCGGCAGATTGCCGAACAGCACGGTCACCCCGCAGTACCCGCTTCGATGCCGCAAGAATCAGCATCATGGCGTGTTCGGCAACGGACACCGAATTGACATCGCCAACAATGGTGAGAGCGATGCCTCTTTCGTTCAGGGAAGGCAGGTGGACTGCATCATAGCCGACCCCGTGCCGCGAGACGACCTTGAGCCGACGGGCATTGGCGACGGTTGCGGCAGAGAGCGGCTGCGTGCGCAACACCAGCGCATCTGCCTTGCCGATCAGCGGCGCGTATGACGGCTCGGAAACTTCCTCGACATAATCGAAAGTGACGCCCGGCACGCTGTTCAGCAGCGCGACTCCCGACGGATGGAGTTTTCCAGCGACAAGAATGTGCGTCATCAATATGCCCCTCTCTCGCTTTTTCCTGCAGCCTGGCCAACGAGTTCGCGGAACCGCCCGACGCTTGCCGCTGCCGCCGCGGCAAGCAGACGCGAGTCGCCGGAAACTGTCGTCATGTCGAAACCCCACCCGATCGCCCTGACGGCATAGTCGGCCGTGCCGCAGTGCAGAGCGGCCCGAATGCCGTTGGACTTGCATGCTGCGACGATCCGCCGGAGGGCCTCGATCATTTCAGGCTCTTCGCGGTCAAAGCCAGGAGCAAGCGTGCCGTCCATCAGACTGAAAGTCAGGTCAGCCGGCCCGACATAAATCCCATCGAGACCGGGTGTCGCGGCGATCGCGTCGAGATTTGCCATCGCCTGTTTGGTCTCGACCATGGCGAATGCCAGGATTTCATCATTGGCCTCTCCGGCGTAGTTGGCTCCGGCGGCGAAACTCACCCGTGTCGGTCCAAAACTGCGCTGGCCATGCGGGGGATAACGCATATAGCTGACGAACTCGGCCGCTTGTTCAGCCGTGTTCACCATCGGGCAGATAACGCCGTATGCTCCAGCGTCGAGCACTTTCATGATGATGCCAGGCTCCAACCATGGCACCCTCGCCATGGGAACGACGCCCGATGCGCGCATAGCCTGGAACATGGGCAGCACGGACCCGTAGTCCAACGCACCGTGCTGAACGTCGATCGATACCGAGTCGTAGCCTTGGGCAGCCATAATTTCGGCCGTGAAAGCGTTGCCGATAGACAGCCAGCCATTGATGGAAGGACGGCCCTCCGCCCAAATCTGCTTGAGTTTGTTCTTCAACATCATCGACCTCCTCAAAACACGATCTGGGCGAGCTTGGTGTCCAGATAATCGCTAATGCCCTCGATGCCGCCTTCTCTGCCCATCCCTGAATGGTTGGTTCCACCAAAAGGCGCTTCGGAGGCCGCAAGCGCGAAACTGTTGATCCCAACCATCCCAGCCTTGAGAGCGGCAACGGTCCGCCGTGCACGGTCCGGCGAGCGTGTGAACGCGTAAGCAGAGAGACCCATGTCCGACGCATTGGCGCGGGCCAGTACTTCGTCTTCCTCGGAAAACCGGGTGATCGCAGCGATCGGTCCGAAATTCTCTTCGGCGAAGACTTTCATGTCGTCCGTCACGCCGGTCAAAACGGTTGGTTTATAGAAATGGCCTGCATTGAACTCCCGTGCGCGTTCGCCGCCAGTGGCCAAAGTGGCTCCCGATTTCAGGGCGTCGGCGACAATGGACTCGATCTCGGAGAGCCTTGCGGCATTAATCAGCGGTCCCATCTGGACCGAGGGATCGAGGCCGTCACCCAGTTTGAGTGCTTTCGTCCGTGAAACGAACCCATCGACGAACTGGTCGTGCAGCCGCTCGTGCACGAAGAACCGATCGGGCGTCACACAGACCTGGCCCGCGTTGGCGAACTTGGTCGGAACCGAAACGTTGAGTGCGAGTTCGAGATCGGCATCGTCGTAGACGATCAACGGCGCGTTGCCGCCGAGTTCCATCGACACTTTCTTGACCGTGTCGGCGGCGTCGCGGATCATCTGCTGACCAACACGTGTCGACCCGGTCAATGACACTTTGCGTACCGCTTTGTCGGCCATGATCGGCGTATAGGTCGTCGCGGTCGGGCCGACCACCAAGTTGACGGCTCCGTCCGGCAGGTTTCCGGCCCGCATGCAATCCACCATCACCATTGCGACGCCGGGCGTCTGGCTCGAGGGGCGGATGATAACGGAGCAACCTGCTGCAAGGGCTGGCGCCGCCTTTCGAGCGACAAGTGCCGCAGGGAAATTCCATGCGGTGAAGGCCCCGACGATCCCGACAGGCTCCCGGGTTACTTCGAAACGCCCATTCGGCACACGCGATTCGATGATCCGCCCGTATATTCGCCGGGCTTCTTCGGCAAACCACCTGAACTGGTCGATCGACAGTGCCCACTCGCGTTCGGACTGTCCGATCGGTTTGCCCGTCTCGAGGGAAATCATCCGCTTGGCCTCGTCGGCGCGGCGTATCATTTCGTCCGCAATTCGATGAATGGCGTCGGCTCGGGCGACCGCGCTCGTCGATTGCCATTTTCCAAAGCCCTTCCCGGCGGCGGCAAGAGCGCTTTGCGTATCTGCAAGGCTAGCCCTTGGCACTGCTCCCAGCACCTGTTCGGTGACCGGGCTTAGAACGTCCGTCGTCGCGTTGTCCGACGCGCCAAGCCATCTGCCGTCGATGAAAAGTCCATAGTTCTGATACATGGATCACCCGATTTCGCTGGTTTTGACTGAGCGGCCTTCTGCGACCGACCTGATGGCTGCCTCGGCGAGCACGAGCGCCAGGCGACCGTCCTCGAAGCCGACTTCAGGTGACTTGCCGCTCTCGATGGCATCGACGAAACAGCCAATCTCGGCCATGAAGGCCTCGGCGTATCTGTCGATGAAGAAGTTGAGGAGAGGCGCACCCCTGCCGGTGAAGTCCGCACGGTGCAGGGTCGTCATGTTCGGGCGGCGGTTCTCCGAAATCACCATCCCCGTTGTGCCCAGTGCTTCGACCCGCTGGTCGTATCCGTAGACCGCCTGCCGGGAATTATTGATGATGCACTGCTTGCCCGACGCCGTTTTCAAGACGACTGTAACGGTATCGTAGTCACCAAGCCGCGCCATCAGCGCTGGATCGATCAGGCGGCTGCCTGTCGCGAAAACCTCGGTGACTTCGTCGTCGAGGATGAAGCGCGCCATATCGAAATCGTGGATGGTCATGTCTCGGAAAATTCCGCCGGACGCCTCCGCATAAGCTACCGGCGGCATTCCCGGATCGCGGGAGGTGATGACCACCTGATGCAATTGGCCGATTTGACCGGACCGGATGGCGTCTCGTGCTGCACGGTGTCCGGGGTCGAACCGTCTGACGAACCCCAGCATGATCGGGACCTTCGTCCCGCCGATAATCTTTGCGCATGCATTCACACGTTCCAGGCTGAGGTCGATCGGCTTCTCGCAAAGCACCGGCTTTCCAGATGCGACGGCCTGCTCAAGGAAATCCGCATGCGTCGGCGTAGATGTTGCGATCAGCACCGCCTCGACACCAGCGCTGGCGAAGACGGCTTCGGCCGAATCGAACACCCTCGCGCCCAATTTCAAGCCAACTTCATCGGCCGCCGGACGATGAAGGTCGAATACGCCGGCGAGGCTTGCGCGTGGATGCGCGGCGATGTTTTCGGCATGCATCCGACCAATCCGACCACACCCGAGAACGGCTATTTTAAGCATCAGGAATCCTCCCTGTTCATTTTTTGCAATGATTGTTGCGAAACTATTGCATTGTCAATAAATATTTCGTAGCTTCTGGAAAACATGATCCATGGGAGGAGACGAGATGTCCCGCGAGACCGTGCGCTTGACGATGGCGCAGGCGCTTGTGCGCTATTTATGCAATCAATTCACAGAGATAGATGGCGAGCGCGTACCGCTTTTCGCGGGCGTGTTCGGTATCTTCGGCCACGGCAACGTCACTTGCCTCTCTGAGGCTCTTGAGGCCGTTCAAGACCAGTTGCCGACTTGGCGCGGCCAAAACGAGCAATCGATGGCGCTTGCGGCAGTGGCGTTCGCCAAGGCCAAGCGCCGCCGCCAGTTGATGGTTGCTGCGACGTCCATCGGACCCGGTGCCGCCAACATGGTCACCGCCGCCGGGACAGCCCATGCCAACCGTTTGCCCGTATTGCTTCTCGCTGGCGACGTTTTCGCCAACCGAATTCCGGACCCGGTGATGCAGCAGGTCGAGCACTTCAACGATCCCACGGTGACCGTCAACGATGCTTTCAAGGCGGTTACCCGTTACTGGGACCGCATTGTCCTGCCCGAACAGATTGTTTCATCCCTGCCTCAGGCGATCGCAGCGATGCTCGACCCAGCGGACTGCGGCCCCGCATTCCTCGGCCTCGCCCAGGACGCACAGGAAGTCGCGTTCGATTATCCCCTGGCATTTTTCGAGCCGACCCTATGGTCGGTTCCGCGCCCGCGGCCGGACCGGGCCAAACTGGCTGAAGCTGTCGCGCTTCTAAAATCCGCAAAGAGGCCGCTGATCATCTCTGGCGGCGGTGTGCGGTACTCGCTGGCCGAAGAGACCGTAGCGGAATTTGCCATCAAACGCGGTATTCCGATTGTAGAGACGATTGCCGGGAAAGGCGCAGTCACACATGACCATCCCGCGCACGCTGGACCGATTGGCATCATCGGCTCGACCTCCGCAAACGCCCTCGCCCAGGACGCCGACGTCGTGCTGGCGATCGGCACCCGACTACAGGATTTCACGACCGGTTCGTGGACCGCGTTCGATCGGGACGCAAAATTCATCTCGATCAACACCGCTCGCTACGACGCCATCAAGCATCGCGCCGTGGCCGTGGTGGGCGATGCCCTGGAAACAGTGACCGAACTTGATGCAGCGCTGGGTGATTGGAAGGCCGATGTCGATCGCATGGCGAGGGCCAAGTCCTTGTTCGCTGAATGGAACAAGCTTCTCGATCAGCATCAAGCGGTTACAAACGGCCCTGTCCCGACATATGCCCAGGTTGTTGCCATCGTCAACGAGACCGCAAAACCCAACGACACTCTGATCGCAGCCGCTGGCGGCACGCCTGGCGAAGTGACCAAGGGCTGGCGCGTCAAAAACCCGAACACTTTCGATTGCGAGTTCGGTTTCAGCTGCATGGGCTATGAGATCGCCGCAGGATGGGGTCATGCCATGGCCAAGAACGGCGACGGCACGCCCATAGTCATGATCGGCGACGGGACCTACATGATGATGAATTCCGACATCTATTCCACTGTGCTGACTGGCCACAAGATGATCGTCGTCGTCTGCGACAACGGAGGGTATGCCGTTATCAACCGCCTCCAGCAATTCAAGGGCGTCCCAGGCTTCAACAACCTCATAAGGGATTGCCGGGTCAAGGAACCGTTCGCGGTGGATTTCGTCAAGCATGCGGAATCGATGGGCGCTCTTGCCCGTCGCTGTGAAAGCCTTGCCGACCTCAAATCCGCAATGGAGTGGGCGCAGACCACCGACCGCACGACCATCGTCACGCTTGTGACCGATGCCTATGCATGGGTGCCCGGTGACGCTGATTGGGACGTTGGGGTACCGGAAGTGTCGGAACGGGCGTCCGTGCGAGAGGCACGGGTGCACCAGGAGGAAATTCGCCGGAAACAGCGGGTGGGAGTGTGACATGAACCGGATCGACGGAAAGATCGCCGTGGTGACGGGCGGCACCCAAGGGCTTGGGGCTGCGATCGCCCGACTATTCGCCGAGGCGGGCGCTGCGGGCATAGTGACCTGCGGCCGGAACAGCGACAAGGGCAACGCCGTTGCCCATTCGATTACCGAGGACACCGGAGTTCCGGTTTCCTTTGTGGCTGCCGATCTTGAAGACGTCGATGATTGCCAATCTGTCGTGACACACGCGGATGCCAAGTATGGCCGTGTCGACGTCCTCGTGAACGCAGCGGGCCTGACCGACCGCGGAAATCTTCTGAATACCTCGCCCGACCTTTTCAACCGAATGTTTGCAATTAACGTGCGTGCCCCGTTTTTTCTGATGCAGGAAGCCGCCAAGCTGATGATCCGCGACGGCATCAAGGGCAGCATGGTGAACATCGGTTCGACATCGGAACGGGCTGGGCAGCCGTTCCTGTCACCCTACTCCGCCTCCAAAGGCGCGCTGGCGACGCTGACCCGCAACTCCGGCTATGCTTTGATGCGGAACCAGATACGGGTGAACCAGCTTGACATCGGCTGGATGGCTTCTGACGGCGAAGACCGGGTTCAACGCGAATACCACGGCGCGGAGCCTGACTGGCTTGCCAAAGCCGCAGCCGCCCAGCCCTTCGGGCGCATCCTGGCTCCCGACGAGGTCGCGCGCGCCGTTCTCTTTCTCGCGTCGGACGACTCCGGCATGATGACGGGATCCGTCGTCCATTTCGATCAATCGGTTTGGGGAGCCTACGACGGCGGCCCCCCGGCGCCGGCCACAGCCCTTTCTGCATGAGGAACTCAAAATGAAGACCATGAAGGGACCAGCAATATACCTTGCCCAATTCGCGGCTGATGACGCGCCGTACAATTCGCTTCCCAGCCTTGCGGCCTGGGTTGCAGACAGGGGCTTCGCAGGCGTGCAGATTCCGACATGGGACACGCGCCTTATCGACATGAAGATGGCGGCCGAAAGCAAGACCTACTGCGACGACCTCAAAGGTGTTCTCGCGGAACGCGGTCTCGAATTGCCGGAACTAGGCTCGCACATCACCGGGCAGCTCGTCGCTGTCCATCCGGCGCACGACAAGATTATGGACAGTTTCGCCCCCGCCGCGGTTCAGAACAATCCAGGCGCTCGCAGAGCATGGGCCGAGGAACAGATGCGGTTTGCGGCGCGCGCCTCGCGCAATCTCGGCATTGATCGCCACGTCAGCTTCACGGGCAGTCTCCTCTGGCCCTATCTCTATCCCTACCCGCAATGGCCGGAAGGTCTGGTGGACGAAGCCTTCGACGAGCTTGCAAAACGGTGGCTGCCGATCCTCAACGATTTCGACGAACACGGCGTTGACCTGTGCTTCGAGATTCATCCCTGTGAAGACGTTCACGATGGGTTGACCTTCGAAATGTTCCTGGAGCGGGTGGGCAACCACGCGCGGTGTAACATCCTTTACGACCCGAGCCACTTTGTGCTGCAGGCGTTGGATTATCTCGAGTTCATCGATCACTACCATGAGCGGATCAAGATGTTTCACGTCAAGGACGCCGAGTTCCGTCCCAATGGCAAGACAGGGGCCTATGGCGGTTTCCAGCCCTGGTCCAAGCGAGCAGGACGGTTCCGGTCGCTCGGCGATGGCCAGGTGGATTTCGGGGCGGTGTTCACCAAGCTTGCGACATACGATTTCGACGGCTGGGCCACACTGGAGTGGGAATGCTTCATCAAGCACCCCGAAGATGGTGCGGCGGAAGGCGCGAAGTTCATTCGCGAACACATCATCCGCGTTGCCGACCGCGCGTTCGACGACTTCGTGAAATCCGGCGCGAACAAGGCTTCCAACCGGGCGATGCTCGGGCTTGATTGAGGTTTGACATGACATCCAATATTTCGACGAACAAACCACTCCGGCTCGGGATGATCGGCGGTGGACAGGGAGCCTATATCGGCAACATCCATCGCATCGCCGCCCGACAGGATGGCGCCTGGCAGCTCGTTGCCGGTGCCTTCGACGTGGATGCGGCACGCGGCCATGCCTTCGCAGCTGGCGAAGGGCTTGATCTGTCTCGGTCCTACGACGACTACAAGGCGATGATAAAAGGCGAGCTTGCCCGCGAGGACAAGATAGACGCCGTGGCCATCTGCACGCCAAACTTCACCCACTTCCCTATCAGCAAAGCCTTCCTCGAAGCAGGCTTCGACGTCATCTGCGAGAAGCCGCTGACCGCGACCTTGGAGGACGCCGTCACGCTCGAGCAACTGGTCCGCGACAGCGGCAGGTTCATGGGCGTGACCTACACCTACTCCGGATACCCGATGGTGCACGAGGCACGTCACATGGTGGCGACCGGTCAACTCGGCAAAATCCGCACGTTACAGGTGGAATACCCGCTCGAATGGATGGCAACAGCCATCGAGACCGAGGGGAATGCCCAGGCCGCCTGGAGGACCGATCCGAAGAAGAATGGACGCGGAGGTTCGATCGGCGACATCGGCACGCACGCCTATCACCTCGCAGGCTTTGTCTCGGGTTTGAAGCTTGAATCCTTGACTGCCGATCTCGCCACCTTCGTTCAAGGACGCGCCCTCGATGACAATGCGCATGTCATGCTGCGCTACGAGGGCGGCGCTCGAGGTCTTCTTTGGTCTTCGCAAGTGGCGCTCGGATCATCCAACGGCGTCAGGCTCAGGGTCTTCGGCGAAAAGGCATCGCTCACCTGGTTCCAGGAACAACCCAATGAACTCGTGCATGCCCGACTGAACGGCCGAACGGAGACGATCAAGCGTGGAGCCGACGATCTCAGCGAAGGAGCAAAGGCACGCACCAGGACGCCGCCGGGACATCCGGAAGGCTATCTCGAGGCATTCGCCAATCTCTATGCAGGATTTGCCGAAGCGATCCGCGCCAAGCGCGAAGGGCGTGAGCCGTCTGCGATCGGTCGTGACATTCCGACGGCCTACGACGGGTTGAAGGGGGTTGCCTTCGTGGACGCGGTGGTCGACAGCTCCATAGCGTCCAATCAACCCTGGCTTACGCCAGTGGCGGTCTGAAAATCATCTCATGGTATACCGCTCTCGCCCTATCTTGTGCGAGAGCAGGATTGTTCCGACGAGCGTGATGGACTCGCCAAATCGCCCGCGACTAAGGGTAGGCGGCGCAAGCGCATGATCGCCTCCAGCTGATATTTTTAATTTGCAGTCCCAAGCGGAGCCCGCGATCTCCTCTCCGATCTTTCTGCCTAACCGATTGTTCAATCCCTCGCCTTGATGGCATTCGAACCAATGACCCCGTTCTTGAAAGTTCAGGGGCTGGCCAAGGTGCCAGGGCTGTGATCTTGCCCCTCCCCTGCGGTGAAATCACTGAGCCGGTGAGATCAACGTGACAGTTGGGAAGTATGACCGGTACCGACCAACGTCTCGCGTTAACAGCGGAAGCTGCTGAACCGCAGCATGCGCGCCGATGAAGAAATCAGGCAAGACACCCGTCCGGGAGCCACCGGCCCGGCGATACCGCGTGAAGGCCTTTCCGGCAAGAAACAGCGCCGCCCGCGGAAACGGCGCGATGACCAGTCCCGCCTCGTCGATGAACGCGTCCAGTTCCTCGATGCGCTCATAGCGGACCGCAAGTTCGGCATAAACGACATCGTTGATCAGCAGCGGGCCGGCGAGATTGGCCGCTTCGAGTTGCTCAATCGACCAGTCAGCCCAAGTACCGTCATTGGTCACGAGATCGAGCAGGACATTCGTGTCGATGAGCGTCACGCGTCACCACGGGTGAGCGCCATGATCGCGTCGGTATTGAGCCCCTCTCCGGCGTGTCCCCGAAGCTTTTGAAAGCGGCTGGTGGGCTGCTTCCTGTCGGCTCTTGTCAGTACCACACTACCATCTGCGGTCCGACGAAAATCGACCTCGCTTCCGGGAACAATCCCGAGCAATTCTCGTACCGCTTTAGGGATGGTGACCTGCCCTTTTGCCGTGACTGTCGTGGTCATGCCGAAACCTCGTAATACCGCTTTGGTATTAGGTATTACTTTCCGGTTTCGATTTCAACATTCCCGTACGAACCTTCTTATCGTCGCATACGGAGAGACTGCCAAGCCGACCGACTAGACCAATGTGTGTGCTCAACAAACGACGCGATTTCGTCGAGGGTGTTGGCTTGCATTGTCGCCGCCGCTCGTCGACTTTCCTGACGAGGCTGGGAACGCGGCGTAGTCAAAATCTCGAGAGGCATTATGCTGCCTGCCGAGGCGTTTTGCTTGCTTAAACGCGTCGGCAGAGGTCACAACGCGCCCTGCGGCGACGGGACGCCGACGCGAATGGCCTGCGAGAAATTCGGCGAAAGACCGTCGTCGTGCGCCCTTGAGGCTATGTGTGCGGCCGACCGCAGTTTCGACAAGGAAACCGAGATGTCCAGCGCGCCCCGGTCATAGGCGTATTCCGGCAGGTATCCGTTGACGACGAGGCGCCAGTCCATCGGCACGGCGTCGCCTGCGACGCGCATCATCTTGACGATGGTCGTCGTGCAGTTGGTCGTCAGCGAATTGTAGAAGGCGGGCGTCGCCGCGAGCGCGTTTGCGTCGGAGACGTACTCGCGTAGAAGAAGTCTCGCAGCAGCCGGCGTCGCCCTCAGACGGTAGATCTGGACGTCCTCGCCGCGAAAATTGGATCGGAGGCCGATCACATCCCTTTCGTCTGCGGCGAGGATGATCAGAGGGCTGCTTTTGAAGAGGTCCGCCAGCGGTGAGAACGAACCTCCGGAAAGGCGACGCACTTCGATAGACCACGCCAGATAGCGGCCGTCGCCGAAGCCGAAGCTCATGATGACATGCGCGATGGTCGGACCTGACCAGTACGACATGAACATGTCGACGCCCTTCAGCTCGTTCAGGTCGTAACTGCGCGTCGTCCATCGTTCCGTGAAGTCGGTGGCGCTGCGCCACTCGAAATCGCGGACATTTGTCAACGTCAACAGATCACCGTCGAATTCGCCGGTGACCTGACGAGCGACGTCCGGAGCCCACGCGCCATCTGTCCGCGGCTCGATTGTGCTCCACCAGACGAGGACAATGACGAACGCGGCCGCAAACGTGAGGACCGCACGAAGGCATCTCCTGCCAAAGAGCGCCACGACGACGGAGGCGCCAAAAAGCCCGAACAAGATGGCGCTGGCTTGCCTACCGACCTCGGGCAACGGCAAGCGGTACCAAAGCGCGAGCGACGACCAGGCCGCGGCAACGGAGACGACCAACAAGAGCACGGCAATGACGATCGCACGGACCGGTCGAACCATTTTGCTTTTCCAAACGAGTTAGAAGCGTCCGTCTTGATCGTTGGACCCCATCGGTTTCCGGGCTCAACGGCCCAGAACCTATCCGAAACGACAGGCACCCGCATGCAGAGAATGCGTCACTACAAACCTTCCGTTTGCCGATCAACAAGTCGGATAAAGGCCACCCTCGACATGATCCTATTTCAGATCCTTCTTTTGATGCTCCGACAGGTTGGTTTAAAAGTATTTGAACTACAGTCCCCCGAACCTCGACAAGATCGCCCGCGTACTGCCTAACGGTCCGCCAGCGTCCATTCTGGTTTACGTGCTGGCACCGGAGAAATTGACGGGGTGGGTGAGAGCGCCGAGTGATGATGAGAAGGCCTATGTGCTGCCATCCGTCCGCGACCTCCCGGCCTACGGCCGCGGCTGTTAGGGAATAAGATATTCCAGCTGAAACACACCCCGCAAAACATCCGAAACTGCGTCTTGGGACAGAGTTCGTTTCTCGATCCGCTCGCCATCGACCATCTTCAACATGTCTCCGACAAGGATGGTCCGCCCTGTCGGATTGTGGAGAACGACCAAGAGTTTCTGGACGAAAATTGCGTCCGGATGCGTTGAATTCAGATGGTTGGCTGG
>Ga0307513_10008208_pt1 | contig 13394 bp, 11 predicted proteins | sample 15_EM_MG_FD_202174 | JGI IMG/M metagenome (GOLD analysis project Ga0307513, IMG submission 202174) | Populus trichocarpa ectomycorrhiza microbial communities from riparian zone in the Pacific Northwest, United States - 15_EM | ecosystem: Host-associated > Plants > Roots > Unclassified | place...
CGAACGCTACTGCTTGCAGGCCTTCGAACTGGCAGAGCGCTGCGGCGCCGCCAAGACGGCTGCCGAAGTGCAGAGCATGCTGGCGTGGCTGCGCCTGGCACAACACGATTACCCGGGCGCGGTCGGCCATGTCGAGGCCGGCCTGCACTGGGCCGGCAAGATCGAGGTCGAGCGCGACCGCGCCGTGACCGAGGCCAAACTGCTGCTGGTATCGGGGGCGGTTTCACAGGCCCTTTGCCGCTTCGACGAGGCGCGCGGTGCGCTGACTGCGGTGCTGGATCGTGGTGCGGCACTGGGCATGCCGCGCTTGCAGCTCGGCCCGCTCTTCAGCCTGGCGACCGCGGCCGCCAGCGTGGGGCGGTGGGACGAGTCGGCGGCCTGGGGTGAGCGCATGCGCGTGCTGGCCCAGTCCGTCGACTCGGCACCGCCGCTGGCGCATGCCCAAGTGAAACTAGCCTTGGCTGCAGAGGCGCTGGGTGACCCTGCGACGGCCGTGCGCTGGCACGAACAGAGCCTGGCAATCTTCCGCACCGTCGGCGAGCGGCGCGAGGAGGCGATCACGCTGCGGCGCCTGGGCGCGTTGCAACTGGAGCAGGGGGATGCTGTTGCTGCCTTGCAGTGGCTCGCCCAGGCGCAGACCCTGCACCAGACTCTGGATGACAGGCTTGGAGCCTTCGAGGTTGCGGCCTACGCGGCGCTTTGCGAGCTCCGTCTGGGCCAGCTTGACGCGGCGCGGTCAGCGGTGAACGTGCTGCTGGACTCGCGGAACGACGACCTTGTGGCACGCCCTGCCCACGCGACGATGGAGCTGCGCTGGACCTGCCAGAGAGTGTTGCATGCCGCTGGCGATGCCCGCGCCGCGCCCATCGGGGAGCAACTGTTCGCCGATGTGCAAACGCGCGCCGCCGAGCTGACCGATGCGGCCGACCGCGACCGCCTGATCCAGGCCCTGCCGGTCTTCCGTGGCATCGTGGCCGCGCATGGGGCGCGCGGCGGGTCGACGGCCGCTCACTGAACCGAAATGGAATCTTCAGTGCCTTGGCTTCAAGACAACCGGTACGGTTGACGGCGTGACGGAGACCGTCGCCAGATATTGCACATTCACGTCGGGCAACGCGGCCAGCGAGAAGTTGCTGACAATGGCCGTCAGAAAGCGCGTACACAATTCCTCCGCCAGATGATGGCCGACGCAGTGCCGCAGCCCTGCCCCGAACGGCAATGCGCTCGATATCGATTCGGCCGGGCGGCCGGCTATCGGGTTTGGCGCGAATCGGTCGGGGGCAAAGCGTTGGGCGTCGTGGAAGATGGCGCTGTTCTGCCCCACGGCCGTCTTCATCCACATCACGTTGGTCCGGGCAGGCACCGCGATGCCGGCCGCGTCCATCGTGCGATCGTTGGAAAATTTGGAGCTGAACGGCACCGCCGGAAACAGGCGCATCGTTTCCCGGACGACGTTGAGGATGAACGGATTCAGGGCCGCTTCGGGGCCGTCGTCCACCGGCCGCAACTGATCGTAGGCGGCCTGCTGCACCTCGGGATTCAGCGACAGGAGGACCAGTGCCTGGGCAACCGTATAGCTCATTGCGCCGGTGCCGCCAGCCACAAGGGACAGGAGTTCTTCGACACAGTCTTCGTGCGTCCATGGCATCGCCGTCTGGCGCGAGTCGCGGTGCAGCCCGGTGCCGGCCATGGTCGGGCGCCCCTATCCGCCGACCGCGGCCCCGGCGGCCCTGCGGACGCGGAGCAGCGCGCCATGACGGCTGGCGGTTCGGCGGCCGGCCGTCAGCGCGTGCCGGCGCGCCACGCGCCTGCCGCGCCCCGCAGGCGCTGCGACAGGTGCAGCGCCAGATTGCGGTACAGCCGTATGGCCAGCTCGGGGTGGCTGCGGCCCAGGGCGTCGAGTGCTTCCAGCGTCAGCGCGTGAACGTCGGTCGGCGCGTCGGCCACCGCGCCCGCGGTGCGGCCGCCACCGTCGAGCATGGCGGTCTCGCCGATCAGCATGCCCGGCGAGACGCTGAGGTAGCGCTGCGTGCGTCCTTGCCAGTCGGGCGTGCTGAGGATGCTCACCGAGCCCCGGCTCACCACGTAGAGCCGGTCGCCGGGATCGCCTTCGGCAAACAGGCGTTCGCCGCTCTGCAGGTGCTGGTGCTGCAGGCACGAGACCACGATGGCCACTTGCGCGGCGTCGAGCCCGGCGAACAGCGCCGCTTCGGCCAGCGGCACCTCGGCCATTGCGCGCACGTCGGCACCGGCATTCACCTGAGCCAGCAGGTGATGTTCCGCGGCCTCGATGGCGCGGTCGGCGTCGGGCCAGTGCGGCAGCGCCGGGGCGAAGGCGCGCAACGCCCGGGCGGGCGCCGACCCTTCGGCCAGCCCGGCCAGTTCGACGCGGATCGCGCGCAGGCCGGCGCGCGCCACCGTGCGCTGCAGCGCCACCGCGCCGGATTCGTCGATGGCGGCCACGCGGCGCAGGTCGAGCACCAGACAGCGGCAGCTGGCATCCAGCGCGTCGGCTTCGTCGAGCAGCCGATCGCCGCTGCCGAAGAACAGCGCGCCCTCGACCTCGAAGACGACGATGCGCGCACGCAGCGGAAGCAGCTGCGCCTCCACGGCTGCCGGGTAGATGCGTCGCGACGGCCGTGCCGACGCCAGGTAGCGGTCGTGTACCAGCGAGCGGTTCATCCGCACGGCGAAGGCCACCAGCGACAGCAGCACCCCGAGCCCGATGCCGGCCGGCATGCCCTTCCACAATGTCGTGCCGACGACCAGCGCCACCACCCCGAGGCCGAGCGCGAGGTCGCGCGAATGGTCGCCGGCCCACCAGCGCGCCAGCAGGCGACCCGTCCAGCGGTCGGCCAGGCCGAGCGCTGCCGTCAACATCACGCCGGCCAGCACCGGCAGCGGCAGCACCGCCAGCAACGGCCCGCCCACCACGTACAGCAGGCCGAGCGCCGCCGCCCCGACCAGCGCTGCGCGTCGCCCGCGTCCCCCCGCCTGCAGGGTGGCCAGCGCCCGCGTGCGGGAGGCCACCAGCGGCACGCCGCCGAACAGGCCGCAGGCCATGTTGGCGCAGCCCAGCGCGATCAGCTCGCGCCGGGGGTCGTGCCGGGTGCTCAGCAACTGGTCGATCGCGCGCACGTTCAGCGACGACTCCAGCGCACCGATGGTGGCCAGTGCCAGCGCCGTCGCCAGCAAGGGCCCGGCGTGCGCCTGCAGCAGCCCGACGCCGCCCGGCCGCAGCAGCGGCAGCAGCGCCGGCGGCCACGGCCAGGCCAACGGCAGATGGCCGATGGTGGCGCCGAAAGACCGCGTGCCGTCGAGCGACGAGCACAGCACATGAACCGCCGTGCCGGCGATCAGCCCCAGCAATGCCGCGGGCAGCCGCGGCCAACGCCGCGCGAACAGCCAGATGCAAGCCGCGGTGCCCAGGCCCAGGGCCAGCGCCAGCGGATGCGCTGCGCTCAGGCTGTCCAAATGCGGCCTGGAGCCGACCGGTAGATCGAGCAGCAGCGGGATCTGCGAAAGCACGACCAGCAGCGCCGCGCTGTTCATGAACCCCGCCAGCACAGGCTGCGGCGCAAGGCTGGCGAGTCGCGTCAAGCCGAGCAGCGCGAAGCCGATTTGCAGCGCACCGCTGAGCAGCAACGCCAACCCGCACAGCGCGACGATGCTCAGCACGCCGGCGCCGGTGGCCGGTGCCAGCCGCGGGTCGGCCACCAGTTGGATGACGAGCGCGGCCAGGGTCAGGGCGGTGGTTGAACTCGGCCCCGACACCGGCAGGCTGGTGCGGCTGAGCGCGGCATGAACGCAGCTGCCGATGCTCGCCGTCATGAACGCGGCGAGAAGTCCCACCGGCGGCGCCGCCGCGCCGAGTGCCGAGAAGGCGAGCAAACCAAGGGTGAGGACGACCGGAAGCGTCGCCAGTGCGCCCGCGCAGCCGGCCAGCGCCTCTGGCGCCCAGCCGGGCCTGGCGCAGCCGTCATCGGTGATCTGCATGGCCTGAAGGCTCGTGGAGGTCGCGCAGTGTGGCCGATGGCCCGGGGCTTCACTGTGGGGCAAGCGAGCGCCCGAGCGACTTCTCTACTTCAGAACCTGTCTATGGCGACCGAAGTTGCAGGACGCGAACGACGACATGCTTCTCGAAGCCGCCGCCAACGGCGGCTGCAACGCCATCGTCACCCACAACGTGCGCGACTTCGCGCCGGCGCGGTCGCTCGGCATACCCGCGATCACCCCGACCGAATTCATGAGCCAACGCAAGGAGAATCCACGATGAGCGCGCGCTCGCGCAGGTGCCGGATGCGGCACCCGAGCCGGGTGACGAACGGCCAGGGGGCTGATCCCAAAGCGGAGTCGGCCAGCGTGCTGGCCGCTCCGGTTGAAGTCGCCGTCAGCCATTGCAGCGAAGCGTCAGGCCCCGGCCCATGCGGCGATTGACGCCGCACAGGGACACCGGCCCTGCCCCGCGCGGCCGTTTCGGCCCGCCGCCGGCGCCAACGGGACATTTGCCTGCTGACGGCGCCCTTCGGCCCTCGAAGAATCGGGCGCATCCCACAACGATGAAGGCACGCCGTGAGCCCGCGGTCACTCGACTTGCTGTTCAGCGCCACCCAGGCCCCGCCGGGCGCAAGCGAAGGGCCGCGCCCGCTGTCGTCGCTGCACCGCATCTACTTCGCCTTCGTCGCGGTCTTCGCGCTGTGGGTCGGGGTCTGGGGTGGCTTCGTTCCCGAGCGCGTCGCGATGGCGCTGCCGTGGCCGGTGCCGCCGCTGCATGCGCGCGTGATCGGCGCGATGTACCTCTCGGGCCTGGTCCTGATGGCGAGCTGCTTTCGCCGCCGCTGGGTGCACGAGGTGGCGGTGGGCCTGCGCATGGCGATCGTCTGGACCGGCATGCTGCTGTTCGCTTCGCTGCTGCACCTCGGGCAGTTCGATCCGGCCAACCCGCGCGTCTGGTTCTGGTTCTTCGCCTACGTGACGTTTCCGCTGGCCGGTGCATGGCTGGCTTGGCATGACCGTGCGGCCGAAGCGGTCGCAGCGAACGCGGCCGCCGCCGCACCGGTGCCAGGCTGGGTCCGCACGACGCTGATCGCATTCGGTGCGTCGTTCTGCGTGCTGGCCGCGCTGCCGTTCCTGGCACCGCAGGCGATGCTGGCCCACTGGCCGTGGAAGGCTTCGCTGCTGCTGATCCAGATCTACGCCGGGCCTTGCCTGTCGCTCGGTGTCGGCAGCCTGCTGTTGGCCCGGCCGCGGCATGCGGTCGAGATTCGAAGCGCCGCGCTCGGCATGGCGACCTTCCTCGGGCTGGTGCTGCTGGCCTCGTGCTGGCACCGCGCTCTATTCAACGCCGCCAGCCTGTCGGCAGCCGTCTGGTTCTCGGCCTTGGTCGTGGCCACAGCCGCACTGCTGGCCGTGCTGGCGAGCCGCCTGCGCGCGGCGCACGGAGCCGGCTCGTGACGACCACTCTCGCCCGCCTGTACACGTGGGTCGCCAGCCTCGGCCTGCTGGCGCAGGGCGGCAGCACGCTCGGCGCACTGCTGGTGCCGGCAGTCGACCACGCGATGCCGGCGCTGCTGCAGCAAACCCAGATGGTGGTCAGCCATTCGCTGCTGCACGTGATCACGGGGCTGCTGGGCCTGTCGACGCTGGTCTTCGGCGCGGCCTGGCCATGGCGCTTCGCGATCGGCTTCGGCCTCTTCTACGTGGCGCTGGGGCTGACCGGCGAACACAGCGGCCATGCGCTCGGCCTCGGCCTCAAGGCCTTCGACCATCCGTTCCACACCGTGCTCGGCAGCTTCGGGCTGCTCGCCGCCGGCATCGACAGCATCCGGGCCTACTGGGCCGAAAGGAAACAAGCATGACGACCCAAGACCTCGCCGGCCCCGCCGCGCCGCTGGCCCCACCGGCCGGCCCGGCTGCCGAGCGCATCCGCGACCTGCCGCTCAGCCGGCCGCTGCGCGCCTGGATCGGCGTCGAGGTCGTGTTCGGCCTGCTGTCGCTCGTCACGATCAGCCTCACGCCGGCCGACACGGCACGCCACTTCGCCTGGCCGATCAAGCCCGACGTCAGCGCGGCGCTGCTCGGCGGCTTCTACATCGCCGCCGCCTTCGTCTACGTGCTGGCGCTCTTCACCCACCGCTGGGAGAACGTGCGCGTCTTCATCATCGCGTCGATCCTGTTCAGCAGCATCGAACTCGCCGGCACGCTGCTGCACCTGGACCGCATGCGCGTCGGCAGCCTGCCGTTCAACGTCTGGTTCGTCAGCTACGTGCTGCCGCCGCCGCTGTTCATCGGCTTCTACCTGTGGCACCAGCGGCGCAGCAGCCCGGCGCCGCGCTCGCGGGACGAACCGCTGGCGCCGCCGCTGCGCGCCGGCCTGTGCGTGCTCGGCCTTCCGCTGGTGCTGCTCGGGCTGGTGGTCTTCGTGCAGCCGAGCGCGCTGTTCCCGCTGATGGCCTGGAAGTTCACGCCGCTGACGGCGCGCGCCTTCTCGGGCTGGATCCTCGCGCTCGGCGTGATGATGCTCAGCGCGGCGCGCGAGAACGACCGCACCCGCAGCCGCATCGTCGCCTCGATGTTCGTCACGCTGCTGCCGGCGGTGGCTTTCGAAGTGGCGCGCTACGCCGATCAGGTCGATTGGTCGCATCCGGGGGTTTACGGCGGCCTGGCGGTGCTGGTGGCGACCTTCGTCCTCGGCCTCGGGCTGGCGCGCGGCGACTGGCGGCGGACCTTGCGATGAGCGCGGCGCTCGCCATAGAGGGGCTTCCCGCTCTCGACCGGGCCGTGGCGCGGCACGGCTTCGTGCTGATCCTGCTGTCCCTGCTCGGCGGCGTGTCGACGCCGTTCCTGGCCAACCCGCGTATGGGCGTCGGCGCGCACACGCTGGGCGTCCTCGGCGGCCTGGTGCTGCTCGCGCTGGCGGCGCTGGCGTCGGCCTTCAGGCTAACTCCGGAACTGCGGCGCACGCTGCACCGCTGCTGGTTCAGCGCGACCTACCTGAACTGGGCCGGCACCTTGTTCGCCGGCGCCACCGGGGCCAGCTTTCTGACGCCGATCGCCGGTGCCGGCACGACCGGCAGCGCGGCTGCCGAAGGGGTCGTGATGGCGGCCTACGTCACGGTCGGCATCACCTCGCTCGCCGGCACGCTGATCGCCATTTACGGATTGCGCGATACCGAACCCCGCGACACGTGATCCGCATGGTCAATCGTCACAAAAGACAGGGCCAATCGCTGTCCGGATGTCCGGTTCTGCGTTGACGCAACGTTTGTGAGGCAAGGCGGCCCCTTGCCGCGAACGTCTTCGCCGCTCCCACGAAACGATCGAGATGCCCGCTCGAAGTCTTGCCAACGTCATAAGGGTTGTCATCGCGCTCTGCTCACTTGGCGTGGCACTTGGTGTGGCACGAGCGGCCACAGCCGAGGATCGGCCTCCCGCTGGGCCCGCCTTGGCTGCGGCACTTGACCGCGGTAGGTACATGATCACGACTGGCCATTGCAACAACTGCCACACGGCTGGGTATGCGGCGAAGGAGGGCAGGGTTCAAGAGGATCAGTGGTTGCTGGGAAATCCGGTGGGTTGGCGTAGCAGGGCTGGTACTGTCTTCGCGCCCAATCTTCGAATCTACGTCCAGGCGATGCCTTTGAGTACTTGGCTCCTCGCGGCAAGAAACGCAAGGCCGCGAGCACCTATGCCATGGTGGAGCATTCGCGAAACGTCGGATGAGGACTTGACCGCCATGTTTTGGTACATGCGCTCACTGCAGCCGGCTGGCGCACCCGCGCCGTCGTTTCTTCCGCCCGATCAAGCGCCTTCAGCCCCGTACAACCAACTTCCCGACCTCAGCCCGGCAAGGTGACGCCTCACCTCAAACGATCAATGCCGCACCGCGCCGAACCCCGACTCGCGGGCGCGCACGATCGCCTGCCCGCGGTTTTCGACTTCGAGCTTGGAGAAGATCGCGGTGACGTTGTTGCGCACGGTCTTTTCAGCCAGGCCCATGCGGGCCGCGATCTGGCTGTTGTCGTGCCCCTGCGCGATCAGTTCGACCAGGTCGCGCTGGCGCGTGGTCAGCGAGCCGAAGGTGGCGCTAGCGCCGACGGCCCGGTCGCCATCGAGGAACTGGCCGACGCGCGCTCGCCAGACGGTCCAGCCGGGCTCGCTGTCGAGCAGCAGGTGGTTGGCGCTGTTGATGCTGACGAACTCGGCGTCGGGTATCGCGCCGGCGATCAGCCGGCCTTCTTCGTAGGGCACGCGGCGGTCATGCAGGCTGTGCAGCACCAGCGTCGGGCAGCGCACCTGCGGCAGCAGCGCGGTGACGTCGATCCGGTTGAACTCGCGCATGAAGTTCGCGGCGTTGGCCGGGCTGGTCGAGATGCGTTCGAGTTCGTTGAACCAGGCATGCTGTTCGCGCGTGCCGCCGGGAATGAACTGGGTGGTGAAGAACTGGCGAAAGGCGTCGTCGCAGCGGCCCCAGCCGATCTCGGCCAGGCGGACCATGGTCTCGGCTTCGGCTGCCGCCTCGGGACTCGGGCCGCGCGCGAGACGGCCGCGCGCATAGCCGCCGTGTAACACCAGCCGCGACACGCGCTCCGGGTGCCGCACGGCATAGGCGATCGCGATGCTCGCCCCTTGCGAGATGCCCAGCAGCGCAAAACGCGGCGTGTCCAGCTTGTCGGCGATGGTCTCCAGGTCGCGCACCCAGCTCTCGAACGACAGGTCGGGCACCAGCCAGTCCGACAGGCCGCAGCCGCGTTCGTCGTAGCGCACGAGCGTCTGCCCTTCGCTGAAGGTGTTCAGCATGTGCCGCCAGACGGGGCTGCCCCAGTCGTGTTCCAGGTGGCTCAGCCAGGTGGCCGCCTTCAGCAGCACCGGGCCCCGGCCCGACCTGGCGTAGGCCAGCCGGACGCCGTCGCTGGCGTGGGCAAAGCGGATCTGCTGGCGCAGCGGGGTCAGCGGGGCGGTGGCGGCATTGAACATCGGCGGGATGGTGCGGGCAGCCGCCGGCGGCGGGAACCCCCAACGCTTGCGACACGGCGCGGCGCTGTCGCAAATCTTGGGGACAAGCTCGCGCCGCCTGCATCGCGCAAGTTCGGTTGCCAGTGCCGGCGGGCCCGCGCTACGCTCGACCGATGAAACTCGAACACCCGCCCGCAGCGGCACCCGCACCGGCGCCGACGCTGCCGATCACCGTGGCGGTGGTCGAGGACGAACACGCGGTTCGCACGCTGTTCGAGATGGCGGTGCGCTCGCACCCGCAGCTCAGCCTGGCCTTCAGCGCCGACACCGCCGCCGGTGCGATCGAGTTCGCGAGCGCGCGGCCGGCCCAGGTCTACCTGGTCGACCTCGGCCTGCCCGACCGCGATGGCCGCGATCTCATCCGCTGGATCAGCGCGCAGCAGCCCGACGCCAGCGTGATGGTCGTCACCGTGTTCGGCGACGACAGCCATGTCGTTTCCAGCTTCGAAGCCGGCGCGGTGGGCTACCTGCTGAAGGACACGCCGCCGGACGAGATCGCGCGGCGCATCGTCGACCTGCACCACGGCGGCTCGCCGATCAGCCCGTCGGTGGCGCGCCACCTGCTGCGGCGCTTCGTCGGCCGCGGCGTGCCGGCTGCCGCGCCGGTCGACGACCCGTTGAGCGAGCGCGAGCGCGAGGTGCTGAAGCTGATCGAAAAGGGCATGACCTACGACGAAGTGGCCGAGCTGCTGAACATCAGCTGGCATACCGTTACCGCCTACTTGCGCCGCGTCTACCGCAAGCTGCAGGTGAATTCGCGCGCCGAGGCGGTGTACGAAGCCCGCCAGCGCGGCATCATTTGAAGGTGTGGCGCGGGCTGTTTCTGCTGGGCCTGCGGGTCGGCCTGCTGCCAGGCCTGCTGCTGGGCGCGCTGGCGCAGGCGGCGCCGCCCCGGGTCGAGCCGCCGCGCGTCGACATCACGCAGGGTCAGCTGGAAGCCGAAGGCCAGCCGGCGCTGGAGGTGACGCTGCCGCTCAAGCTCTACCGTGCGCGCGTGTTCACGCCTTACCGGCTGCAAGCGAGCTTCGAGGTCGGCGCGCCGCTGCTGGCGACCCCGACGATGCTGCAACTCGGCAACTGGCCCGACGGCGGCCGCATCCTGATCAACGGCGTCGAGGTCACTGAGCAGCCGACGTCGAGCGAAACACAGGTGGTTCGTCATTTGCGGCCATTTGCCTTCGTGCTGGCGCCGGGGCTGCTGCGCGCCGGCCACAACCAGCTGCAGATGGACTGGGGTTCGCGCGAGACGCTGATGCTGGTGCCGCGGCTGCAGATCGGACCGCGCGCGCTGCTCGAACCCTGGCACGAACGCCAGCTGTTCTGGGAGCACACGGTGCTGCGGGCCTCGTCGGTGTTCGCGCTCGTCGTGGCGCTGGTCATGCTGGGCGTGTGGTGCCTGCAACGCCGCCGCGAGGCGCCGCACGAGTACCTGCTGATCGGCCTCAGCGCGCTGGGCTGGATCGTCTTCAACACCTTGCTGCTGTGGTCGCCGGTGCCGGCGCCCTGGTTTCCGTGGCGGGGGGCGATCGGCTACGGCGGCATCGGCCTCTTTGCGCTTTGCATGTGGGTCTGCCTGGCGCGCCTGGCCGGCCGGCGACTGGTGCTGTTCGAGCGCCTGGCATGGGCCTGGATCGCGCTCGGGCCGGTGCAGATGATGGGCGGTTTCATGTTCACGGGCGCCACCCATCTGCCGCGGGTGGAGGCGTTCTGGACTCTCGGCGCTGCCGGCCTGGGTGCTGTGCCGCTGGCGGTGCTGGTGCGTGCCGTGTGGCGCGCGCCGACGCCGCGCCTGGTGCTGTTGCTGGGCGTTGTGCTGGTGGGCCTCGGCCTGGCCGCCCGCGAGGCCCTGATCTACGCCCTGGGCGACCCGGTCGGCAGCGTGCACCTCGGCATCCAGATCCTGGCCCCGCTGTGGCTGGCCACCGCCTGCGGGATCCTGGTGCAGGACTTCGTGCGCTCGCTGCGCCAGGCCGAGGCGCAGCGCGCCGCGCTCGACCGGCGCCTGGCCGAACGCGAGGCCGAGCTGGCCCGGCTGCATGCGCGCGAACGCGAGCACGCCACCGACGAAGAACGGCGCCGCATCATGCAGGACATGCACGACGGCCTGGGCTCGCAGCTCGTCTCGTCGCTGGCCTTGGCCGAACGCGGCCAGCTCACGCCGGCGATGACCGCCGAGCTGCTGCGCGCCTGCATCGACGACCTGCGGCTGGCGATCGACACCCTCGGCGAGGGCCCGATCGACTTGGCGCTGGCCGCCGGCAACCTGCGTTTTCGTCTGGAGCCGCGGCTGCGCGCCGCCGGGCTGCGCGTGCGCTGGGACATGAGCCGGCTGCCCGAGCCGCTGGAGCTGCCCGGCAGCCTGGCGCTGCCGGTGCTGCGCGTGCTGCAGGAGGCGCTGGCCAATGCGAGCAAGCATGCCGGCGCCCGCTCGTTGCAGGTCGTGCTGGCCTGCGAGCAGGCTGGCCTGGCGCTCGACGTGATCGACGACGGCCACGGCTTCGACCCCGCCGATCATCGGCCGGGCAAGGGCTTGTCCGGGATGCACAAACGTGCCCGCGCCTTGGGTGCCGAGCTGCTGCTGCGCAGTTCCGCACAAGGCACGCACGTCGGCCTGCGCCTGCCGCTGCCGATACCACCCGCCCCCGACTGAGGGGGTGCCACGAGTCGACTCGAACCCTCGCTTTCGGGTTGCGCTTGAGAGCCCCCTTGCCAGCGCAGCGTCCCGGGCGACGCTAAGCTGACCGCTTCTGCGCCCAGTCGGCGCGCATCCGTCCCGAACGACGCCCCATCGATGAATCGCCCGTTCCTGCGCATGGCCCTGGTGCTGGGCCTGCTTTCGGCCATCGGCCCGTTTGCGATCGACATGTACCTGCCGGCGCTGCCGGCGATCGGCGTTGCGCTGCACGCCGACGTGCATGCGGTGCAGCTGAGCCTGATGGCCTTCTTCATCTCGTTCGCGATCAGCCAGCTCGTCTACGGCCCGGCGGCCGACATCTTCGGCCGCAAACCGCCGCTGTATGTCGGCATCGGCCTCTTCACCGTCGGCAGCATCGGCTGCGCACTGGCGCCCGACATCGGCTGGCTGATCGGCTTTCGTTTCCTGCAGGGCCTGGGCGGCGGCGCGCCGATCGTCGTGCCGCGCGCGATCGTTCGCGACCTCCACACCGGCGCCGAGGCGACCCGGCTGATGTCTCTGCTGATGCTGGTCTTCAGCGTCTCGCCGATCCTCGCGCCGCTGATCGGCAGCCTGGTCATCGACGCCGCCGGCTGGCGCGCGATCTTCTGGGGCGTCACCGCGATCGGCGCGGTCGGCCTGCTGCTGACCGCGCTGGCGCTCGAAGAAACCCGCCCGGCTGCCGCGCGCACGCGCAGCGACGCGGCGAGCGCCGTGCGTGCCTTCGCGCTGCTGTTGCGCGACGGCCGCTTCATGGGGCTGACGGCGATCGGCGCGTTCGGCATGGCGAGCTTCTTCGTCTACCTGGCGAACTCGTCGTTCGTGTTGATCGGCCACTACGGGCTGACACCGCGCCAGTACAGCCTGGCGTTCGCGGTCAACGCAGCGTCGTTCATCGGCGTCTCGCAGTTCGCCGGCCGGCTGACGGCGCGCCACGGGCTGCCGCGCGTCGTCTCGGTGGCGGTGTTCGGCTTCGCCGCGACGATGGGCGCGCTGCTGGCGCTGAACCTGGCCGGCGTCGAGCGGCTGGACGTGATGATCGTGATGCTGCTGCTCGGCTTCGGCTTCCTCGGCCTCGTGATACCGACCACGTCGGTGATGGCGCTCGACGACCATGGCGAGATCGCCGGCGCCGCATCGGCGCTGATGGGCACCTTGCAGCTCGTGATGGGCGCCGTGGTCATCGCGCTGATGGGCAGCTTCGTCGACGGCACCGCGCGGCCGATGGTCGCCGGCGTCGCGGCGGCGGCGCTCGGCGCGCTGCTGCTGACGGGGCTCACGCTCGGCGGCCGACGGCGCAGCGTGCGGGTCGCGGTGGCCGACGACGCCGCCTGACGTCGATCGGACACCGCCGGCGCGACCCCGCCGCGCTGGCACGGAACTGGCAACGCAGGGCGACCACCCTCGTTCCCATTCCGAAAGGTCGATCATGTTGCGCAAGTGGATTCCCGCCATTGCGGCGGTGCTGGTGTGGGCCGGCCTGGCCGGCCCAGCGGCGGCGGCCGACGGCTTCACGTTGAAGGGCAAGCCGAAGATCGCGATGCTGTACTTCGGGCCGAAGAACGATGGCGGCTGGACCCAGGCCTTCGACGAAGCGCGGGTCAAGGTCGAGGCCGCGCTCGGCGAGAAGATCCAGTTCGTCGAGAACGTGCCCGAAGACGCTTCGGCCATCAAGCCGGCGGCCGAGAAGTTCATCCAGCGCGGC
>Ga0307513_10008209_pt1 | contig 13393 bp, 12 predicted proteins | sample 15_EM_MG_FD_202174 | JGI IMG/M metagenome (GOLD analysis project Ga0307513, IMG submission 202174) | Populus trichocarpa ectomycorrhiza microbial communities from riparian zone in the Pacific Northwest, United States - 15_EM | ecosystem: Host-associated > Plants > Roots > Unclassified | place...
CATTGTGTGAAGAGAGGGGTACAGGAAAGGCAGGTCACCGGTTTCCTGCTAGAGACCTTGGGCTCCTTATATAACAGCAGCAACCATGTGACCGTCGATCGACCAGGGGGTGCCTCAACGGCATCTTCATTCTCCCATACGCGGACGTCAAGATGAGACAGGAGGTAATGCGTCATCACCGTGATTGACGCGCTTCGGATCAAACGGAGGAAGATCATCCTGGTTTCTTCTCCTTCGAGCTTCAACTCGGGTAGGAGGATCGACTGCAAAGGACACAGGACCAAAGTCAAAGCCAACTACTAGTCATCCTGAGAGTTTGAAGTTCTGCGTTCGTTCCGGCGCAATTTTACGCGGTTTCGCAGTCCGCCTTCAGCAATACGACATCAGGTCGTTGCTATATATACACGCATTTAAAAAGAATAGGGGAACATTGGGAGGATACGTACCACGTTGATACGGAGTGGTCCTGCTGATGTAGAGCCGTAGACAGGTACCGGCGTGATGGGAGAAAAATAGTCAAAATAATGGGCTTGGCCGGGAATTGAACCCGGGACCTCCTCCATGCAAGCGCGCGTGTGCGTGACACGGTGAGCACCCTAAGAAGGAATCATACTACTAGACCACCAAGCCATTGAGAATTTTAATTTCCTTTTTTGTATACACAAAGATAGGTGCGCGGGTGTTGATTACGCGTCCTTCGAAGACGCGTTCATCATTCATTCAAGACATCGGTAACAACCCCCACCATGGCTTCATCCTCAAACTCCGCGCCTATAGATCAACGAAGGAAAGATGCTCTCAAGGCTTACCGAAATGTGCGTTCAACTTACAGTTTCAAGACCGATATGAACTTACCCCTTCCGTCCAGAAAATGCAACACCATGAGGCTATCAGCACGAGCCTCAAGAACCGTTCGTACCCACATCTTCAAAGTTCAGCCTGAAGTCGAATTGTTGACCATCTCTTGGCACAGTCCGATTCTCGCTCAAGGATCTCGAGAAAGATTACGCTAAGACGGAGGATGACATCAAAGCCGTCCAGTCGGTTGGCCAGATTATCGGAGAGGTCATGAAACAACTAGACGACGAACGGTGTGAGTAGCGCGGACCTATCATATCCTCTTACGGTTCTGAACCCGTTTTGTAGTTATCGTAAAGGCGTCTTCCGGCCCACGTTATGTTGTCTCGTACCGACCCACACTGCCGGTCGCCAAACTCAAAGCAGGCACCCGGGTTAGCTTGGATATGACGACCCTCACGATTATGCGTATCTTGCCAAGGGAGGTCGATCCCATGGTATACAAGATGAGCTTAGAGGATCCCGGAGGTGCCTCATTCGCCGGCATCGGAGGTCTGGGCGAGCAAGTCCGCGAACTCCGAGAGGTCATCGAACTTCCTCTCATGAACCCCGAACTTTTTATTCGAGTGGGCATCACACCACCAAAGGGTGTGTTACTCTACGGGCCACCGGGAACCGGGAAGACCCTCCTCGCTCGTGCCGTTGCTGCCACTCTGAACACCAACTTCCTCAAGGTCGTATCCTCAGCTATCGTGGACAAATATATCGGAGAGAGTGCTAGGGTTGTCCGAGAGATGTTCGGTTATGCTAAGGAACATGAACCATGTGTCATCTTTATGGATGAAATCGATGCTATCGGAGGGAGGAGGTTCTCGGAGGGTACAAGTGCGGATCGTGAAATCCAGCGAACGTTGATGGAGGTGCGTTTCCTTCCTAGGTTCCACCCTTGACCAGCCATTCACCTGCACACAGTTGCTGAATCAAATGGACGGTTTCGACACTTTGGGAAAAACTAAACTCATAATGGCCACAAATCGACCTGATACCCTTGATCCAGCCCTCCTCCGACCTGGTCGACTGGACCGAAAGATCGAGATCCCACTCCCTAACGAACAAGCACGGCTTGAGATCCTGAAGATCCACGCTGCCCCTGTCAACAAGGGAGGTGAGATTGATTACGAGGCTGTTGTAAAGGTATGGGTCCCAGACCAGCGAAACCTGCTGTGGACTGACTGGAACCAAGTTATCCGATGGGTTCAACGGCGCCGATCTTCGTAATGTCGTTACAGAAGCAGGAATGTTCGCCATCAGGGACGAGAGGTAAGCCGTTCACACGAGAATGCCACCACGATATTCATTCTATGTGCACACAGGGACTACGTTGGTCAGGAAGACTTGATGAAGGCAGCGAGGAAGGTCGGCGATGCCAAGAAACACGAGTGTACGTTCACTCAACGCTCCCCCGAACTTCCTTTTAACTTTTTGCGCAGCAAAACTCGAATACTCGGCTTAATTAGAAGTGATCAATCGATAATGCTTTGTGTATGTAGCCAGTCTCAACATTATCTTCGAACTCTGGTTCCCCACCTCCCGCTGTGCCCCAAGATTTATTCAAAAAGCCCGTATGAATTTTTCCAAGATGAGAGAATCAGAAGAAAAGGTGTTCTAGAGAGGTAGGTATAGAAATATCCTGGTCCTAACGAAAGAGAGACCAACGTCCTTAGAAGAATCGCTTCTTCTTCTTCTTCTCGTCTGTCCCGCTGGTCTGGGAGAGTGTAGGCGACATCTGCGGGGGCATAACAGGCTTCGTCAATACGTTCTTGCCGCTTCCCTTGGCTGGAAGTGGTTGGGGTTGAGGCTTAGATGGGGCTTGGTCCCTCATGAAGTACTTCTCATCGTAGAACTCTTGGAATGGCCGTTGACCCGGTGCCGGCCGGAGCCCGTTTGGAATCGCTCGTGACCCTACACCGGCGACTTCCAGCGACCTCATATCCTCCATGAAGTGTTTAGGAGTAACGGCGTGAGTCGAACCTATGGAACGCAATGTGTCACGGCCAGAAGCAGCACCCTCCAAACGTCGTTGCGTACCGATTATGATATCCTTGTTCAACGACTTCGACAATGAATACACCTCCCGCATCTCGGAATAGGTCATTCCGCCAGCAACGAAAACTAATACCCGTTGACGGATCTCCACCGTTGCCCCAGTTTTTGGGGCGGCCTTGTGCCAACTGGGTTTAGCACTCCGCAGAGAACCGCTCGTCGGTGTGCTTGGTGAGACCGGGGTGCTTCGTAAACTCGAAGAGGCAGACAAGTTGGTCGGTGAGTCTCTGACGTATGGGAAGGCTTGTTGATCCAGCCGCCCGTTCACGTGGTCCTTAAGCACCGTGTTAAGGGTGACGAAAGCGGGAAACAACTAAATCCCCACCTCCAAAACTGTGCGCAGCAGTGGCTTGTATCGAGAAAGTTCGTATTCGTCCTCATTGCTCGATCTCTGCTTAAGTCTCTTTCTCGTGTCACGATCGTTAGGTCCCTGCACGAACGTTAATTAACAGGGTGAAAGGAGGGGGGAGAACGAGGTATACACGAGTGATCCTAGCGCCGAGATAAGTTAGTGCATTGACCGCGTCTTGTTCTGCCAGCGAGAGTCTTGCATGCTGGAACAGCCTTCGACGGTCTTCGTCTGGTACTCCATCCCTGTATTGAAGATATAGTGCAATAATCCGCACTTTATTCCAGTTCCTGTGTTTCGGGACCGCGTCACTATACACTTCGATGTCGTTTATATTGTCGAACTTACGCTACTTCTCGACTGTCCAGAAGCGGAACCATCTCTTCAATGAGGCGCTTGGGGGTCTTGCCTTCTGGCGTGAGGCCGGTTGCACAGTTCTATGGGAACGTGGGTGTCACGAGAAAAAATGGAACGGGGTGAGCATCGATACCTGCTCTACGCCAGCAATGTCTGAGAGTTTGTCACGTTCAAAAATTCCCATACACTCTTGTGCCATGTTCAAATGCAGTGAGAACTATGTGACCTGGATGTTAGGAAAGCAGCCGCTGAGAGTGGTAATACGTTACCTTCTCGCGTTGCTCCTGATACTGGGGTAGGCTCGCAAGCATGTCCTTCATATCGTTCAAACTTGCGACGCCATCACTACACAAGACGGGGGGTCAGCCGGAGTCAGTGAAAAAAAGAAAAAACCATGCACACCCTTTGAAGCCAGCGTGCTCTTTGAGGAAGTGGTTGAAATCGCCAATGAGCTTATCGATGGCCTCCCGCATATGCATATGGCGAACTTCAGTATAGACGGTATCCGCGTCAGAGAGTGTCACAGTGGTGTCTTCGTATGCTCCCACAGCTGTCTGGAACTTGTATCTACGCAACTTAGTCACAGTAAAGCCAGAGTGTGAAGATCGCCTACGAATATTTTGTTCCATCTTCTATCGGAAGTAAGTCATTGCTCATCGCTTGGTACGTGAACTCGTGAATGAAGGGTGCTATGGCGTCCATTGCTCGGTCAGTAATAAGTAACGTCCCTCGTGGTCGAGATTGCTCAGATTTCTGCGGATGGGGGGGATCAGCAGTGTAACGGGAGACGTACAAATGAACATACAGGGAACGTCGGGTTCTGTTTCTTGTACTCGTCCAGGAGTCCCTGCACTTGGGAAGCCAGAAGTTTTGTACAAAAGTCGGTATCCGCCTCTTCGAATGCTCGAGCCTGAGCGCCGCGCGCGAGGTTTGTCCGCCATCGACTCGCAGCATCCGTCGGAGGTGGGGCGGTACGAGTGTGTTCACTAGGCTTCAAAGCACCTAGTGGCTCGTGATGAGAGGGCATATAGTAGCGGATGTATGGAAATTCGTTTAGACTGATGCACACGTTGGCGATCTTGATGTCTGTTAGCTGGTAAGCTTGTTGAAGGCGGGTGGAAAAAACTCACCATCTTGGACATGAATTTAATATCTTCTTCTAGCCTCTCGCGTGACGCCTTGAAAGCGTTATCTGTCTTGGGTGGGCTGTACAAACCAAAGAATTGTTCAGGTAGCTTTAGCGAGAACGCCTGTGATTCTATCGCTGCAGGCACGTCAAAACCAATCTAGATGCAGGACGAGATTCACGTACGCCAGAAATTGATGTATAAATCCTTAACACCCTTCAAATGCCTCTCCGCCGGAGAGCTTCCGAGTTGCGCGAGGAGTTGATCCGATATTGCTGTTTACATAGATGCATCACATGCCGTGAACCTGGCGCGTGATTCCGAGACTACGCACGGTCGGTGAAGAAAAGATGGGCGGCCGAGTACTTCTCAGTGCCAGGTGTGAAATCGCTGATGACACGTCGGATGTTCTCGGTCGTAGGCATCAAGATGTAGACAGCCTCAAGGGACTGTGGTTCCCGATGGTTCGTGATAACTTCGATAACTAGAAGGGGTGCGTCGCGGTGTGCGGATAGAACATGGATGACATGGCGGAGGGCGCATCAGTCTCGACCGCACCGACGAAGTAAAAAAACTCAACGGGTGACATTCTCTTCGAGGATATCGTATTGCTTGAGAACGGTGTTGATGAGCCGTTGAGAGTGTTCGTCCACGACAAGGATTTTCCATCTTTGAGGTGTCTCGACTGAGCGAATGGCTTCCAGGTACTCTGAAATCACACAACCAAAGCGAGATTCTGGATCAGAAGACTGGCCTCAGGCAGGCTGTGCATATAAGAGGCGCACTTGAGCGAACGGTGTTGATCAAGGTCATTGGAGATGAGGTTGGACGGAGCAAGGATGCAATATTCGTGGGAGACGAGCGCCAAAGGCGCCCGCCCTTCTATCCCAGCACTGCCGCTCAAGCCCGATACCCTCATCTCAAGCGAGCTTCTGACAGGACAAGTTCTACCGCCATGGCACTATAAACCATGTTTTCCTTTGTGCGGTGGGCAACTGGAACTTTCAGTCTTCGACCCGGATTCACGGACACTCCTGGCCCTCGGAACCTCCTCGGGATCACTTCGCGACCGCCGATTAAGTTTCTTTGGCGCTGAACTATGCTCTTGTGCTGCCGTACACGCGGTCTCCGGCATCCAGCACAATCGAAGCTTCAAGCTAAGCTTCAGGCATGCCGTCACCACGGCTGTGATGCTTACGAGTGCTGACGAACCGGGACAGGTTGCGCATACACGCACATCCAGGATCATCGGTGTTTGCCTGCAATGCCTTCATATTCTTCTCAGAAATGGTTGATGACGTGAGCAGCGGGCACGGGCATGTGCGCGCGGTTAGCGTCCTATTCACTCGGGAACTTCGCCATCCAAGCAAGCGTTAGTCGCCAACGACCCTCAAGTTACAGTCATTCTGTTCAAAATTTCTCAGACCTCCTGCGGCGGCTCATATTATATAATAAATGATGATAGAATGCAAGGCGGGCAGCGATCTTTCAATTCTTCTACCCATCTTTGACCTCAACCCCGGCCAGGATAAATGCGCAAATACGCAATGCCCGACACCTTCGCATACCAGGATCCACCCCGCTCGCCCTTCATCCCCATCTCACCTCCCCAGGCTGAGATTCACAAGTACCTTCCCATTCAAACTTCGATTCGCCGCCACCCACTGGCATTCGAAAAAAAACTCTCGCGTCTGGACGCCCAGTCCTACAAGGGTATAAACTCCGTGGTGGGTTTCTATTAGGTATCTACGTGGCGTCAGTCAAAGACAGGTCAACACGAGTGCTCTGAGAAACTGTCTTACCCAGTCTTGTGCCTCACCAACCATCAGTATGAATCACTTATATTTTCGGTGGGGTTCCTCCGGTGTCTCTCGTCTGTAGTGGTGCTGCGGTGAGTACGACGGGTTTGCCACAGATGATGGATACTTTCCTCCCTCAGGAATGACGTACGCCTCAACGGCCGCCAGGATTGCAAAGAAAACGAGGAGAAGATGTGAAGGAACCCGCATTTCCGCGACAAAGAGACTGGTGCGCAAAGAAAACGGGACGAACTTGAGGAATTTTGGACCTCAACTTGGCTCTTTTATAGTGAGATGTTCCACCGCTTTGCAGGGTTTTAGATGAGACCTGCCGCCCTGCGGCACTCGGCCTACTCTTCCCACATGTCAGAATAATGAACAAACTTCCCAGTGGACCCCAGAATTGGGTTTTGAGTACGCCGATTGGTTTCCACGCGGTGATAACAATCACGAAACCTCTGCTATACACTGACGACAGGTTGCTATACACTGCTGCGGTTATTCTACGCCCGTGCGATGCGACCGCTGTCCAGTTCCAGTAATGGAACGCTTCTGGCCTGGCGACTGGTGACCTAACAGATATGGACTGAGCGGATCAAACAGCGGTCGATCGTACAACATTACAGCACCATCAATCACCTGAACCTTCATCCCGACAGACGCCACCAGAAGTTTCATCGTCCGGGGATCCCCGTCGGTGATCTTGGCTCCACGCTTGCACCCAAGAACGAGCTGCCTTTTGTGGGGTGCCTCTGCGGTGTCCCCAGCGGTATACCCGGAAAAACCAACCACCCGAGGTTGGTCCGAGCTATTGTCATCGGTGGTACCGCCTCACGAGCATCGGTCTCCCCTCCTACCCTAGATCTCTATTTTGCGCTTCTGATCGCACTGCACGAGCGATACTGCCGGGAGAAGCAACATCCAGCAGGGCGGGGGTAACCCTACGGTCTACGCAAACCTTATATGCAGAATAAACCCATGTCTTTTACACCCGGCTCCCGCCACAAACCCAGCGAGATGGTACACATCGAGCTTCCATGCCTCTATTCCCCACTTCACAATGGGTAGAACCGCTGAGAGGAATCACTATCGTTAGCGCACCCAAGGTCACATAACTGCAACATGGGGAACCCGAGTACTCAGCATACACCATTCACCTTCGCTCGACTCAGTTGTCAGGCTCGCCCTGTTCTGATATTCGTATGGGTCGGTCTACCGAAGGCTAGCGAAGATATCTAACTTCTCATCTGCACAGATAGAAGTCAACACCCTCACGACTTACGCACAAGACCTAACGCGGACGGAACACAACTCTACCCTAGTCATAAAGCTCAAGGGGAGGGAGTAGTCGCTCTATCCGCTTGTACCACCTCCATGCATGGGAGGCGTCGAGACTCCCAGTAGCCCCCCCACACTCGCGCTCCCGCCTTCTCCCGACGAAGACCCGACGCCCCGGGCTAAACATCCTGCTTCCTGATATCTACTTAACTCATGTCGTGCATCGTTGATCGCCCAGGAACATTAAATCCGCGGGCGGTAACCCAGAATAGTCACTCGGAGCGGCCTCTGGCACTATATCATCCCGAACGAGCGAGTTTTACGGAGCCTAGCGGTTCGGATGTTTTGGGTTGCTCGCTGCGGGCACGGGGCTTAAAGTGTCCGGAGCCATTCTGCAGGACGTCTGAAATCTTATCACGAGAAGGGGGACATACTGACACCTGTTTCGGATAGTCGGTCGGTGCATTGCCCGACGTCCGGATAGAGGTCATCGAATCCTCAGTACCACTGTGGACACAAACAAACTGGTCCTCGATTCAATACCGGTAGCCTCTCGTTGTTCCTGTGCATCGTCTGCACCGAATCCGTCCCACTCGGACAATCTTTTCAAGTCTGGGTCTTCCAAAATGATCTCGTTCCCTTAAACCGACCAAAAAGTTGGATTGTATACTTGCGGGCCCAGCTTGAGTACTCAAGCACAAGTTTGCCGCCTAATGTGGCACTTCCATCTCCCTCAGCGCCACGAGAGCCCCCCGTGACTGTGAACTTATTATCACCCTCTCAACCACCCAGCCCGAGCACGTTCCAAGGTTACGTCCCCCCGTTCGCAATAGGAGAGGTATGTATGTCATGCCGCGGCGTTCATTTGAAAAAGGCTAACCCGGGGACCTCGATCCAAGGGAATCGAGACCGTGGTGAGGTTGTGATATGGTCCTTAGTTCCATGAGTTCATTCCCATTGTCATGTAAACAGCCATAGGCCGGTCTTTCGATGCATCCCTTGAAACCATAACAGATGAACGCGTGTCCACGAACCATGTTTCCCTTTAGGCCGAAGGCGAGACCTCGCATCACGGCATTCTGACACACCCTGGTTTGACGGGTTACAGATCGTGCCCCCTTCATGCTTTTGATTCCAATGTCGAAACCATCAGGACCCTGCATTCATACCCATATACAAGTTCACATCGGCAAATCCAGCACCCCGTGAGAGTACTCCAACCTCTTAAACGAAATGCCCGTGCATTAGATCGAATTTACCTCTGATAATGTGCTATGTAGGATGCACCAAGAAAAAAAGTGAAAAGTGAAAAAAGTGAGACCCGTTATCGTGAAGAATCTAAGTAACAGTATCCACGGGTTGAAAAAGTCGTCGGCCTCCTTAATCAAAAGGGACGGAGGTGATCAAGATCCGGATGAGAAGTGAAGAAACCAGGGAAAGAGCCGCGATGGCAAAAGGTTAAAGAAGAGCAACCAAGAGACCAACGACAGAGAGTAGAGCGCTGACGAATGGGGCACCAGCAGCAATGGCGGAGTCTCCATTGCTGGATCCATTGCCATTTCCATTGCCGCTTTCGAGTACACCGGCGATGGAGTCCTTGGTCTTGGAGCTAGGGAAGGAGGCATTCGTGGTAGTCTCGACGTAGAGATCGGCAGTAGGGTAACCCAAGCAGTCTCCAATGGACTGGAGGTCAAATTTAGGTACGTGGTTCAAAGCGGCGTTAAGGGTATATCCGGTGGCAAGCTCGACGGTAGCGTAATGAACGTCGTGTTGGAGGACGATAAACCTAGAACAGACAGTCTAGCAAGTGGGGAAAACGTTGGCTTAGATGATAGTACACTTACCCAGTATCCAAGAGGGTGGCGTTTCCGAGGATAGACTGGAAGGTGTTGAAGGATTGCTCGCCAGTGACGTAGCCCGCAGCGACTTGCCAGTCGTTGGTATCAAATTTGCCAGCAGTGGGGGTACTACTCCACATAATGGGAACGAGGCCCAACGCCAAAGAGATGGCACGGACTCGGTCGTCTGCAGAAGTAGGCATCAGAGTTTGGCACCCGGAGTGCAGGTGTCGCAGGAAGCATACCAATGTCTCCCTGGGGAGGGCGCATGGTGGTTGGGGTGACTCCAAGGACCTGCTTAATAGCCTCACGAGTGAAGGCGAGCTCAGCAACAATTTGCTCGTTGGTGAGGGTGGTAAGGAGTCTGTGAGACCAGGTGTGGACGCTGATTTCGTGGCCGGACATGTACTCTTCGATCAAGATAGTTGGTCTCTCAATCACGCGCGAGCCAACAACAAAGAAGGTAGCCTTGATGTCCTTCTCGTCGAGGTATTTGAGCAATTTTCTAGGGGTGCGCCAAGTCAAATGTCTGAGATGTGGTACGTCGAGAACAGAGAACACACCCCGTGTAAGGTCCAGGACCATCGTCGAAACTGACCCCCCATGTGTACTTGGTTGGACAGGCGGTAATGTCAGTGGACCTCGTGTATCCGCCGCAAGACCACCAAGCATTGTCAGCGGCCCTGGCGAAGTTCTCTGGGCTGCCAGCGCAAGTGCCATCGGTTTGAGGAATGTCAGGGATGTCGACACCGTCAAGTTCCTGCATCCAAATCGACATTTGGTCGGGGAAGAGAGCTAGAAAAGCCCCTGTATTAACGAATTTCCGAAAATTAAATGAATGGGATCATCGTACATGGATCAACCACGGTATCTTGGGCGGGCCAATCTTCCCTCCTGTAAACGACTAATCGAAAGGGTAAGAGCTGGGCGGACAGCAAAGGTGTTGGTGTGACATACATGCAGAAGGAAGAGGGGGAGCACCGTCCCAGGTTGGACGAGAACCTGGGGGGTACGTGGTGGAGGGGAGAATTGGAGTACCGGTGGGCATTCCGGAGGTGACCTGCCCGATGGGAATGGCGCCAGGAGCCCCAGTAATGGTGCTGGGAGGGGGTGGTGTATTCGTCCCCGGGACTGGGTTGGAAGCACTGAGGCTGACGCTGTTGGTCGGACTGGGAGAGGGGCTGACATTGGTGGGATTTTGCCTCTCGGCTAGCTGGAGATGGCGGGCATTGTTGACGAGGTGGTGCGAGTCGTGAGCGGATGCTGAGGCTGCAGCAAGCAGGGCGGCGGCGAGATAGTATCTCATTGTTGCCAGAAAAAAAGAAAAAGAGAGATGGTTGCGGAGAAAGGAGCGTGGGGTCGCTGTGGGCGAGAGCAACAGCGGGAGTTGAGAGAAAAGGGGGAAGCGACAACGATCAATCAGAAGACAAACGTCAACGCCTAGCCAAGCCTTTCCCACTCTCCCTGTATCTTCCATCCTGTGCGGCCATCTCCTAGCTTGCTAAGCTTGCCCACCACAGTCCATTAAGAGGCCCAGACGCGAACCTGCGCGAAATCTCCACTACCACTGGGAATGGCAACGAGACGCGTCTCTTCCGGTGTTTTCCCGGTTCCGCCCCATATTCATCTGGCGCGTTTCTCCCCGACGGGGTTGCGGCGGGACATCGATCTGTTTGCTGGTTCGACCCATGCATTTCTTCTCAATGCGGGGTGGAGCGGGCGACAATCTCGCTCGGTTGCTCTCTCACTTTTATATGTATGGTAGGCAAAGTGATCATCTTCCTTATGGTCACGTGACCGCAACGCCATGCTGGACCAGCACACCCGATTCTGCCGCGTATCATATGCGTTTGGCGCATCCGGAATATTAATAGAGGACGGCCAGTGTACAGGGCCCCTCTTTTACAACTTCGTCTCGCTTCTACCACGGCGTCGTGACGAAGATGCCCTTCACCCGTTCCCTCTTCAAGTCGCTCCTTATCATCTCTTCCTCGCTCTCAGCCTTCCAAACATCGCACGCCCTCGATGTACCACTTCCTCAAAATGCGGTAACCACAGGCAACGTGGTCTACGGAAACTTTCTGGGAGTCAGTTTCGAACTTAGTTTTCTAGACAAGTACTGTAAGTTCCCCTTCCAAGAAGCTCGAAGCATCCCGAGACAGTGACGCCTCTCGGTAGTTGGTAACAATGAAACGAACGCCCCTCAACCACTCCTCAACTACCTCACGAACTATGAGGAGTTACTCTCGGCGATCCCCCTTCGATTACGCATTGGAGGAAACTCTATGGACAGCTCCACTTTCAAAGAAGACCAGACAGAGTTTTCTATTTTCACCGACCCAGACGCTAATTGGAACAACCAACCTGTGGACTATGGTCCCCTCGTATTCAAGGTCATGGACGCTGTCGGCAAGCGTCTGGGTGGTGTCGAATACCTGATCGGTGAGTCTATACCCCTCGGTGTAAATCTAAATACTTAGCCCCGCTGTACGCACGCGAACCAACATTTCAGGTTTGGGCTTGCAGAATCCCACCGACCCCATGATCTCCCAACTCGCAGCGTCCGCACAATCTATTCTGGGAGACGAACTAGACGCATACCTTCTTGGAAACGTGAGCGCTTGACCGGCCATCATCCCCAGGAGGGGTGGAATCGTCTTTCTGATGCCATCGCTGCCGCGCGATCAAATAGGAACCCGATCTCTACTCTCGTCATGGTCAAAGACCGGATCTCGCCAACTACACAGTCGATAACTACATCGGTGTGAGTGTTCCATCAAGTCCATCCCACAATACTTCTTGTGACTGATATGCTTTATCCTGCAGGATTATAACCAAGTCTTCGCCCAACTGCGCCAATCCTCGATCGGTGACATTGTTGCATTGAACAAGATTGCTGGACCTACTATTTGCTGTTTCTGGGTACGGTGGCTCGGTTACCATCGTTGCGGACAATTCACGGACTGAGCGTGAAACAGGATCTTGCGACGCTCCTACAGCAGAACTGGTTGGAAACCTTCAAGCAACAACTCAAGTACATCAGGTATGACACCCCAGAACACGGACCAGCCTGTTCGCTTAGATTTGCGTCTAGTCTGCAGCATTATCCCAGCAATAACTGTGGGTTGGGCGGTTCCCCTCCCAACCTTGGCTATTATACCAACCACAACAACGGTAGGCGGATCCTTCTAACACAAAAACCGCTAACCCTCAATCACTTGGAACCCCAAAAATAGTCATCAATTTGGCTCAGTGGAATATACATGGCATCGACCTCGCAAACCAGGCTGGAAAACCGGTTATCATGTCCGAATTTTCTACTGTTTCATGTGGAGGATATCCCACCGTGTCGAACACGTTTGGTGCGACACTCTGGTCAGTCGATTATGCCGTGCAGATGGCGACGGTCGGATATTCTGCTGCTTACCTCCACACTCGCGAACGGAGCGTCAGTTACAACCTTTTCAACTACCCCGGCGATGGTGTGGATGGGTGGATCACCGAACCGACCTATTACTCCTATTTCCCAATCCTTCAAGGCCTGCAGAGCCATAACGGAAGTCGAGTCGTCGATCTCGGACTGGGCGATGACTCGGCAGCGGGCTACGGAATCTATGACAAGGAAACCTCCGAACTGTACAGGATGATCCTGATCAACTACCAAGACGGCAACGGCCCGGTCGACTTCGTTATTCCAGCGACTGGCAGTCCACGCGCAGGCGGAGGAAAGAACGCGACGGTGAA
>Ga0307513_10008210_pt1 | contig 13392 bp, 15 predicted proteins | sample 15_EM_MG_FD_202174 | JGI IMG/M metagenome (GOLD analysis project Ga0307513, IMG submission 202174) | Populus trichocarpa ectomycorrhiza microbial communities from riparian zone in the Pacific Northwest, United States - 15_EM | ecosystem: Host-associated > Plants > Roots > Unclassified | place...
ACTCAAGACGAACAAGCCAGTTCCGTACTATCTGAAGAGATAGTATTCCCCTACGCCTTATTACAAAGAAGAAGACTTGCTCACTATAGGAAACCACTATCGTTGCCTGTTGCATAATGACCTAACAATAGGATTGTTACAATATCTTAGCTGTAGTAATGTAAGCGGTGGACAGGCGGAGCTGAAACACAAACTAAGTAAAAGAATACCTGGTAGTGTGTTGAATATACATAGGAAATATACAAAGAATTTCAACAGGTTTTAATACTTTGTACCTTGTTCTCATACCGGTCCGGATTCTAGATATTCCTACCCTTCCTCATAAACTTTTCAGCATTCCGGTGACCGCGATCATTCCCTGAGTAGCATTTACACCAAGACCAACCACTTCCGTTGCGACCGCGGTTTACTCCGGGCAACCGAGGGGGGTTAGACGGGCCGATAACATACATGTAGATTCCCTCGCATACTGTACAAATGGCAATGCCTAGGGCGCTTCTATTTGCAAAATGTCCGGAAATGGGAGGAATTTTATGGAGCCTAGAAGAGAGAGCAGGGAAGGGGGGGGACGGAAGTGCGATCGCAATATGTTCCAAGCTCAACGGAACATGGAAGACCAATGGGGTAGTTTGCTACTTTCTCCGCTCGCTAAGTGTAGGCTAGGAGATATATACCTATCGATCTAACTAAAAAAACCGCCAAACTCCTAAACTCAACAAAGTCTAAAAGAAACACACTAGGCTAACAAAACCTAAACATCTAGGGATCTCAACCAATCTAATAAAACAGTTAAGTTAAAGTTAACCCCACACAAAGGATCCATGGCAACGCAACACTCCTCGCCACCCCGCATTCCCAACACCACCTAAAGATATTCCTCTGGATCAAATATTAATTCCTACTATCTATTCTACTATGTGTTTACATTTTACATTTTCTTATTTTATTTTCATAGTGGGTTGGTGAGGGAGTGCTGTTATCATGGCTAGGGTTTTTCCTGTTGGTTGATCTACGGTTAATTTTGCTAAGGCACCATACTTTACTATCAACACCCATAGATGCGGAGCCAGACGAGTTTCTAATTCCTAACATATCGCACCACCCTCCCACAGAACTATTACTAGCCACTCACGAAAATCCCTGAGGCTCGCTGTAGAATAAGCCCCGCTATACTAATAGGGGCATAGACTATATCCTACGGATACTAGGTATAGTACCTTTAGTCTTGAGAGGTTTGTTAGCCTACTATAATATTGTAGGCGGGCAAAATTAACCGAACACCAAAATACGCATGGCAACTCTATCCCCCACCACCGTTGCACCCTCAACCCCGCCTAAAGAAATTTTTCTAGCACGACCAAGGCCAAACAATTCCGTCAACTTCCTATTGTTCAAGATACTGCTGATTTTTGCTATAGATTTACATCTTTCTATTTTTCTTTAGCTTACTAGTGCGGCAAGGTTGGGGGAGTGCGGTTGCCATGCCCGAGGTTTTTCTTTGATGATTTTCTCTTAATTTTCCCCACCTATAATAACTGCCATGCATCCGTCCCGCTTTCCTCCCCCGCCCAATCGACTGGCGGATGGACCTGGGCTGTTCCGTGGGCTCTTTGGCCCTTCTGTTTCCAACAGAGATAAGGCATCTTAGGTACTGGGGTTGAAGACAGAATTGCGGAGTAGCGAATCCCCCGTGATGTCCGTTCTTGCCGATCCCGCCAAACTTTTGATACTACTAGGGTGGTGGGTGCCCGGCGGCATCGTGGCTTCTACCGGAAGGGGTGAAAATGGCTTTGAGCGCGCACTACGGTGTATCTTGCTGATTTATTCCCTGCTAGTATGTTTCATGCCACCAAGTTTATCGCCATACAAGTGAGTCTAGCTGGTGAGATGGAGAGCTTGTTTTCTAGGTGCCGACAGATACCCCCCTTATAGCGGGGGTGGCGAGTGAGTATTCATCAAGTGCAATATTGACACCGTACTCTTCGTTAAGCCATATAATTTGTGGTAACCAGCCTCCTGCACTGGATACTGTCTTTATATAATCATCCACAAGCGCATGAAAAATCCTTGCGCTATCATACCCCGTTTTTCCCCATCTAAAAAAAAACGGTCTATATACAGTCTGTGTATCACTGAGAGAAGAGGGTAGGCGGCGGAGCAGAGGAAGAAAGCAAACAGTACAAGAAAAGAATGAAAAGTATAGGGAAGAATTTAGTGGAAACTAAATACGATAAGATAGAAATCGCAACCTATAAATTAAAACTTCTCACAATAATAAAATTTCTCCACTCTACCGGCAAGACTACCGTGCTTCGTAAATAGCGGCCCGTGAATCCCCACTCGACTAAATTAGTGGGGGGATTTTAGAGAGGTGACAACATACATCTCCATTCCATAGGACCTCATTCCCCAGCAAAGGACGATGTCGAAGGGATACTTCCGTGAGAAACATGGGACAAAGGAGAAGGGATGGCGACGACTCCCACGAGGTGGCGCCTCCTAGGCCCCAAGTCACGCTGGGGTTCCATCTTCGTGAGACTCTAGCAGCTTTAACAGCTCCTGGGAGCCCCACCGAGGTGCGGCCATGAGTGGTGTCTGACCGTGGTTATCTGGCTTGTTGAGGTTGACCTCTCCCCGCTTGAGTAGTAGTTTCACCACTCCTGTACATCCATTGCGAGTGGCATACAAGAGCGGTGTTCGGCCATCGTGATCAGGCTTGTCGGGGGTGACTTCTTCCCGTTCGAGAAGCATTTCTACCACCCCCTCATGCTCTCTTGAGGCAGCATACGAGAGCGGTGTTTGGCCGCTAGAGTCGGCTTTGTCCGGGTTGACCTCTCCCCGCTTGAGCAATATTTTTACCACTCCTGCATATCCATGCCCAGCGGCATGCCAGAGGGGTGTTCGGCCATAATTATCTGGCTTGTCGGGGTTGACGTCTTTGCGATCGAGTAGCATTTTCACTACTTCCTCAGATCCATACATATTCAGAACGGCATGCGAGAGGGGGGTTTGACCGTTGTTGTCTGGCTTGTCGGGGTTGACGTCTTTCCGATCGAGTAGTATTTTCACTACTCCCTCAGATCTGAACAGACACCGAACGGCATACGAGAGAGGGGTTTGACCGTTATTGTCTGGCTGGTCGGGACTGACCTCTTCCCGCTCGAGCAGCATTTTCGCCATTCCCTCATGTCCACCCTGGACGGTGTACGAGAGGGGGGTTCGACCGTCATCGTCTGGCTGGTCGGGGCTGACCTCTTCCCGCTCGAGCAGCATTTTCACTATTCCTTCATTTCCCCACTGAACTGCATGCCAGAGGGGGGTTCGACCATTAATGTCTACTTTACCGGGGTTGACCTCTTCCCGCTCGAGGAGCATTTTCACCATCTCCTCATTATAACACTGAATTGCATGTGAGAGGGGGGTTTGACCGTTATCGTCTGGCTGGTCGGGGTTAACCTCTTCCCGTTCGAGCAGCATTTTCACTATTCTATTACTTCTATATCCCCAACAGGCATGCGAGAGTGGGGTTCGGGAGTCTAGGTCTGGCCTATCGGGGTTGACCTCTTTCCGCCCGAGTAGTACTTTCACGACTCCCTCATGCCCACGCGAAACGGCACGCGAGAGTGGTGTTCGACCACGACAGTCTGTCCTGTCGGGGTCAACCATTCTGTGTCTGAGTAGCATTTTCACCACTCCCTCATGCCCGCCGCAAGCTGCGTGAAAGAGCGGTGTTGTGTCGGAATGATCGCTCTCGGGGTTGATCTCTCGCCGCCCGAGGAGCACTTTCACCACTTTCTCATGTCCATTGCGAGCGGCCCATGCAAGCGGAGTGTACCCTAGAGCTTGTTCGTTGATATCATAACTCTCCGTCTGTATCAAAGTAGTCACAAGTTCCACAATTCCGAAGAACGATGCGCAGTGTAGTCCACTGAATGAGGAACTGAAACCGAAAACCCCCCAACCACTAGGGCTGTTAAAATCGGTACCATTGTCGCTACTATAGTTGCTATTGTAATACCGGCGATCCTCTGAGTTTACATCTTTTAAAAGCACGTTTCTGGATATGTGGCCATCATATTCCCGGAACAGCTCAAGCGCAAGTGATCTAGCGTGGTTCGAGAGTTCCTCTTTCGCATGGACTCCCCAGTATATGGAACAATATTCTAGAAATGGTTCGCGATAGAGAACGAGCGGGGGTTCGGCTGAAAGACCCTTGACTAGTTTGGAATTCAGATAGGTCAAGCAAATCTCTGCCATTGTCGCGTGAGGCCTACTAAAAATATCGGGACGGGCGGAAAGATACTCATTAAGAGTATGGTTGATTGGTTTCGCAGTTGATCTCTCATCGCTAGCAGTAATAAGTCCTAGACAGCAGCTGATTAATGTTGAGATCGAAGGGACGTTGCGGGCGTTGAAATCCTTGGAACCCAACCCAAGTGCTAGGGCCTGGCAAAGCACATCTGCCCTAAGGTGCGTCTTCGCGTAGCTGACCCACATCAAAGCTGCCATCCCGAGCCTCGATTTACCCCCATCCTGTGCCTTTATCCGTTCGATCGTCGTATCGTAAGCCTCTCTCCACTCCAATCCATCGGTCATTTTGCTAAGCTTTTCTTGTCTCGAATTAATAGTCGGTTCTCGCAAGATCGCCTCAAGATTTAAGGAAGCAAGTCGAAACCTAAATGTATTTATTAGCGGATTATGAAGGTGAGATTTACAGCACTAGTGCCTTTGCGTACGTTTCCCACCTATATCCAGAAATCTTTAGTATTTCTGCCTCCAGGCTCTCGTCCATGGCATCTGGCATTTCGTCATGGCCCAGCCTAAAACGAACATATCTCGTGATATCGCTGCTGGCAGACCTTAGGATAACCCTCGTCACGTGTCCGGCAAGACGGTTCTCAACCTCAGCCCGGATATGAGGCCTTGCAGTCACGAATATTCGCGTCTCCGGGGACTGCTCAAGAATTTCTTTCATCGAATGAAGCAGTTTGAACCTTTCCACTCCTGGACATTCGTCCAGGGCGTCGAAGCACAGGAATGTCCGCCGTGAGGACGTGATGAGCCGTAGCATCATCACTATATTAACGAGCTGGGGCCTGCGCCCACCAATGGTCTTTTTATGCTGATGAAAGGCCCGCCATATTTCCCCGGGGATCATTTCCATCCCACCAACCATCTGCCTTAGCATGGAACCCAGAACATTGGTCGCTGACTGCTCCTTTCGTGCCGCGAAGTCCAAGTAAAAACATGAAACGGCAGTGTTTTGTCCACTGGTTTGATCGCACAGCCTATCCACTACTAGCGAGCTATCATCGCTGCTCGTCAGTATGCGCTCGCTTCCTTCTCACCCTCGTGAAGAACTCTTGTTACCTGATAAATGTCTTTCCCACCCCAGGATCTCCATGGCAAAACAAAACACCGCTTCCACCTTCACTTCCCTCGCTACCGGCGTACCATGTTTTGAATCCCTCCGTCTCTAAGAGCCCTTCCCCAACGCCATTGAGACGGCGCTCTTGAATGTTCCAATGCCGAGAGCCTGGGCTCAAGGGTGATAACCAAGTCAGGAGTTGGGACCGACTATCGGCAGCGGTATCGCTGTTCCACACATTGAAGGCTTTCCCGTTATTGGAAGATTCGGCCCTGTTATTGACGGTAAATAGAGACATCTTCAACTCTTATTGCTTGCGCTGTCAAAGAGGAGGAGTTTCTGGGAATGGTTGGTTGACGATATTCCTGCGACTGTAAAAAAAGAGGGGCTTGGTTAAAGAAAAGCGGGGGTCTGCGAATGTTAAAACAGCACCTTAGGCGCCCCTACTCAGCAACTATACTGTTACACGGTCGGGCAACAACTTATGAAACAGGTATCTTTAACCAGCCGACGATATCCTAGTTGTTCCGGTTAATTATTTCCTCTCCTTGTACCAGAGAATATTGCAATTCAGCCGCCCGAACCGTGAGGAACTATTCTTCTTCTGCCTACTAGATCAACACCTTTAGCTGTGGAACCAGACGGGTTTCTGATTCCTGACATATCGCGCCACCCTCCTACAATACTATTACTAGCCACTCACGAAAATTGCTGAGTGCCCGCTGTAGAATAAGGCCCGCTATCTTAAACCAGCTCAGCCTAAGCGGCCGACACCACGGAACCTTTTTCTTTTTGGCGGAAATATTAAGTGGTAATGGAAGATACCCTACCTACTTAATAATAACCGAGATTCACTCGCACCATAGTTCACATGACCGCTGTGGTTGCAAGGGAGAGCCACAACCCGTCTCAATACGGCCAAATAATTGTCTAGGCACAACGTGATTTTGGACCAAAAAATTGTCACTTCTGGCAGCAATGCTTGAATATAGCACAGATTGACCCGTAAAAGATGAGGACTGTCTGACTTTTATTGCAGTCGCGAGTGAATTTAATTTCCTAGGACTAGCGGTAATAGCAAACAAAATCCCGTCATTGACCACCCCATTTTGTGGAAAACTGTGTCTTGACAAATCTTCAGTCCAAACACAAGGAACTCGATTTTCGGTCGAACTTGTACTGTACCACTAGAAGTCTATGATCCTTACCAGTGCCTTACGTAAGGCGAGCAATGGCGTTTTATCCAGTCAAAAAATTCTCGAACATTGTTTTCCACCTGCCGATAGCTGGGCATGCCGGTACTCGAGTAGACGGCCCAATACAGATACTAGCTGTACTGTCGGTCACGTGGATGGCCGTGGGGAAAACTGCGCAACATATCATACAAAACATCGTGAATGTTTGATACCGTTACTCTAGTAACTTAGCGCTGTAGGAAAATGGGTATCTACGGGAGAAAAAGCGGATGAGAGAAAGCCATCACCGCCGCATCCAGAAAATAATCATTCTGCAATTCGGCCGGTGGACGTGTCCTTCGGAATTGCCATAACCGATCAAAGAACGCCGGAGAACCCAGGGGAAACCACAGTAAGGTGCCTGTTGCCATGAGAAGTTTGCCAAGGTCGGCTAGACCTCCCACTCAGGCTTCTAAGCTAGGTCGCTTAGCTGACAATAATATTGTAGGCTAACAAAAAAAAAACCAACACCAAACAAGCATACAACTCAATCCGCCTCACCTCTCTGGACACCCTGCACCCTCAATCCCACCTAAAGAAATCGCTCTAGCATGACCAAAACCAAACCATTCTGTCGGCTTCCTTTCATTTAAGAAACTGCTGATTTTCGCTATAAATTTCAATTTTTCAATTTTTCTCTGGCTCCTTGGAATGGTATGGTAGGTAGGTCTAAGAGGAGTGCTGTTGCCATGCCTGAGGTTTTTCTGCGCTGATTGTCTCTTAATTTTGTCCACGAATAATAACCGCCACGCATCCGTCCCACTTTCCTCCACCCAATCGACTAGCAGACCGACCTGGGCGGTGCCGTGGGCTCTTTGGCCCTCCTGTTTCCAATAGAGATAAGGCATCCTAGGTACTGGGGTTGAAGCTAGTATTGCGGAGTAGCGAATTCCCCGTGATGTCCGTTCCTGGCGATCTCGCCAAGCTTTTGATACTGCTAGGGGGGTGGGTGCCAGGAGGCATCGTGGCTTCTACCGGAAGGGGTGAAATGGCTTTGAGCGCGCACTACAGTGTATCCTGCTGATTTATTCCCTGCTAGTATGTTTCATGCGATCAAGTTTATCACGATACAAGTGAGACTAGCGGGTGACATGGCGAGCTTGTTTTCTGTTGCCGAATGATGCGCCCCCTAGAGCTTTTAAACAATTATTGGGTGGTTAGGTGCAGTAGATCCAATCCTAAGTTACCGAACAGCACAAAATTTTATTGATACGAACAGCGGTGATAAATAAGAGATATCAGAGAACAATAAAGAATAAAGAGATCGTGTACAAGAACGAATGACTTGGACAAGACAAGAGATGGCCATGAAGCCGTGAGGGAGGTATGCGATAAGTGATATGATAACTAAATGAACAAAGGCAAGAACAGGCTGCCTTATATCCTTATAAACAGAAAACATTTTTCCCCGGCACACTTCCTGCGCATGCCGGATTCCTCTACCACTTTCCATGCTTCTGTTTCGCTTTGCCGCGACACTTCTGAGGTAGAAGCTCCATGGCCAAGGATAGAGTTATCCCACCTGCCCCGGGTTGGGTAGATCGCCGAGGTTCAGGTAGATATTCGGCTATCAACTGTGTTCATATTTTATTGCTGGTGGATCGGTGTTTGATACTGTCGCATCAGGTATGCAGGGTCATGGCGCTGAATCGTAAAAAGTTAACAATAGTGGAATACTTTCGAAGCAACCGTCCGTTTAATGATATCGTAGTTGCGTTTCGCCTTATGCAGGAACGGAAAATGTGTATGTGGTGAGCAGCCTAAAATCGCCAATCTCCAACAATAGCGGGGGTGGCCAATGAGTATACATCAAGTGCAATATTGACACCGTGCTCTTCGTTAAGCCATATAATTTGTGGTAACCAGCCTCCTTCACTAGATACTGTCTTTATACAACCATCCACAATCGCCTGAAAAACCGTTGCGCTATCATACACCGGTTTTCCCCGTCTGAAAAACAGCGCTCTATATACAGTCTATATATCACTAAGAGAGGAGGGTAGGGGGTGGAGCAGAGGAAGAAAGGAAAGGAAAACAGCACAAGAAAAGAACGAAAAGTATAGGGAATAATTTAGAAGAAAATTAAATACAATGAGATAGAAATAGCAACCTATAAATTAAAGCTTCTCACAATCATAAAATTGCTCCAACTCTACCGGCAAGACTATCGTGCTTTGTAAACAGCGGCCCGTGAATCCCCACTCCACTAAATTAGTGGGGGGATTTCAGAGAGGTGACAACATATATATTCATCTCCATTCCATAGGACCGAATTCCCCAGCAAAGGGCGATGTCGAAGGGATACTTCCGTGAGAAACATGGGACAAAGGAGAAGGGATGGCGGCGACTCCCACGAGGTGGTGCCTCCTAGGCCTTAAGTCGCGCTGGGGTTCTATCTTCGTGAGACTCTAGCAGCTTTAACAGCTCCTGAGAGCCCCACCGAGGTGCAGCCATGAGTGGTGTCTGGCCGTGGTTATCTGGCTTGTTGGGGTCGACATCTCCCCGCTTGAGTAGTAGTTTCACCACTCCTGTACATCCATTGCGAGCGGCATACAAGAGCGGTGTTCGGCCATCGTGATCTGGCTTGTCAGGGGTGACTTCTTCCCGTTCGAGAAGCATTTCTACCACTCCCTCATGCTCTCTTGAGGCGGCATGCGAGAGCGGTGTTCGGCCATCATTATCTGGTTTGTCTGGGCTGACCTCTTCCCGACTGAGTAGAATTTTCACCATCTGCTCATACCCACTTGAGGCGGCATGCGAGAGCGGTGTTTGACCATAATTGTCAGGCTTGTCGGGGTTGACCTCCTTCCGATCGAGTAGCATTCTTACTATCCCCATACATCTAGAAGAAGCTTTAGCGGCACCGGAGAGGGGAGTTTTGCCCATATTCTCAGGCTTGTCGGGGTTGACCTCTTTCCAATCGAGTAATGTTTTCACTACTCCCTCACCCCCGAAGGAAATGGCATACGAGAGGGGGGTCACGCCTTTATTATCTGACTTGTCGGGGTTGACCTCTTTCCTCCCCAGTAGTATTTTCACGATCTCCTCATGTCCACTAAACGCGGCAGCACAGAGTGGTGTGGAGCCACCATTGTCTGGCTTGTCGGGGTTAACCTCTTCCTGCTCCAGTAGCATTTTAACTACTCCCTCATGTCCACTTTGAGCAGCACACGAAAGTGGTGTTTGGCCGCATCTATTTGGTTTGTCCGGGCTAGCCCCCCCTAGCAGAAGTAGCATCTTCACTACTTCCTCATGTCCAGCCATAGCAGCGTAAATGAGCGGTGTTTCCCCGCAGTCATCGGGCTCGTCGGGGTAGACGTCTGGCTGCTCAAGTAGCATTTTTACCACTCCCCCATATCCTTTAAAAGCGGCACACGAAAGTGGCGTCTGGCCGAAATAATTGCTCTGGTTAGTGTAAACCTCTCGCCGCCTGAGTAGCATTTTCACCACTTCCTCATGTCCATTGCGAGCAGCCCATGCAAGTGGAGTCGACCCTCGAGTATCCCTCTCGTTGGTATTGTAAGACCCCATCTCTATCAAAGCAGCCACAACGTCCACAATTCCGAAGAATGATGCGCAGTGCAGCCCACCGAAGGAAGAACTGCTATAGCCACCAGGGTCGCTACCAAAGTCGCTACCAAAGTCGCCATCGAAACTCATGCCAACCTGACGCTCTACTTGTTCTAAAAGCAATTTGCTGGATATGTGGCCATCATATTCCAAAAGCAGCTCCAGTGCCAGTGACTTAATGGTGTTCGAGGTTTCCCTTTTTGCATGAACTCCCCAGTATTGAGAGGAATAGTTGAGAAAAGGTGCATCAAAGGACCCGTGACCGGAATCGCCTGAAAGGGCCTTGACCTGTTGGGAATTTAGATAGGTTAAGCAGATCTCTGCCATTCCCGCGTGAGGCCTACTGAAAATATCGGGACGGGCCAAAAGATACTCCCGGAGAGTCGGGTGGAGCAGTCGCACAGTTGATGTCTCACTATCGACGCTGATAAGCCCTTGGCAGCAGCTCATCAATGTCAATATTGAAGGGGCATTGCTGGCATTAAAATCCTTGGAGCCTATTTTGACCGCAAGGGCGTGGCAGAGCTCATCAACCTTCAGCGGCCGTTCCGCGTGGGTAATCCACATAAGAGCCCCCACTCCGAGTCCCGATCTATCTCCATCTGACACCATTATCCGTTCTATCGTGGTACCGTAAGCGCCTCCCCACCCCAACCCATCAGCCACTTTGCTGAGCCGTTCTTGTCTCCGATGTATTGTTGATTCTCGCAAGATTGCCTCGATACTTAAGGAAACAAGTCGAAACCTGAATGTAATTATTAGCGGATGACGTGGAGTGGGATTCTCGGCATCGGAGGCCCTACGCACATTTCTGACATATTTTTGGGAATCTTCTCCAGGATGTCTGCCTCCAGACCGTCATCCATAGCATCTAGTATGTCGTCCTCGCCGAGTTTAACACGAAGGAACCTGGTGATGTCGACTCTGTTTGGACTTCCAGAGACACTAGTCACGTGTCCAACAAGACGCTTTTCAATCTCAGCCAGAATATGAGGCCTTCCTGTCGCGAATATTCGAGTGCGCGGGGACTTCTCGAGGATTTGTTTGAGTGAATCAAGGAGCTTGGCCCGTTGCACTCGATCACATTCATCTAGAGCGTCAAGACACATAAATGTAGGCTGGATAGAGGTGACGAGCTGTAGCATCCGCACGATATCAACGAGTTGTGGTCTGTGCCCGCCAATGGTCGTTTTCTGCTGTTGAAAGGTTTGAAAAATTTCCTTTGGAATCGTTTTCATTCCGCTAACTATTTGTTTTAGCAAGGAACCGAGCACATTGGTGGCGCATTGATCCTTTCTGGCTGCGAAGTCCAAGTAAAAGCATGAAACGGCAGTATTCCGTCCACTGGCTTGATTGCACAGTTTGTCCACTACTAGCGAACTGCCATCGAGTGAGCGTTAGCACGGGCTCACTTTCTTCCCTCCCCCGAAAATAATCTTCGTTACCTGATAAATGTCTTTCCGACCCCCGGATCTCCATAGCAAAATAGAACAGCGCTTTCACCATCACCTTCCCTACCCAATCCGCACCATCTCCTGAAATTCTTAGTTTCCAGGAGCCATTCTCCGACATCGTTGACGCGGCGTTCTTGGATGTCCCAATGCCGCAAGGCGGGATCCAGGGGTGATAACCAGGTTAGGAGCTGCGACCGATCGTCGGTGGAGGTATCGCTGTTGCACGGATCAGGAGTGTTCCTTTTATTTGAAAAGCTGGTGCCATCATTGATGATATATTGAGACATTTTGCACTCTTTATTGCTTATGCTGTAGAAATGGAGGAGGGGTTAGGGAGTAAAGTTGATGGATGCTATTCCTCGGAGGAGGGAGAGAGAAGAGGGATCTGGCTGAACAAAGTGGGGTCTGCTGATAAAGCAGCGTAGTAGGTTTACCTAAGAAAATTCTAATTAGTCTGTCACTCGGACTTCTGTGAGATGGGTGTAATTAGAGTTATGGCGCCCCACCTAAGAATGAAGTTGGAAGTTGGAAGATGGAAGATGGAAGATGAAACTCTTGAATATTTGAGAGGGAAGAAAAACTCCACAGCAAGAAGTTTGTGTTATTGCATATTCTTGGCATTACTCAGGCGTTGCCTAGGGCATAGCTGCCAAGGCTTCGGACTTCTGACTTCTAATTTCGATTTATGCGCCGGGGACACTCTATTCTTCCTGCTACTGTATGACCGTATTGATAAAGCATTAACCGTGACAAGGTTCCTGTTCAATTGTATAATACACAAGCCGTTTACAATTTGCACAGCACGTCTAGAAAGTGACGTTGCCAGTGAGAATCACCTCGACGGTTATTAAAAGCCACTTACTCGAGTCCAGGTACCCCCCGGCAAGTGACAATAGCCTTACACAAGACGAAAATTCGTGATTGGGATTGTTAAGAGATCGCAATTCTACATGGGATTCATAAGAATCCTTGCGTGGGTGCTTATACCCAATGTTTCACCTTGGGGCGAGTCCTTGTATCTCCTGGGGATATGCTTTAGGGTAACAGGCAAGAGGTATACCCAGTGTTCCCAACGGGCCAGGCCGATGGTAGGCCGGCCTATAGGCCGTAGGCCGGGCTAAGGCAGGCCGCTCCGGAAGAGAGCCTAGGCCCATATAGGCCGAATTCGATCGGCCTACGAAAGCCTATCAGGCCTGATAGGCGCCTATAGGCCCGGAGATTAGCGTTGAGAACACATTGCGTTCAGGGTATTCAACCCCCCACCCCCCCTCCTCTCTTTCGTGTTTATCGCCTTTGATTTTTTTCCTCCTTTCCCTTCGGCTATTATGCTCCGTGTTAACAGCAAAATTCACGGTAAATGTTTCCCAATTACGGAATATGATTAAAAATAAAGTAACGGTTTCACTTATTAGCAAAAAAAACACAAAAAAATACTAGAGGTATGATACTGAATTAATTAGTTGAATTAATTGTAGAAAAAGAGTTGCTGTTGGTGGATTAGATCAACTGTGTGCAGTAGGACGGTGACTATTTCGAAGGCATCAATAAGAGAGGTTGACTGTAAATAGTTTACAAAATAGGGGGGATTGATGGTATAGGGTTGTGCTCGTGGCCCTGGAGGTAAATTTCTAAGGCTTGATTGTGTTGGTTGAGTATCACTCGTTTTGTGATTAATTAAGAAGTATCAGCCGCTCGCTATGAGTGGGTCGGCCGAAGCCGTATAGGCCGGCCTAGGCTATATAGGCCAGGCCGGCCTATCAGGCAG
>Ga0307513_10008211_pt1 | contig 13391 bp, 7 predicted proteins | sample 15_EM_MG_FD_202174 | JGI IMG/M metagenome (GOLD analysis project Ga0307513, IMG submission 202174) | Populus trichocarpa ectomycorrhiza microbial communities from riparian zone in the Pacific Northwest, United States - 15_EM | ecosystem: Host-associated > Plants > Roots > Unclassified | place...
TGGGCGCGTACAGAACCAGCCGGGCGCCCTCCGGCAGGCCGAGCTCGCGCAGCACCTCGGCCCGGGTCTTCTCCCGGTCGGCCGTCGCCAGCAGGTCACCCGCGGGCCGGCCGAACTCCAGCACGGTCTGGTCGAAGCCGAGCCCTTGCCGCAGCAGTGGCGTCGCTGAGCGGTGCGGTGACACCACCGCGCTCAGGTTCGCGGCCTGGGTCGCGATCGTCTCCCGAGCCTGCTTGCCACCCGGCAGGTCGAGCTCGGCCGCGCCGAACCGTTTCACCGGCCAGCCGGCCGCGATCCGCACCACCACCTGGTCGGGGTGGCGGCGGAACCAGACCGGCAGGTCGTCGTTGGTGACCACCCAGCGGCTGGTGGCGAGCGCCTCGTGCCACCGCTCGGTCAGCGGCGCGATCCGCTCCGCACCGTCGGGCACGCTCTCGCCCAGTGGCCCGGTCCAGAGCGCCGGCGGGGCGTCGGGCCGGGACCGCAGCTCAGCCAGCACGGCCGCCGAGTCGTCGAGATAGCGATGGTCGACCCCGGCGTCGAAAAGGACGACGTCGCGCAGCTCGGGCCGCCCGCCCGAGACCGGGAAGTAGCGCAGCCGCAGCGCCGCCTGGGCCTCCGGGGTGGACTGCCGGACCGGCACCTCGTCGCCGACGCGCAGCACCATGCGTTCCCGGTTGACCTCCTCGAGGGCGTACCGGACGCCGTGCAGCTCCATCGACGCTGGCAGCGCGCGCAGCGTCGCGCTCGTCACGCCGAGCGGCGGGATCAGGTCGTGGGCCACGCCGGCCGGGTGGAACGAGATGTCCCAGACGCCGCTGCCGAGCGAGGTCGCCCCGCCGAGGCCGGGCACCGCCTCGGGACGCAGCTCGACCTGCCAGCCCGCCTCGGTGGAGTGCAGCGGGACGTAGACGTCCTTGCGCACGCCGCGACGGCGCAACACGAGGTGGCCGTCCAGCGCTCCCGGGCTGTCGCCCTGCAACAGCAGCGTGCCGCCCGGAAGCCAGTGCGCCGCGGTCACCACCGGGCCGGCCGGGCGGGTGCCGATCCGCAAGTAGCCCGCGCGGGACAGGTGGGTGTAGACCTCGTCGGTCCCGGTCAGGACGCGTACCTGGGCGCAGGACTGATCCGCGACGAGGTGCCGCAGCGGCTCGCCGCCGACCTCCAGCTCCACGGTCATCCGCTGCATGTGCAGGCCACGGGTGTGGTTTTCGGTGTTGTCGTCGAGGCCCAGCTCGCCCAGGGGCAGCCGGACCGTGAAGCTGCTGCCGCCCTCGGCGCGCTTCGTCACGGTCAACGGGATCGACCGGTTCACCACGCCCTTGGTCTGCACGAGGTGCACCTGCGGGCGGTCACCCACCTTGCCGGTGATGACCCCGACCAGCTCGGCGTCGTCGTCCACCCGGCGGATCGTCTCGACCCACGCCGTCGGGCGCTGCACCTGCAGGCGCAGCTGGCCCCGGACGACCGTCGGCAGCACCCAGGCGCCGGGCGCGACCCGCCGCCGCGCCGGCAGCGCCACGTCGGTCGTCTCGTCGACGCCGAGCTTGCCGCGCTTGACCGTGATGCCGCCCGTGACGGCGACGCCGATCTGCCAGGTGCAGGCCCGCCAGGCGCCGTTGACCCGCAGCGAGGCGAGATCGATGCCGGTGGTGAAGCCGGACCAGTCGTAGGTGTGCGTGTCGTCCTCGGCCAGGCCGTCGGCCTGCGGGTCGTGCACGGTCTTGGTCGCCAGCAGCACCGGCCGGCGGCTGCCGTTGCGGCGCAGCCACAGCTTGCGGACGGTGCTCCAGCGTCGGGCCGCGCCGGCCCCGTCGACGAACGCGAACCCGCGCAGCGTCAGCCGGTCGCCGTCCCAGTCGATCTGCTGGGCGGCCGCCTTCAGCTGCGCGGACTCGGGCGCGGGCGGCGCCGGCTCCGGGACGCCGGCGGTGACGAGCGCGATCAGCTCCTCGGTGCGCCCGGCGCGGATCAGCCGCCACTGCTGCTCGAACTTGGGCGGCAGCCGGTCGATCGCGTCGTCGCCGACCTCGTCCAGGTATTTGTTGGCCAGCTCCAGCACCACACTGCGGTACTCCTGCGACGCGCTCGGCAGGAACTGCAGGAAGTTGCTGAGCTTGTCCCAGATCGCCATTTCCTGATAGACGCGCAGCAGCTCGTGGTGGCCGCTCGCGGTCAGCGCCGCGCGGACCAGCTCGACCGAGTAGAAGCGGTCCATGATGTTCCGGACGTCATGGTCGGACTGGGTGATCGACGGCTGGGCGCCCTCGCGGACCCGCCAGAAATAGATCGGCACGTCAATGACGGAGACATGCTTCGCGTACGCGTGGGCCGGGATCGTCACCGGCGCGTCCTCGAAGAGCCGACCGACCGGGAAGGTGAAGTCGTGCGCGTCCCAGAACGTACGGAGGAAAAGTTTGTTCCAGATTGTCCGGTCCCGCAGCAGCAGGTTGTCCTCTTTGACGTGGGTCCGCAGCGCGCTGTTCTTGAACACCTCGGCGTGCGGATAGCCCCACTTGTGCCCGTGTGAGCGCAACCGGTGCACGCCGCCGGTTACGAAGTCGCTGCCCGAGACGCGGGCCGTGCGCACCATCAGCTCGTACGCGAACGCCGCCAGCACGTCATCGCTGTCCACGAACGCCAGGAACTCGCCCGTCGCGTACGGAATGCCGGTGTTGCGGGCCGCGCTGAGGCCCGCGTTGGCCTGCCGGATCAGCTGGAACCGCTGGTCGGCCGCGACGAACTCCTCGGCGATCGGCACGCTGCCGTCGGTCGAGCCGTCGTCGACCAGGATCACCTGCAGCTCGCGGTAGGTCTGGCTGCGGATCGAGTCGAGGCAGTCGCGCAGATAGGCCTCGACGTTGTAGATCGGAACGATGACGCTGACCAGCCCGGAAACGAGCTCAGGCATCGGTGTGCACCTTTCGGTCGGCGTTGGCGGGCAGCGACTCTCCGAGGAAGACCCGGCGTACCACCCGCTCGGCGGCGTGGCCGTCCTCGAGCGAGCAGAACCGTTCCCGGAAGCGCGCCCGCGCCTTGGCCGCGACCTCGTCGCCCACCGCGCCGGTGCGGAACGCCGTCACTAGATCGTCGAAGGTCCGCGCGAAGACACCCGGCGGCTCGGCGGGAAGGTCGAAGGTGACGCCCCGGACCGCGCGATAGATCTCCCAGTCCGGCGCGAAGATCACCAGCGGCTTGTCCAGCACCGCGTAGTCGAACATCAGCGACGAGAAGTCGGTGATCAGCACGTCCGCCGCGAGGTAGAGGGTCTCCACCGAACCGAACGACGAGACGTCGGTGACCCGCGGGTGCTGGGGCGGGAAGCCGATCGAGCCGTAGAAGTAGTGCCCGCGCAGCAGGATCCGGGTCTCCGGGCCGAGCGCCTCGGCCAGCGCGTCGACGTCCAGCACCGGGGTGAAGGTGGCGTGCCACTCGCGATGCGTCGGCGCGTACACCACCACCCGCTCGCCGGGCTGAATGCCCAGCTCGGCACGGGCCGCGGCGACGTCGGCCGCGGTGGCCAGCGCCAGCCGGTCGTTGCGCGGATAGCCGGTCTCCAGCGTCTCGCCCTTGATCGGGAACTGCCGGTCCCAGAGCAGCGTGGTGTGCCGGTTCGCGGTGATGCTGAAGTCCCACTTGGCGATGTTGCGGCGCAGCCGCTCGGCGTTGTAGCCGGACAGCGACGCGGGGAACTTCGGCTGGTCGAGGCCCATCGTCTTGAGCGGCGTGCCGTGGTGGGTCTGCACGTGCACCGAGCCCGCGCGTTTCACCACGTCGGGCGGGAAGGTGGCGTTGTTGACCAGGTAGCGAGCCCGGGCGACGGCCCGGTAGTAGGCCCGGCTGCCGGAGAGCACGTACTTGACGCCCTTGGGCAACGACTTCTGCCCGCCGGGCTTGACCACCCAGACGCCGCGGACGCCCGGGGCCAGCTCCTTGGCCTTCTCGTAGATGGCCGCCGGATTGCAGGCGTAGCCGCGATACCAGTACGCGCCGTAGACCGCGAGGCTCTGGTCGATCGGGCGGGTCAGCTGCCAGCGGTAATACCAGCGCATGCCGCGCTTGCGCAGGGCGGCGCGGGCCTTGCCGGGCGCCTGGCGCACCTTGGCGACTACACCGCCGACCAGCTCGCGGCCGCCGCGCAAGACCCGATAGGCCGGATACGAGTTCGCGGCGATCAGCCGCAGGCGCAGGCCGCCGACGCCGCCGGGGCGTCCCGAGGCGCCCTTTTCGTGCTTTTGCAGCAGCGCGGCGATCTGGCCGAAGAACGGGCGGCGGGCCTCCTTGGGCACCCGCTTGCCGTCCTCCATGATCTTGAGCAGCTCGGTGATCGCCCGGTCCAGGGCGCGGCGGCGCAGCTTTGGCGTCGCCTCGGCAAGCGCGGGCTGGCTCAGGGCATAGTCCCACTGCGCGACGGCCTCCACGTGCCGCGCCGAACGCGTGCTGCGGATCGAGCGCTCGCGGTCGAGGCGGCGGATGTAGCAGGCGGGCGCGAAGGTCGCGGTCGTCTCGGCGGCGGCGAGGATCGCGTACGCGAAGGCGATGTCCTCATACCAGCCCGGCCGGAACCGGATCCCGGAGTCGACGAGGAACTGCCGGCGCACCAGCAGGCCGCCGAGGGCCGGGGGCCACTGGGTCAATGCCTCGGCGCCGGCGGGCGCGGCCTTCGGCGTGCGCCACGGCGACACCGATCTGTTCCAACGTTCCCGGGCTGTGCCCACGACCAGCACGTCGGGCTTCGTCTCACGCAGTCTGGCCTCGAGGGCGGTCAGCGCGCCGGGCACGACCCGATCGTCGCCGTCGACGAACCACACATACTCGCCGGTGGCGTGCTCCAAGCCGGCGTTTCGGGCCGGGCCGGGGCCGACGTTGACATCGAGGTGGACGACCGTGAGTCGGGGATCGATCGCCGCCCGTTCGTCGAAAACAATTCCGCAATGATCCGCCGAGGCATCATCGACGCCGATGACCTCCGCGTCGCTGCCCTGCTGGCGGAGCAGCGAGTCGAGACACTCATCGAGGTAGCCCTGGACACCGTAAGCGGGCACCACGACGCTGATGAAATTCGGCATATAGCTGCGCAGACCGTTCGTGGAAGGTCAAGTGAGGGGAGCCGATAGCCTAACATCGGGCGACACGCCGGTATCCTGTCCCCCAATTTCGCGGGCTGGCCGGCCGCGACGGAAACTGCCCGGATGGACTCCACCTCCGCCGCCGACCGCAGCCCGGCGTTCATCCATCCGTCCGCCGAGGTCGAGACCGGCGCCCAGGTCGGCGCCGGCACCAAGATCTGGCATATCGCCCACATCCGCTCGTCGGCCATCGTGGGCGAGGAGTGCGTGATCGGCCGCAACGTCTACGTCGACGCGAAGGTCGTGGTCGGCAGCCGCGTCAAGATCCAGAACAACGTCTCGGTGTACCAGGGCGTGACGATCGAGGACGAGGTCTTCGTCGGCCCGTGCGTGGTCTTCACCAACGACCTGCGGCCGCGCGCCCAGAACCCGGACTGGAAGATCGCCCCGACGCTGGTCCGCCGGGGCGCCTCGATCGGCGCGAACGCGACCCTGGTCTGCGGCGTCGAGATCGGCGAGTACGCGATGATCGCGGCCGGCTCCGTCGTCACCCGGAACGTGCAGCCGTATCAACTCGTGGCCGGCAACCCGGCTCGGCCGAAAGGCTGGGTGGACGAGCGCGGCGAGATCACCTCCCGCAACCCGGAGCTCATGTAACGAACTTGCATGGGTTTTCCGCCGCGGGTGGGCTCAGCCGGCCCGAACGTTGACGGCTCAACCCCCGATGACGATCCGGCGGATCCCCGGCAGCCGCTGCGGGTCGGTGGTCCGCCGGCCGTCCACGATCACCCGCACCCCGGGCAGGTCCTCGGCGGTCAGCGTGCGGTACTCGGCGTGGTCGGCCTGCACGATCGCCGCGCCCAGTTGCTGTCCCGCGTACGGCGGCAGCCCGAGCCCGGTCAGCTCGTCCGCCGAATACATCGGGTCGGACACGTACGGCCGGGCACCGCGCCGGGCCAGCTCGGCCACCGTCGGGAAGACGCCGGAGAACGCCGTCTCCCGCACCCCGCCCCGGTAGGCCGCGCCGAGCACCAGCACGCCGAGCCCGGTCAGATCGCCGACCGCGGCGGCGAGCAGATCCACGGCGTAGGCGGGCATCTCCGCGTTCGCCTCGCGGGCGGCCCGCACGACCGTCGCCGCCGGGTCGTTCCAGAGGTAGAGCCGCGGGTAGACCGGGATGCAGTGGCCGCCGACCGCGATGCCCGGCCGGTGGAGGTGGCTGTAGGGCTGGGTGTTGCAGGCGTCGATGACCAGGTCGACGTCCACGCCGATGGTGTCGGCGTATCGGGCGAACTGGTTGGCCAACCCGATGTTGACGTCCCGGTAGGTCGTCTCGGCGAGCTTCGCCAGCTCGGCCGCCTCGGCCGAACCGAGGTCCCAGACGCCGTTGCCCCGCGCCAGGTCGGGCCGCTCGTCGAAATCCAGCACGGCCTCGTAGAAGGCGACACCGCGCTCGGTCGAACCGGCGTCGATGCCACCGACCAGCTTCGGATACTTGCGCAGGTCGGCGAAGACCCGGCCGGTCAGCACCCGCTCGGGGCTGAAGACCAGCTGGAAGTCGCGGCCGGCGACCAGGCCGGAGCCCTGCGCCAGCAACGGCGCCCAGCGGTTGCGGGTGGTGCCGACCGGCAGCGTCGTCTCGTAGCTGACCAGGGTGCCGGGGCGCAGGCCGCGGGCGATGTCGCGGGTCGCGGACTCCAGCCAGCCGAAGTCGGGCACCCCGGCGCCGTCGACGAACAACGGGACCACGACCACGACCACGTCGGCCTCGGCGACCGCGGCGGCGGTGTCCGTGCCGGCCGACAGCAGCCCGGCGCTGACCGCCTGCTTGAGCTTGACGTCCAGGTCCGCTTCGCCGGGGAACGGCACGAGCCCTTCGTTGACCAGGCGCACGGTCCGCTCGCAGACGTCCGCCCCGAGCACGGTGTGGCCCTTCGCGGCGAACTGGACGGCCAGCGGCAGGCCGATCTTGCCGAGGGCGACGACGCAGATCTTCATGCTGGAGTCTTTCCTTTCCGCGGCCGCGGGTCTTCTTGCGGCCGCGGCCGGCGTACGCCCAGCCGCCGGGCCAGGCCACCGGCGAGGCGGCGCCACGGAATCGGCCCGGTCACGACGACCAGGCGGCCGTCGCGGTCTTGGTCGGCCCGCACGGCGAAGAAGCGCAGCCGGTGCCGATGCCGGATCCACCCGGCCGCGGCGAGGTCGAGGCCACGCAGGTCGTGGACGCGCTGTTCGCCGAGCACCGAGTAGGCGAACCGGACCCGCCGGCTGCGCCGGCTGGTCTCGCCGGCGACCAGGTCGGCCACCCGGAACTCGGCCCGGATCCGGGTGCCCGGGTCCATCCAGCCGACCCGTTCCCCCTCGGCCACCGTGCTGGTCAGCGCCGCCTCGACATCGCCGGCCGTCAGCCGCGCCGGTGGCACGCTGATCCGGTCGAGCTCGGGCACGGCACTGAACAGGTCGACCACCAGCGTGGGCCGGCCGTCGGCGGCGCGGCCCCAGGCGACCCCGGTGGGCGTGGCGGTCCGGGCGCGCTTGCCGATGACCGCGCTGGCGTCGAACCAGCTGTCGGGGAAGTCCCGGGCCGGATCGCGGAAGCCCGGCAGGGCGGCGTAGCAGCGCTCGCCGTCGACGACCAACGGCGCCAGGCCGTCCCGGGCGAAGTGCTCCACCACCGCGACGAGATCCTCCAGGCTCCCGTACTGGGCCACGCTGAGCGGAATCCGGCGCTGCACGTCGAGGCTGTCCCGAATGCTGTCGGTGAGGTACTGCTCGGCTAGCTTGCGGACCCCGTCCTGGACCTGCTGCCGCTCCGCCCGGTCGACGTCGAGGAACCGCTTGCCGAGCAGCTTGCCCAGCTCCCAGGTGAAGTGCCGGCGGTGCACCTGCATCAAGGCTTCCGGATCGGTGATCACCTTCGCGGCGGTGTCCATCACGACCACGGTGGATTGCAGGAAACCGTACGGCGATGTGCTGTAGGTGATGTTGCTGGCGTCGCTGCGCAGCACCGCGTAGTAGAAGTCGTAACCCTCGCCGCGCACCGCGATGCGCCGGGCGGCCACCACGGCCCGGATGGTGAACGGCTGGTCGCTGGCGACCTTGAGATCCTCCGGGTAACGCAGGTGGTGTTCCTCGACCATCGAGCGGCGGAACAGCTTCGTGTTCGACAGGGCCCACGGCAGCGGCGAGTCGACCAGGGTGATGTCGTCCCGGTCGCGGGCGTACACGGCCTGGAAGACGCCCCGGCCGCCCACGCCGACCAGCTTGCCCAGCACGATGTCCGCGTCCAGCTCGTCGGCGGTCCGGACCAGCCGCTCCAGCGCCTCGCTGCCGAGTCGGTCGTCGGCGCCCAGGAAGAAGACGTACCGGCCGGTGGCGACCTCCAGGGCCCGGTTGCTCGGCGCGGCCGGGCCGCCCGAGTTGGCCTGGTGGATCACCGTGACCGTGCCCGGATACCGCTCGGCGTAGCGGTCCAGCTCGGCCGGGCTGTCATCGATGGAGCCGTCGTCGACCGCGACGACCTCCAGCCGGTCGATGCCGATGGTCTGGCCGAGCACCGAGTCGAGGCACGCGGTGAGGTAGGGCATCGTGTTGTAGACCGCGATCACGACCGTCACGTCCGGGGCGCCCATCAGGCCAGCACCCCGCGGTAGACGCCGTCCAGCACCTCGGCCTGCGCCCGCCAGGTCCAGCCGTCGAGCAGGCCGGGCTTGTCGTACGCGGCCCGGTACCGCTGCGGGTCGCCGAGCACGAGAGCGACGGCGCGGACGTAGTCGGCCAGGTCCTCGGCACGGAACACCTCGCCCTGGCCGGTCGAGCGGACCGTCGCCGCCATCGTCCGTACGTCACTGACCAGCAGCGGCAGCCGGGCGTGCGAATACTCGAAGAACTTGGTGATCAGGGCGATCTCGTGGTTGGGCCAGTGGTGGATCGGGATGACGCCGAGATCGGCGCCGGCCAGCAGCGGCACGACCTGCCAGTGCGGCACGTACGGCAGCGCGTGCACCCGATCGGCCACCCCCAGCTCGGCGGCCCGCCGCAGCACACCGGTGACGTACGGACCGGCGGGCTTGTTCACCACCAGGGCGACGTGCACGCCGGGCTGCTGGGGCAGCGCCTCGACCATGATGTCCAGGCCGCGCTGCGGTGCCGCCGCGCCGCTGTAGACGAGCAGCGGCACCTTCGGCCCGACCCCGCACAGCTCCCGCAGATCCGGCGCCGGCTCGGCCCCCGGCTCTGCCGCCAGGTCGTCCGGGGTGTTCAGGACGACCTGGGGACGCTCCGGCAGTCCGTGCGTCTCCTCCAGCATCGTCGCGAGGTCCTCGGAGACGGTGGTCGCGGCGTCCGCGTACGGGACGTACTCGCGCTCGTAGGCCATGTGCGCCGGCAGCCAGCGCGCGGTGTCCACCCAGGGCCGGAGGCCGGGCAGGAACTCGTGCGCGTCCCAGACCACGTGCACGTCCCGGCCCTGCCCGGCGGCGCGCTGCTTGGCCCGGGCCGCGACGCCGAGCATCCGGAAGTCGTTGGCGTGGATCAGATCCGGCCGCAGCTCGTCGAGCACCGGCGCGTACGCCAGCTCGTAGTCCCACAGGCCGGGCTCCAGCCGGCGCCAGGCCCGGTCACCGCGGACGGCCAGCCAGAACCACGTGTAGCCGCGGTCCACCGGAGTGTCCAGCCGCTTGCGTACGCTGCGCCACCGGTCGTTCTGCCGCCGGCGCAGCTTGACCCAGCGGCCGGTGATCCGGGCGGCGAGCGACTCGGCCCGCACCAGGACGCGGCGTGCCCCTTGGGGTTTCGCCGCGCGGCGGATCGCGAGGTCCGCCTTCCAGGCCTTGACCTCCTGCTCCCGGTACGCGCCCACGCCGGTGGCCGGATAGGCCAGCGGCGCCGACAGCCAGTGTCGGCGGAACTCGTGCGGGCGCTTCGCCAGCGGCGTCGGCATCGGCAGCAGCCGGACCTCGGCCGGGCCGAGGGACCACTTGTGCTCCGACTTGTCGGGGGAGCGGCCGAGCAGCGTGACCGTCCACCCCAGCTCGGCGATGGAGCGGGCTTCCTTCTGCACTCGCGAGTCGCCGTGTACGCCGTTGTCGACCAGCATCACGACCCGCCGTCCCTCGAACCCCATTGCGCTCTCTTCTGCTTTCGCGTCCGCTTTCATGCTAAAAGATCATTTGTCCCGTAGCGTGGCCAATAGTGAAGAGGTCTGTGCTGCGTCACGCCACCAGCCGCCGGTTCCTCGGCAGCGCGCCCGGCCGGGCGTTGTGGCGTGGGCTGCTGACCGCCCCCGGCCTGCCGCTGGGGCCCCGGGCCTCGCTGGCTGCCAGGCTGGGCGCCATCGCCACGGCGGATCTGCAGACCGGGCGGCGGCCGGACGGCCTCGCCCCGGCCGTGACCGCCGAGCTGGCGCTCGCCGACGCGGCGCTGCGCCGGGGCGACACCGACGCGACGGCGGACGCGGTCCACCGGGTGGCCGCCCTGATGTTCCACCGCGCGCTCCACTTCGACGCGTTGACGTCGCCGGCCGCCGAGGACCCCGCCGGCTTCTTCCGGCCGCTGCACCGCAGCTCGACCGGGCAGGCGCTGGCGGCTCCGCACGGCCGGAGCACCCCGGCCGCGACCCCGCCCGCCGACCGGCCGACCCGGGTCCTCTTCCTGACCCGCGGCAACCAGAACTTCCTCGGCACCATCCGGGCCCGCTACGAGCGGCATCCGGACGCCGAGATCCGTTCGCTCGACGTGGCCGGCGACGATCGGGCTTGCGGCGACCTGCCGGTTCTGCGTCACGTGCTGGCCGGCCGGTCCAGCTACGGCGACCGGATCGAGCAGTGGCTGCGCCCGCACCTGGACTGGGCGGACACCGTCTTCGTCGACTGGTGTGGCGTCCATGCCGCGGTGCTGAGTCTGATCGACCCGGGCAGCACCCGGGTGGTCGTGCGGCTGCACAGCTTCGAGGCCTTCACCCTGTGGCCGCACGTCGTCGACTGGTCCCGCGTCGACGACCTGGTCTTCGTGTCCGAGCCGCTGCGCGCGTTCCTGCTCGCGGCCGTGCCCCGGCTGCGAGCGCCGGGCGCGCCCCGGACCCGGGTCGTCACCAACGCCGTCGACCTGACCCGATACGCCCGGCCCAAGGCCGCCGGCGCCCGCCGCACGCTCGGTCTCGTCGGCATCGGCGCGATCGCCAAGGACCCGCGCTGGGCACTCGCGGTGCTCCGCGAGCTGCGCCGGCGGGACGAGCGCTATCGGCTGCTGCTGATCGGCGAAGAGCTGAACGGCAAACCCAGCGCGGCGGCCGGGCGCTACTTCCACGACTACTCCCGGGACCTGGCGGAGCTGGAGCCGTCCGGGGCCGTCCGCCGGATCGGGCAGACGGACGACGTGCCGGGCGTGCTGACCGAGGTCGGCGTGATCCTGAGCAGCTCGGTCCGGGAGAGCTTTCATCTCGGCCTGATCGAGGGCGCGGCCTCGCACGCGGTGCCGGTGGTGCGGGACTGGCCGTTCTTCGCCGGCCGGCGGGCGAGCGCGCGCAGCATCTTCCCCGCCGAGTGGATCGTGGACACGCCGGCCCGGGCCGCCGCGCGGATCCGCGAGCTCACCGGCACGGAGCAGGCTTGGCGGGCGGCCGGCGGCGCAGCCGCCGCTCATGCCCTCGCCTGCTGGGACTGGTCGCATGTTCAATCCGACTATGACCGGCTGCTGCTGCCCTAGGCCACGCGGGCCAGGCCGCACGGCAACATCGTGCCGGTCCGTGCCGACTCGATCACCGTGGCCGCCACCTCGACCGTCCGCATCCCCGCGCGCAGGGTCACGATGTCGCTGGCCTTGCCCTCCACCGCGTCCCGGAAGCGCTCGTGCTCGACCAGCAACGGCTCCCGCTTCGGGATCGCGTACCGGATCATGTCGCCCTCGGCGACCCCGCGGAACGCCCGCAGCGCCTCCCACTCGGTGTCGATCGCGCCGTTGGCGTAGAACGTCAGGTCGGCGGTGAGGGTGTCGGCGACGAAAGAGCCCCGGGCCCCGGTGATCACCGTGGACCGCTCCTTGAACGGGCTGAGCCAGTTCACCAGGTGGTTGGCCATCAGGCCGTCCTGCAGGCCGGCCACCGCCGAGACCATGTCCTCGTGCGGCCGGCCGCTGCGCGACACGGTGTGCGCCGCGACGTCCAGGTAGGCCCGCCCGGTCACCCATGCGGTCAGGTCGATGTCGTGCGTGGCCAGGTCCATCACCACGCCCACGTCGGCGATCCGGCCCGGGAACGGACCCTGCCGGCGGGTGACGACCTGGTACATGTCGCCGAGCTCGCCGGCCTCGAGGCGGGCCCGCAGATTCTGCAGCGCCGGGTTGTACCGCTCGATATGACCGACCGCGCCGACCAGGCCACGGGACTCGAACGCGTCGACCAGCCGGCTCGCCGCCGCCACCGACGGCGCCAGCGGCTTCTCGATCAGGGCGCAGACGCCGTCCTCGGCCAGCCGCAGGCCGATCCGCTCGTGCAGCGCGGTCGGGCAAGCCACCACGGCATAGTCGAGGCGCAACGCCAGCAACTGGTCCAGGTCGGCCGCCACCGGAACGCCGAACGGCGCCCCGGCCGCCCCGGCCGGGTCGAGCACGCCGACCAGCTGCACGCCGTCGAGCGCGGCGAGCACCCGGGCGTGGTTGCGGCCCATCGCGCCGAGCCCGATCAGACCGGCCCGCAGCAGGCCCGGCCCGCTCACGCCGGCACCGCCGCGGTGTTGACGGCCTCGACGATCCGATCCAGCTCGCCGCCGGTCAGGCTCGGGAAGACCGGCAGCGAGAGCACCTCGAGCGCGGCCCGGTCGGTCTCCGGCAGCCGCCAGTCGCCGGGCGAGCCGTCCGGGTCCAGATACGGCCGCAGCCGGTGGATCGGCGTCGGGTAGTAGACGGCGCAGCCCACTCCGCGTTCGGCCAGGACCGCCTGGACCGCGTCGCGATCGCCGGCCACCCGGACCGTGTACTGGTGGTAGACGTGCCGGGCGCCGGGCGCCACCGGTGGCGTGGTCACGCCGGTCAGGTGTGCGTCCAGAAAGGCGGCGTTGGCGCGGCGCTGCTCGGTCCACTGCGGCAGCTGGGCCAGCTGGACCCGGCCGATGGCGGCGGCGACGTCGGTCATCCGTACGTTCGCCCCGACGATCTCGTTCTGGTAGCGCTGCTCCATGCCCTGGTTGCGCAGCAGCCGCAGGGTCCGCGCGAAGTTCGCGTCGGCGGTGCTGACCATGCCGCCCTCGAGCGAGTGCATGTTCTTGGTCGGGTAGAAGCTGAAGCAGCCGGAGATGCCGAAGCTGCCCACCGGCTTGCCGTCGATGG
>Ga0307513_10008212_pt1 | contig 13388 bp, 16 predicted proteins | sample 15_EM_MG_FD_202174 | JGI IMG/M metagenome (GOLD analysis project Ga0307513, IMG submission 202174) | Populus trichocarpa ectomycorrhiza microbial communities from riparian zone in the Pacific Northwest, United States - 15_EM | ecosystem: Host-associated > Plants > Roots > Unclassified | place...
TTTAGCCCATTTTCGTGTGTTTGAGGGATGTTCATGGGACCAAATGACATATGACAAGTTGCAAATTTGTTCAGTTCACGACCCTTCATGACATATGACTGAACGATCGGTCGTAATAGTACAGTATACCAAGGGTAACCCCCATCAGCAAAAAGGGAGGTCGCTTGTATGTAATTGTGGACATTATATATATGTCACAGTTATGATATTTTGATTACAAGCAAATATATTTGAATATAACTGAATGTAATATAGTTATTGTAATTGTGACTTGTATATAATGTCTACAATCGGATACAAGTGACCTCCCTTTTTGCTGATGCCTGACCCTTGACAAGGGTACGGGTTTTTCAAGGGTTTTAGAATCCGTACCCTGACCCTTACCCTCTGTACCCGTACCCGTGTACTTGCCGAAACCCTTGCCCATCACTAATGCAGCTATACCCCATGCAACCATGGAAGATGATGTTTATAAAGATTACTTCATCCCGAAAGGAGCTATTGTGTTCCCAAATGCAGGCTGGTACTAGTAAGAATACGAAGTTTATGCGGTTTGATATAATTGCTAGATTTGCCTTTTCAATAAAGGGCGATGCTCAATAACGAAGCCGACTATCCTGATCCATCATCTTTCAATCCCGAACGGTATCTGAAGAACGGCCAGCTTGATCCCAACATCCGAGATCCTGCATTGATGGCATTAGGGTTTGGTCGAAGGCAAGTCGTTCTTCAAGTGGAGGCCTGTCCCTTCATCACCAATATCTTGAGTTACTAAAATGATCGACCAGGACATGCCCAGGGAACCACATAGCGCTTTCTCTACTCAGTCTCACAGTTGCGGGCGTGCTTTCGACTTTCAACATATCTAAGGCGGTGGACGAGAATGGGTCTTTGATAGACATGGAAGTGAAATATAAAACTGGTATGCTCTGGTGAGCCATATCAGGTTCTAATTGAATGAATTTAAGGTGCTCATTAATTCGATTAGTCACCCTGAACCCTTTAAGTGCACCATCAAGGCGCGGTCGAAGGCTGCGGAAGAACTCGTCAGAGTTGCTGCTGATTCTTATTAATCCAGGTCCGTGGGCCTACTCTTGAGAAATGATTTAGGGATCGTAAGATTTGAGGTGTCCTATATACTAGCTTTGGAGATTTTCCTGTACTATTCGCATTATGTTCGTGTACTAACGCGTTGCATTGCACAAACATTACAGTACAAAATACAATCCACGTCACAAGCTGCTCATCTGCCGTCCGCCAGAGGTTCTAAGACTGGATCGGTTAAGACGTTGAGGTGCAAATGTGAAATCAAAATCGAGTCACGATTCCATTGGACACTGGGAATGAGGTTATTGTAACCTCCATCGTGTACCTTCACAATCGCCTTCTGAACACCCACCTTGTCCTCAAGGCTTGCGAACGCCGAATGCGACTCAAGCCTTTATCAGAACCAGTCTCACTGTCTCTTCCCTAAACTTATTAACCCGTAAATTGACTCTCAATATACTGACTATAGTAGGATGCTCAATGTACCTCAATATTAATGCCGCTGCTGATATGTCTGGTTATCAGTCTCTGTATTAAGATAAACAACAACTATAACCTGGATGTGGATGATACAAGAGCAGCAGCACCAAATAGAGGGTGGTTTTAAACGATATTAAAATATACTACGTCTATCTTACGTTACAGTGTCAGTGTGTATCCATGTTCCTTGATTGAGAGACATCAAAACACCGATTCGTCGCTCTTACCGCTACTGCATCCCTCATATATTCCGAGATTCATGATACTGTGCAGTTTGTCGATAAATTGAAGCGGGCGGAATGAATGACTGTCCAACATCGAGGACGGAGCCAAAGCACAGCCACATTCCCAATTTGGTCAATCTACCAAGTGCGTCTCTGCATACAGCTATGCGCGAAACGATAGGCCAAGTTTGCACTCACTGATCTTCGTCTTGGAGCGAAAACTAGACCAAACAACCCATCCTACTATCCGGAACTAGGGAACCACTCCACTCTGCCTCTCTGCTAACCATAAATGCCCGGCACAGTCGACTTCAACCACCACGGCCAATGTTAGACTTTGTTCCTTATTTGTCCCTCTCCAATCCTGAACGAAGATCAGTGAGTGAGTGGAGCGCAAACTTGGCCTATCGTTTTGCGCATAACTGTAATTCTCCTTGGTCGGGAAATGAACACAATATATTATAACCGCCCATTAGAAACATATGTATAGTATTAGAATATGCAATTAAACTATATATTCGATGCAGTTGAGTCTCACCACGGTGAATTTAAATATGGTGTTCGGATCGGAGGGATCAGAATCATCAGATACCATTTGATCCGAGAGTCTGAAGCCCGGCCTTTCTTTTTCGCTGTGGTGAGACTAAACAGCCTCAAATATATACTTTCAATGCAGATTCTGATACTATACATGCTTTTATAATATGGGGTAGTTTCATATTATGTTCATTTACCAACCGAGGAGAGTTGTGTACTGACTCTCTCGGCGGATTGACCAAATTAGGAAGGTGGCCACATTTCGGCATGCAACGTTTTAACCCACATTTGTCCAGCCCCATCTTTCGTCCAGCTCGCTCTGAAACTACCTTCTTTCCTCAAGTCCAAACTTGATTACGGAAAAACCTCACCGCTCAGCAGCTCCTGATTTGATTTTATTCTAGAGTTTGGGTTATAAGACAAGGTGGTACTACGTATACTATCAGTTCCTTAGTTGGCTGTCGACTACATATCCAATAAAGATGGAATAAAAAACAACTGAGAAGATAAAACAAAATAACACTAACTCTTCATTTCCCTCGACCTCCCCATCCTCTCCTGATGATCAACCAATATATCGACGTCACCCTCCACTGCCCTCTCTTTGTCCTTCGTTCTCCGTCTTCCACCATCGCGCCTAACCCACCACTCATCTGCACCCTCTACCTCGTCCGAAACCCCCTTGTACGCCCTGCCAACAGTTCAAGATCGATATCTGTCCCTTTATGTATTTGCCCACTATGCGTAATTTGGCGCTTACCTCTCGCAGAGACAGGATGAGATCAGTTTCTGAGAGAGGTGCGTGAAATGGTCTTACCCATTGAAGAACCCTAACGCTAAAGTTGTCAAATTCACGAAATAATAATGAGAAAAAAAGACTACTGGAGACATATGCGGAGTCTTCAAAAGTGCAGGCAACGTATGCACCGCATTCCCATTTCAACCCAAGCACAATCCTCACTCCCGCTTCCCGCCCTGCATCCCTGGATTTCCCCTTTTCCTTTTCCGCGACAGAGCCTCCTCCTTTCGGTCCACCCCCCATCGCCCTCCTTGCAAACTCGATCTCCGCAGGTGACCACAATTCACACCTCCAACACCCAAAATCGATCTCCTTCGTTTCGTCGCTATTCGTAAGGCCAAAGCAAACACCATGACACCACCGCGAATATATGTCACACTGAATCTGTTGTCGATCGTATATCCGCACATGCAGTCGATAGCTTCCGAGGGGGCTGGTACCTGGGCCGCAGGCGCAGAACATGGCAAGTCGTACTTCCTGAGCCCTTGTTCCTCAAAAAAAGTCAACAATGTCCGTTTAGCCAGCATCGTCAGAGTGAGCGCAGTCGGAAACACCGAGTCGAACTGTGGCCTTGAAGATGGAATGTGTACTGATGCGGTAGTGGTAAGAATCGAATTGAGAGTTGCGGATGAGGTAACCGCTGGCGTGATCCTCGAGCTCGACTTGGGGAGCTGGTATGATGCGGATGCTGGTGATGATGCTGGTGCCGATTCCGATGCTCGTCCTGGTGGAAATGGTCGTGGTCGTGGGCAGATCCTGTGGATAACAACCCCAACACTACCTCCTGGGCACCCACGTTCATGGTTTCCTATTGTTGTCGTTTCTCCTTTTCCCTTTGTATATCGTTTGTGTCCAGTACAGCGCTCACAGCGCCTTCATCCATCGGTCGAAATGGTGGCGGAGACGGAAACAGCGAGCGGGAGGCGCCAGCAAAAATGACCTCGCCGATGCACCCTCGACGTCAAATGACATGAGTGTGATCATCTGCGAGGGTCTGTAGAGACATGGTCTTTGATCTGCGAAAGGAGAGGAGATGGAAAAGAGGGACGAGAGTGAGCACCAAGAACTTCGAATACTCGTAGGTATCCGACGTGAGCTCCCAGGACTCTGCGGATAGAGCTAACGATGGACGATGTTCGCATTGGTTGGTACCGATTTGAGTGGTGCCGGCGCGTTGGAGGTGTATTAGTAGGCTGGAAGGACTTCGTGGGCTGACTTTGAATTGTCGGGCGGTGAGGAGGGTTTGGTTGGAGGTTTGGAACTAGCAATCAAGGTCCACGAGGATGATTCACCAGGAATGCGGTAGTGCGACGATTGGAATGATTCTGAGATTCGGCGTGGAGTGGGAAACCAGCGAACGCGGAGGTCGTAAGGACAGAATCTGAGGGAGTGGCAGTGGACGAATAGCTCATCAGCGGCGGATACATTGAACTCAACCCACACTTTCCAAAAATCCCACCCTTGACCGTAAACCGCGTCCATCAGGCCAAATCCACCGGTTCGAACCCCATCGCCAGTCGAAATTATGCAGGATTACCATGAATGTCTACTGAACGAATGCACACTCAGTGATAACTCAACTACCAAAAAAAAAAAAAAAAAAAAAAGTGGACCGACCAAAGGTATGGGTATTCACCAATCCCGCCTTGAGCGTCCGTTGATGGACGTCGGTCGTACGAGGATGATAACAATGACGCGATGGAGCGAGAAGTGTTTGGAGTTGCGGCTGAGAGAGGGGGAGAGCTGCTGAAGGTAGCGATCACTCTCTGCGATGAGTCGTTCGTGGAAGAAGATGGATATCATGAAGAGGAAAATGCGAGAGTCGACGACAATAGAGGAGGCGTAGAATAAGGCGAGATCTGTGAAATACAAACAGGAAGCGATGTGGGTATTGATCCTGAGTGGCGAAGTATTCGATTCGCGGCGCGTTGGAGGACTGCAGTCAAGACTGAATTGTCGGGCGGTGAGGAAGGCCTGGTTGGAGGTTCAGAACCAGCAGTCGAGGTTGACGAGGAAGACCTGATGACCACTGGGAATGGGGTAGTGCGAGGGTTGGAACGATCCTGAGAGTCGGCGTGGAGTGGTAAAGCCGCGAACGCGGGGGTGGCAACGATAGAATGTGAGAGAGTGGAAGTGGATGAATACCTGAGCTCATCGGTATTGAGCTTAACCAAATCCACTGTGTTCTTCGTCCGAGTTGTGTGCCTTGGTTACAGATCGAGACGACGAAGAGGAAGAGATGACCGAATGTGAAAGAGGCGAGGTAGGGCGATTACGATCTTGTGGAGGAGGATATGGATGGGGTCCAGACCCGCATCTCTCGAATGTGCGAGAAGGGGATAAGGATGAACAACCGCCTCCGTTCTTGGCTCTCGCAGCGCTGTGGGAACGACTGGTAGGGGGCTGGACTAAGAGGTTCAGTACCCGTCATGCTGGATAGCGTCGGGAACTCTCCGTCACTTTTTGCGTTGACACCAGAAGTGGAGGAAGCACCCAACGATGCTCGTTTAGTGACAACAGGTTTCTTGAAGCGGCCGAGAAACTTCACGTCCAAACAAGAGAATCGACCGACGACATCTTCACAGTAGCCCTGTGCAAGACGGGGTTGGAAAAAAGTTTTCGAGGCCACATCAAGGGATCAAGGGAATACATACAAGGGAGAAGTTCTCGCAGTCGGGTATTTGGAGGATAACGGTGAGGTTATCATCCTGTACCAAATATGAAGCAAAGAAATCAAAAAAATCAAAGACACAACAACACACCTTTACAAACATCAAGTCGTCCGAGCTCCCTGCCACGCAATCACACTGAGCTACGTGCATCCCAATCCCATCCTTGGCCGAAAACCGTGTGACGTGTCCATCGTGCAAAATCCGCCGGTTCGAGCTCCATCACCAATCGTGGCCGCTCAAGTCGAGATTACTGAGAATATCTACTGAACGAATTTGGAACGAATAAACAGTTAATGATGACTTGGAATAAGGGGAAAAAAACATGGACCCACAAAAGATATGGGTATTTGCCACCAAGGTTCCATTCTCAAACCTCCTCCTCGTGCCATGGGTATTATGTCGTTTCGAGGTTGAAAACAACAAGAGAGGAGCGTTGATATATCGCGATGACGAGCGTCGGCATCACGTGCCTCTAATCCCTAAAAAACACAGTGATGGTTCAGAAATGGCTTTTCGGATTGGTGGCTATGACAAATCCCGTGGTCACTCCACTCATCCCCAACAGAGGCGACCGGCCTCGAGTGATGGTGGAACGGGACATGTGGATGCTGACTATTGGCGCTATATGCTTTCTGGCCGTGTTAATTTTCAGTTTTTATTGTAGGCTCCTTACAATCGCGACTTACTTCCTCTGGTAGACCTTGAATTAAACGACGGTGATTTGGATTTAATCCTTGAGATAGAGGAATAGAACAGAGGTAAGTGGCACGGTTAACTTCTAGACTAAGGTGTTTAAGGTTCTGAAAGTAAAGGAGAAATCAGCAAGTACAGTGCAACACTGACTGTTCCTGTTATGGATCGGTTCCCAGTGAGAGTCGATATCACGACTGACAATTCCAGTCCACACTAACGGGTGTATCAGCCAGACACACGCGTTTTCATTTTCACAGTGGACGGTGAGAAAAAACATGGCACCGTCACTCACTGGCAGATCTCCTGGTTTGATATGGTACGCCTTTACTATTTCTGGCTTTCCACTATCCTTACGATATTTGTAGGGGTTCCAGATGCAAATGCTGGTTATAAAACTGGAAGACTCGAGGAAGGATGTTCAATTGCCGTAGGTCTTCTAAATTCCTCGGTAAAATTGTCCTAAATTCGTTTCCCAAGGGCGTCCGGTGCTACAAGAGTGACATGAACTCGTAATGCTAGCACCCTAATGCGTCTGCAAGCCCCGCACGATTGATTTTGTTCTGTAATCGATGGTTACTGAGACCTGTCTGAATTCGGCTCGATTGGTGTGAAAATAATAAAAGAGAAAGACACCAAAAGGGAAAGAGATCAAAAATCCTGGCTGCTAGATTGCGCTGAAACCAAACACCCTGTGCAGGCGCAACCTAACAGGTCCCCTATACCTATTGGTCTTCGTATTTCCCCTCGATATGATGTATAGAAGAGCCTAATCTCCGTTTCGTGTCCCGGTCGCGTTGGGACTCTTTTTTTTTTTTTTTTTTTTTTTTTTTTTTTTTTTTTTTTTTTTTTTTTGCAGTTCTAGATATACTAATGTCACATGTGAAACGCAAGAAATCCATTTCGGAATCACTTCATTTTTTGAAATCCTATATTACGAAGTTATATCTTGATCCACCAAGGGAGGGCAATCTCGGCCTCGTTTCTGGGGTATTTTTTGCATATTCTGCATGTAAGCGTATTCAAATTACCATGAGAGAAATTCGAATTGAATTTTTCAGGTGATATATCAAGTTCAAGCTTGCGAGGGGGTCAATCTACTGTTTCATTATCCACGGAATACAGTTAAGTGTACTTCGAAGCCGAGGTGGAGACAAGACAGCGCGTTCGACCTCACAAGGGCTACATGCAATTATTGTACACCAAACATGAATTAGAATACTGCCATCTAGCATGCGAAGGGGAGATAGGCAGTGAACGAACGAAATCGGCGCGTCTGTTCAACCAGACGCGGCAATCGCCCAGAAGAAAGCACCCAGCAGGAGTTACATTCCTCGCATGGGGCGATAAACCTCCATCCCGCCTTTGCAGGCAAGGTGGGAGGGCGAATGGACGAAATCGGCTGGTTGAACAGACATGCCAGAGGTGTGCCAGTACGAGCCGTGGTAGGGAATTGACACCCCCTCCCGCTCATACGAAAGCTACATGTAGAGGTTTGACCCTCTGCATGAGCGAAAAAGCCTCGTCCTCGCTTTTGCAGACGATGGAGGTGGCGAGCGGAGAAAGAACAGTACATCTGGTTGAACAGGCGCACAGTAGGCTGTAAGAGTCGCTAAGGCGACTTATCCAACCCCTCCAAAAAGCCATCATCCCGCGAGGGAGACAGCGTCGTAACGAAAATCGGGATGCCTGTTCAACCAGACATCCCATAGGACGAAAGTACTGTAATAGCAGCACGTTCAATCGCTCTCGCCCTGGAAATAAGCACCCTGCGGGAGTTAGATCGCATGGGGCGAAAATCCTCCGACTCGCACTTGCAAGCGAGGGAGGGGGATGAATAGGCGAAATCTGCACGTCTGGTTAGGCTAATGCGCCGCTGTTGCGACGTGTATGAGCCTGCCTATCGACAAAACGCAGCACCTGGCAAGTGTCTAACTCCTGCTGGGCGAACGTCCTCCGTCTCACATTTGCAAGCGAGGGAGGATAAACGGCGGCGGAGGCGGCGGGTGGTATTCACAGGTCCGTCGAAAAGAGGTCGTCAGCAGCGAAAAAAGAGGAGAATGGGCTCGAGATATTATCGCAAGCCCGTTCTGTTACTCACCTTGCTGGGCCTCCCACTTCACGGGTCCCCCCTTCGTATGTACCCATCCGGCAGAGAAAGGCCGGCCCACATCCCTCAGGAGAGGGGAGGGGCTCACAGCCGCGGTTCCACATTGAAGAGAGAGAGAGGAGAAGGAAACGGTGGTGGTGGTGGTGGGAGACAAGAGAGGAACGGAAACCGATCCGGCGTGACACCTTGTGACATGCAAAGAAACCCTGCCACATGAGTGACATGTCCTGGGAGAGTTTGAACACGGCTCTACTGATCATCTTACCTACGATGTCCATGCTCTCCCTCAATTGCTTTGTTCTTGGAGGTGATTCGTTGGAAGTCTTCACGGTCGAGATTCTGAAGACCAAAAACGTCAGCATCCTCAAAGATCTGATCAAGGAGAAACAGTCCCCTCGCCTCAATCACGTCGTTGCCTCCGAGCTCATCCTCAGCCAGGTCTCTCTACCCGTGGATGACGACCTCGAAGAAAGTCTCAAACACGTCGATCTAGCACCGTTGAAGCCCCTCCTGCTATTGTCACAAGTGTTTCCTCACGTTGAAGAGAATCGCCTGCACATCGTCGTTCAAGCACCAACCACCGGTGAGCCAATTTCGGTCTTTCTTCACGTCGCATTGATGTTGTTCAGAGGGCCTGGGTACCAAAGACGCAGGAGAAGATGAGAGGAGAGATCGGATCCCTGCGTTGCATAAAAGTGCGCGTTCTGTCTCTTCTCTTGTCAGTTTTGATAAACAACATTTACCAGGGTTTCAAAATGTCATCTCGCGCATTTTGAAAGCGGTGGCACCCGCTGATTCAGCAAAGTCGTTGTATTACACAAAATCCCAGATCGCTTACTCTATCTACGACGGCCGCTACAAGGCAAACAGACCCAGGACGAGCGTCGCCCCGCCGGTTCAATTATTTCATCCTGTGTTTGGACATTTCTTGGACAGTGTGCAGAGCAATCTCGCTCTTTCGGATGACATTGTTCGTCAAACTACGGAATACATGAAAGCCGCATCGGCGATCTATGAATCTGAAGAGACGCGCCGAAAAGTGTTGACACCGCTTCTTTGCGCCATCCTTGACGTCAACATACAAATGATTTCGAACGAGGACAAAACGAATCCAGACGGTATCGTGGAAACACCGAAAAATATGTTACTCTTTCTAAAGGAAGATAAAAACGAATTCGGTGAGGGTGGTTCAGACCCGTCGACCCAAGCTGGCTTGTCTGCGGGCCGTTGTTGGGCTCAGCCCAGGGTATGCCAAATCCGTTGTATTGCGTTCTGGCCGTTTATTCCTTTATTCCTTAGTATGAACCCTTTCGAAACGCTAGCGTCTGTCCCACATTTCTCGTAGCCACCGCGGGTCCGTGGATCGCGATCCTCGGTGCCGTCATCACCGACGACGTGATTGTCCAACGACTGACCGACTACATATGGGTTGGATTAGACTCCGTTCTAAGTGAATCACACATCACCCGCATCGCACGAGCCTTTTATGCTCTAAAGGCCAGTGTGAAGAAACTTAACTCATATTATGAGAGTCTGCACCCGACGGGCAATCTTCCGGCTGATTCGCGCTACTTCCCTTCGATCACTGCTTACCGTCCTCATGGCGGTGAACTCGTTCAGTTCAAATATGTCGGCTTCTTGGAAAACTGCCCCGACTGCATCACTCTTCGCGCCCAGGTTAGGACGATGCCAGCTCAGGATATTGTTGTCAAATTTGTTGACCGCTACGGGCAAAGGGCCCACCAAATACTCGCGGCTGAGGGTTTAGCACCGAAACTCCTCTATTGCGGATCACCACGCTTCGACGACGATGAACCATCCTATCAGTCTATCTCCATGGTTGTCATGGAATATGTCGATGGCGACACGCTTGCTGTGGCGAAGCAAAAAATGTCTGAAGAATCGGTAAAAACAGTACGATCGACTATTCGGCGTGCCCTCGACCTGTTGCACAGTCATGGATTGGTGTTTGGCGATCTTCGTCCACTGAATGTCATGATTACAAAAGATGGCAAAGTCAAGCTAATCGATTTTAACTGGGCTGGAGAGGAAGGCCAGGCCACGTATCCTTCACTAATATCACCAGTAATTGCTTGGCCGGAGGGTGTTAAAGCGTTGGCTGTGATGAGGAGCGAGCATGACTTGGACATGTTGAGCAAATTCATTTGAATGATGTCCTGGAGCCCAACGATGGGATGGCCCCGCCATCGAAACCCCCTCCTGCGATCTTCGGAGTCGAGGCGGTGAGATCCCCACCACTGACCTCGCTGCGCCTGCACCTCCCCGCGAGTTCAACGGCAGTGCCCCATAACGTGGCCATTTGTATGTTTTGTGGACGCCAAATCCCTTCTCAGTTGATCAGTTGTACTCTAAATCAGCTAATTATTAAATTAAATTATCCATGTTGCGCAGCCAGCCTCCGATTTAGCGGAGCCTCTAAATTGCGACGTACGGGGTTCCCATATTGATGATTATCTTAAGAGGGGTTTCTACAAATATTGGGGGTTTCTGAATAGAATTATCTGTGATTGCTCCCAATTCTGCCATGCGTCTAGGTCGCGCTTGTCATTTCTGTCTTCCAGGCCCTTCCCATTACCCTTCCTACTTAATTAGTCTGTCACTCAACGGTTGAATAATGAATCAATTAAGGTAGGATGGCATTTAGGTGGGTCGAAGCATTGCTCGGAGCTGTGGAAAGCAGCTGTAGTTGTGGCCCGTTGAAGAGCGCCCAGGATCCTGTTCCTTGTTTGAGGAATCAAACTGACGCACCTTCAGGAGCACCGTATACTTGAATGACGTTGCCATGGGTTTGTGTGATAGTCCCCCAGTGATGAGAGTATGAGACGAAAACACCGACATGGTAGGATGTTGGGGGAGAACACCGCCGTTATAAAAGATGTTGGGGGAGAACACCGCCGTTATAAAAACTTGTCATTTGATGACAGGAATAAACTCACAACCTGACATGACCTATTGAGGAGGCTATGGCATAATAACGGCACTGAGGACTGATGCATGATCATTCATGTCTGTCCCAAAATCCGATTACTTGTTTGCTTGTCCAATCACTGATTGCGGGCCTGGCCATGTAGTGCGGCGTAGGTTACGCAGGAGTGCTCCTCTCAGCGCTCACCATAGGAGTTATACTTACGTTACGAAACATAGGAGTCCGTTTGATTAGATTGGATTGCGATATCGTAACTGGGTGGATGATATTCGCAAAAGAAGCGCAGGAAAATGTATCTGGCCAACTAGCCCAGGATAGTTCATATAATTTGGTATTATCTGGTTTCCACTATCCAAAAAGCCCAGTTAAATTGGTTAACCCTAAATCCTCTCGTCATTTGGGCCTCCTCGAATCAATCAGGACTATGCCGACGACCAGGGTGCCATCTAACCATTGCTCCCAAGTTAATTATGTAGTAGACAACCCGGTTCGGATTTCATACCAGTTGGGTCAACACGCCGACGGTATGCCGCAGTCCTTGAAGCGAGATGACATTTTAAATCCAAGGCACTCGGAGCCAGCGTCGTGGATGGACGACCCGCTAAAGGAATTATGTGGCATTGATTATCAATTCAACGTTTCATTGAATCGGGTGCGGTGGAAAACGGGAGGAGTTTCTGGGTAGGTCAGGCACTGAGAAATGAGTTCTGTGGGTGGCGTAGGATAAATCTTCGATGCTACGTCAACGCCGGGTTCCCTCACTCTGAGGACTGAAATAAAATAGCCAATTAGGATCGTACGGGCAGTACTGCGAGAGAGGAACATACTGAATCGCACGCGATACGCGTGTAATGTTGATGGGGGAAACCTTTTAACGACAGGTTTCCGAAACTGACCAGGAAACCTCGCAACGGCAATGCAAGTGTCAATTGACACCGCCGTGCTGCGCTGCGAGGTTATGAAGGTACATATTCTGGATATCGCAACCGAGTTAAATAGAGGTAGCCGCTATCAAGATGGGACTGGTCTGTTCGTTGTTTCCGCGGATGGGGTCCCCTTCGAGTGACGTGGCAGTAGAACTCCCGGTGTAATGAGGTGTTGTTGGTTGGTGGTGCAGGGCCCTGGTGCATCGTCGTTGTCTTTAGGCACGGCGTTAGCCCTACGCCAGCGTGGTGCTATGTACGGGGTGCATATATGGGCGACGCGCTCCTAAAACATTTCTGACGTTAGTACGTGGCAGGGAAGGTAGGCGAAGCTAGGCGAAGCTAGGCGAACAGTTATGTCTCGCCTCCTCGTGTACCTCGCGGGTCTTCTTTCATGTCTCTACCTGCCCCAACTCATACGCCCCCCCTGAAATCCATCGACGTCGTGGAGTGTGGCCTACATCCCTAGCTAGAGGGGAGAGGCCAGGTGAATTTGGGTGTGGAGGAACCTAAAAAAAGTTCATATAGGATATAGTGAAATGGTAAATGAATGACTTACATTGTAACGCATCCTGTTGCTTTCGTGGAGTTGGACGTTGTGGGAGTGCTGGACAACAATCAACAGTGTTGATCACTAAATTACATAATAGTAGTATTTCGCCGAACCACGGCAGCGTCCGCCAAACATTGCTGATTTCACGCTGGTGGGTCCCTGTTGCTATATAATAAATACCCTATTGTAGAGTCGGTAAGGGAGACTGCTCGGCGAACATGTAAATTGATGGGAAAAGGGATAACCGATGATGCAGATGCTCAATGATGCAATGATGATGTAGTCTAGTCCGTCTTGGAGCCGGTTGGCAGGCTGGGTTCATTCGGTGTTACGGATCATGTAAACCCGATCGGCTTTAGTATATCACATCACGTGTAGCGCGTACCGCGTCGTTTACTTGAACTGC
>Ga0307513_10008213_pt1 | contig 13387 bp, 17 predicted proteins | sample 15_EM_MG_FD_202174 | JGI IMG/M metagenome (GOLD analysis project Ga0307513, IMG submission 202174) | Populus trichocarpa ectomycorrhiza microbial communities from riparian zone in the Pacific Northwest, United States - 15_EM | ecosystem: Host-associated > Plants > Roots > Unclassified | place...
TGGCCTCACCTCACGCAAATCTTTATAATCCAGAAAATATATTCGTCTCCAAGGACGGAGGGGGTGCCGGTAACAATTGGGCTCAGGGCTATTCCGCTGGGGAACGGATTTACGAAGAAGTTATGGAGATGATCGACCGTGAAGCTGAGGGCAGTGATTCTCTCGAGGCAAGAGGCAAACTTGCAATGTCATTTCATGGGTAACATTCAACTTTTTTAGGGCTTCATGCTAATGCATTCGATTGCCGGAGGTACAGGATCTGGGCTGGGCTCATTCCTCCTCGAAAGGCTCAACGATAAGTTTCCAAAAAAGCTTATCCAGACATACAGTGTGTTCCCGAATGCCCAGGAAGGAGACGTCGTTGTGCAACCATATAATTCGTTACTAACTCTCAAACGCTTGGTAAACCACGCTGATTCCGTTGTGGTACTTGATAACGGTGCCCTTGCACGAATATCAGCAGATCGCCTTCACGTCCAGACACCCTCCTTTGATCAGACCAATCAGTTAGTGTCCACTGTGATGGCTGCAAGTACTCAGACCCTTCGATACCCTGGCTACATGAATAACGATCTCGTTGGAATTATTGCATCTCTCATACCGACCCCCCGATGCCATTTTTTGATGACGTCCTATACCCCATTCACAAGCGACCAAATTGATAAGGTGGGTTTCATTTTTTCTCCCTCAGTGTCGTAACTGAATAAGTTCGTAGGCAAAACCCATCAGGCGAACTACAGTTCTGGATGTAATGCGGCGTTTACTTCAACCGAAGAATCGAATGGTCTCTACGACACCCAGTAAAACCGCCTGTTATATTTCTATCCTTAACATCATTCAAGGAGACGTTGATCCAACTGACGTTAGTTTACTCCTCTTCACTCAAAGTATGCCTTAATAAACTCAACTTTAACCCAGGTTCATCAATCACTTCTCCGAATTCGTGAACGCCAACTTGCGAATTTCATACCATGGGGACCTGCTTCAATACAAGTTGCATTAACTCGCAGATCACCGTACATAACAACCAATCACCGTGTTAGTGGGTTAATGTTAGCCAATCACACTAGCATTGCTTCTGTAAGCCTGTTTATCCCTCACTTTCGCCATTTCCTCCCTCATCACTTTTTGGAAGCTTTTCAAACGCATGTTAGATCAGTTTGATCGGCTTCGCAGGCGAAATGCATTCCTCGAGCAGTATAAAAAGGAAAAATTGTTTGAAAATGGCTTGGAAGAGTTCGATGATGCTAGGCTAGTGAACGTTGCATCCCCCTTTAACCCGTCCTGACACATGCTTGAACCAGGGCAACGTGTGAGGAACTATTGAAGGAGTACAAAGCCTGTGAAAGTCCTGAATATATTACATACGTATGTGGTGGTTCCGCTGCAAACCATTCCACACCACTCTAATTTCCCTCCAGGGCAGCGAGAACGAACAGGTGCCATAAACCGACCAAGAGGCTCCTTTCTTGTATTATATAATCACTTTCTTAATGAGCCATTTAATCTCCATAGACAAAACAATGTGAGTTTCCACAAATTCTGGTCTTATTCGGAACGGGAACACAATGTGAGTTCAACGTATTCTCTACCTCTCTAAAACGTCTATTATAGGGTGACAGTCAACAGCAGGGTACAAAGGGATGAAGGTTACGTTTTCTTCGGTCCATCCAGTTTTTTCCCAATGTCAGAGCCTGAACAGTGAGCAGTGAGATTTGAAAAATAGGTACCACAATAAGATAATGTACAAACCTCGGAGCTTGACACCGAGAACTCGCTCGAGCTTGCCAAGGATCTGGGGATTAGGTATGGCTTTACTTGATTCGTAGTCCTGGATTACTGAAGGCTTCTCATTGACTTTCTGGGCTACATCCTTCTGCGAGAGTTTTAATTCGAGGCGAGCGTCTTGAATGGCCTGACATATTATTCTCACGTTAATGGCAACCCTGAATGGTGGGAGGCACGGACAAACTCACCCTGCCTACAGAGGGTGCAATCTTGGGGGGTGGGGCAACTTCATTCTCTCTGTCTAGTTTGGCTATGCGCTGGTGATCGGTCCCTAAGTGATTTAGTTAATCCCAATGCTCATTTTCGTTCACAGCTCCGCGCACCCTGATGAGCTTTGTTTCCCCCAGCAGTAAGTTTCTTGTCGGTTGCGACTACAGCACCCGTTCTGCGAGCCTGGATTAAACATGAGCTATGAATGAAAATATTTCGATAAATTGAGTTCTTACAGCTAGAAATTGAAGGATGAGTGTGGAGGCGTCGACAAGGGCATGTTACATACCGTTCAAGTCCGAGTCCTTCTTCGTGACCTTAGCAACTTGGCGTTTGAAGCCAATGACCGTCTTGCTATCCCAGTCGTCGCTCATTATTGCTGGTGGTGGTGGTGGTGGTGGTGATGGTGGTGGTTTGAGAAAAAGGTGGGTGTTTATTAAAGCTGTGCCCACTGAACGTAACTTGACTCGAGGCTGACGTGACACCGATCAATTGTTAAGCTTACATAATCTAGCACTCCCACCTCAATGTATCCTGGACAACCGCCGTTGTGATTTTACCGGTCAAAGAGGCCACTCTTTCTTTAACTCTTCTCCCTTTCTTTTTTCACCTTTGTCGTGGTTCAAGCGCTAGCGCAACAAGGCGTAGAACGTCTTCTTTCCTTTTCTTCTCTATTCTATTACAGCTCTTTGAAAGAGCGCTCATTAACACCACCCCTCAAATCCAACTCAAATCGTATGTCGCTATCGCTCCGTTGCCCCAAACCTATGTTAATCAGCTTGTTTTTTCAGCTGTCCCTCTCTCGACCCAATGGTTTCCAAAGTTTTAATGGGTGTCTGGGCGGCACTTGACGTTCTCCTCCTTGCCGCTGGTGCAGTCGCGTTGGCTCTGTCGATCGTCTGGCGCGCCCCAAACATCCTGATGAATATGGTGCTATCTTCCGCTGACTTGACTGGTGCGACATCATCAGGTTACTTTCTTTTAATAGAACTCACACCCTCGCAGCTGGCACCGTGTTGGGTGTTGCATTAATCGTCACTTTCGTAATATCCGTCGCGGCGATCGTTCAACGGAAACACGTTACCATCGGGCTTGTTATTCTGAACTATGCATTATTGATAGATGCCATCGGCATTCTTATCATTGGTACCTTCGTTTGGTTCTTCACATTGAAAGAACGGGCCAATTTCCATAAATTGTGGCTAGACGCAACTCCTACTACGAGGTTGACGCTTCAAGATCAAGTCAGTTGCCTTATTTAAACTTTTTCTCCGGAGGATCTCCTTACCTTCTTTCAGTTCAAATGTTGTGGTTACTTCAATGGCACAGATCTAGCAGAAATTGGCGGTTTCTGTGAATCTCAAGACTTCATAAACAAGCTCGATTCCAATGTAACAACAAATTTCTGTGTTACTCCAGTTACAGGATTTGCTGATGTCACCTTGAACAATGTATTTACGTGAGTAAAAAATCTCCGCCTCATATATTTGCTTACAACTCTTTCCAGAACGGTACAATCCTTTGACATTGTTAGATTTGTGATAGATACTCACGCGATTCATTTTATTGTTAGGTTTATGGCTACATGGCAATTGTGCTGTGTCTTTTGCTCGCGTCGCTTTGTGTTATCAAGAAGGTATGACGAATCATGTTGTGCCCCATGCGTTTTGTTGACCTGGCTTGCAGAGACAAGAAGACGAGAGATTCAAGAAAATTGACGCCAAACGGGGTGGAAGAGGATTTGTTTGATCCTCTTCATTCTGAGTTTACATATATAATGTATCTTTGCTTCTTGGCTAGTCTCTCATAGCCAGCCTGAGGAGATGGGCTCTTTTAGAATTTAGTATTTGTCACCCATCTGTATTCTTGGGCTACTACATAACAATCAAGTTTACTACCCAAACGTGAAATCCTGTTGTTTTATCTCATCTGTCGTCAAGGAACATGCATGAAGGTCTGCAGAAGGGGGACTGGACCCCATTTCTAATAATTATAAGATTATACTTGCTGACGACACGAACGTCCATATCGGGTAATTGGAAACTGTTGGCATGCACCCACCATGTCCGCGTCCTTGACCTTTTGGAAGCCTGGGACCGTAGGTCCTGGTAGCAATCTCGATAGAGCTACGGAAGTAGAAGAAAATATCATCCCATATGCTCCTGGTCACTCCCCTTTATCACTCCCAATCTCCAAACATCGTGAGTGTGACTCCCTGCCATTCACATCCTTAAATTTTTATCTCCAAAAAGGGGAAAAACTTTTATACTGCGTTGAAAAATATGGAGCTACTATAGTTGTGGGGCAGACTGGCTGTGGCAAAACAACTCGTAGGTGGCTTGATTTTCCGATTCCAAGTGGTATATCATCCGAAATACTTGCAAGAACTTCCTCAATATCTTCTACAGGCTGGTTGGGCAGATGGCGGACATGTCATTGCATGTACCCAACCTCGTCGAATTGCTGCCACGTCCGTGGCTGCGCGTGTCGCTAATGAAACTGGAGTTAAGCTTGGGGACGAGGTACGACTTCCATTTTCATGTGTGTATAATTTCACTCACTGGCGACCTAAATCAGGTCGGGTATACCATCCGCTTCGAGGATGTTAGTAGCAAAGAGAGGACCCGCATTCTTTATATGACTGATGGGATGCTTTTCCGGGAAACCTTGGTTGATCCTTTACTGAGCCGATACAGCGTTATAATGGTATGCATATGCTTATAAATATTATTGAATGTACTTATGGTAAGCAAATGCGCAAGGTTGACGAGGCTCATGAGCGAAGCGTTTACACAGACTTGTTACTTGGGATATTGAGAAAGTGAGTCACCTTACTGTGCTGCCTTACTGCGCTGCCTTGGCTCTAATTTGGTAAATTCTTAGAATTCGCAAGAAAAGACCATCCCTTCGTATTGTCGTCTCATCTGCAACCCTAGATGCCACAAAATTCCTCGATTACTTTTCACAGGGCGGGTCTCAGGATGACGCCGTTATTGTGAGCCTCGAGGGTCGCATGTTTCCCGTTGAGGTTGCGTATCTGAAGGAACCAACCTCGGACTATGTTCGTGAAGCAGCCCAAGTCGTGTGGGATATTAATTTACAGGTAAATGGGTGAAAAGCAATTCCGGAGCAATTCTCACCAACGCCCAGCAAAATTCTGGTGATATTCTTGTTTTTCTGACAGGTCGCGAAGATATTGAGAGATGCCTGGAGGAGTTGGCTCAGATGTTGCCAACGTAAATTTTAAATCCTTGCTCATATACATGATCATATTAAACTCCTTGTAGGCTACCTTCTCGTTCAATACGCTTGATCCCGCTGCCTCTCCACGCTGGTCTTACAACGGAAGAGCAACTGCAAATTTTTCAACCGGCCGCCCCAGGAACGAGAAAGGCAATCATTTCCACTAATATCGCAGAAGTAAGCGAGAGCTCAACTCAAAAAGTATGTCAATATCTCATGTCCTCTAGGCATCTGTCACGATAGACGGAGTCAAATTCGTGGTTGATAGTGGTTATGTTAAGGTGAGAGGGGTGATTTCCAAAGCCAATGAATTTTGCGTATGACATCCGGGAAGATTCGTGTATATAATCCAACAACGGCTCTCGCTTCTTTGGCAACGGTTCCGGTCTCTGTGGCCTCGGCTACTCAACGCGCAGGACGAGCTGGGCGTACATCCCCTGGCATTTGCTATCGGCTATATCCTATGTCTGTCTTCACGACATTGCCTTCTACAACCTCTCCCGAAATTACGCGCACCGATATGACGACTCCCATTTTACAACTGAAGTCGCTTGGGATCGACGATCTTATGAAGTTCGACTGGGTTTCTGCACCTCCAGCAGAAACTGTGTTGAGAGCGCTCGAAGGGTTACTTGCAGCGGGAATGATCGACGAACACGGAAGACTAACTGTAATTGGCGAACAAGTTTCTGAATGTCCTGTTGAGGTTGGAATTGCGAGGATGGTATGATGATATCTTACCTCATTTTAGCTTCGGACTTCATTTCTTTAGTTGTTTCATTCCAAGGACCACAAATGCGGGGAAGAAATACTCACGATTGCCGCGATGACCGCCATCCAGGTGTGCTTACTTTATCCCCACGCTTTACATGTGTCATTTTACCAGTGAGATTAGGATGTTTTCGTGATTCCGGACGGGGCTGCTGGAGCTCTGGCAGAATTAGAAAGAAGAAAATTTACGGCAGAGGAAGGGGTACGCAGCTTGCCCACGTTCTAGATTCACGTACTTATGTACGATTTCCAGGACCATTTCACATTGTTAAATGGTAGACTTTCCTCTGACTATATCTTTGTCAAATTGCTCACTTTTCATCAGCCTACAATGCCTTTACAACATATGGCCGCTCTTCAGGGTGGTGTAAATCGCACGCTTTATCCTTCAGAGCAATGTCTCGAGCAGTCTCCATCCGATCGCAGTTGAAAAAGTACATGCAACGCTTTAATTTGCCCACAGAAAGCTGCGAAGGTGATTCAAAACGATTGGCCAAATGCCTTGTCAGTGGTTACTGGCGCAATGGCGCTCGATGGACTGCAGATGGGACCTATCGCTCTGTCCGAGGGAATATGGTGAAGAGACAAGTCATTGATTAGTTGTCTTCTAAAATCTGACGAATGGGGCTAGGTCTTGTCTGTCCACCCAACGTCGGTTCTCTTTACACGGAAACCTAGGACTGGATGGGTCATATTTCACGAAATGGAAGAGACAAAGAAAACCCAGTATGTTGTTCCAAACACTGCGAGCTCTGATGATAAATAACGGACATTTTCAGGATAAGAATCCTTACTGAGATTGAGCCTGACTGGTCAATTATTCCTTCCTTTCTGTCTCCTGATTGTATGTCTAATCTTGTGTATAGGCTACTTGAACATGGTCATAAGTACAACGAAAAATAACATTCCTCCTACGATCCTCCCATTATATTGCAACTAGTAGTGTACCGTGGCTTTAGAACATTTGTGAATTCAAGCAAGTAGATGGGGCCTCCAATCCATCACGTGACGCAGTTATTAGCAAAATGACAAATGTTCCGAGGTTGTTCAATGTTGAACGCATTTACACATGGAATCTACTAAACGACGACGAGCTCGATCTCCGTCTCCAGTATACAAATTTGATGATGCGGATGACTCATACGAGCCGTACATCCCCGTTGCGCAACGGAGGCAGGAAAAATTGGCGAAGTTGTCGACATTGGGATTAAACTCGGAGAAAGACAGCTCAACGAAATTGCAAGAGGACTTTGATGAACGTGAAGACAATCAGAGAGAGGAGGAGACGAGGAGAGAAAGGGCGCGCAAAGAGCGAACACTTTTGTCTGAAGCGCAAGAAGTGCACCTGAAGAAAGCGGCCGAAGGTACAAATTCCTGCTTTATTTTGATCTTTCTATGACTGAACCCTCCGCTCCTCCTCAGATTCAAAGAAGACGGCAGATGAAAAGGCCCAGGAAATTGATGCAGAAATCTTGGAAGCTTTAAAAAGCCGGAGGAAACTTGCCTCAGATATGGAATTAGCGAAAGGCATCCAATACACGGAACCTTTACAGTCAAGGTAAGCACTACTAAGTCTTTACTGACCTTTTATCTAGAACTTACGTTCGATGTCAGTTGGAGGCCTCCTTCATATATTCGCGAGAGAACGCCCTACCAACACCAGAAACTTCGTGACAAGTACCACATACTTGTGGAAGGCGACGATATTCCACCACCTATAGAACATTTTGCAGTATTTTCATTTGTTTTATATTTATGAAAGTTATGTGAATGCTAAATGGAATCACAGGATATGAAGATTCCGGAACCCATTTTGGAATACTTGCGTTCAAAACGTATCGTCAGCCCTACCCCCATTCAGTTGCAAGGAATTCCAGTCGCGTATGTTCCTTGTGAGCAAGCTCCAGACCCCATAACAAATTATTTAGCTTTTCAGGACGGGATATCATTGGCATAGCCTTTACTGGCTCAGGAAAAACCCTTGCATTCTGCCTTCCACTAATCATGATGGCTCTCGAGGAGGAAATGAAACTCCCCCTTGTCCGCGGTGAAGGTCCAGTGGGCATCATCCTATGCCCATCTCGTGAATTGGCCACTCAGACATACGATAATGTCGTTACCTGGTGTGCATCCATGGCAAAAGATGGCAAGTATCCGCAGTTGAATGCATTGCTATGTATTGGAGGTATATCCATGAACGACCAGAGTCACGTACTCAACAAAGGACTTCACATCGTGATCGCGACTCCTGGCCGCTTGATAGATATGCTGGAGAAAAAGCGATTTACATTCAACAATTGCAAATATCTTTGCATGGACGAAGCGGATAGGATGATCGATCTTGGCTTCGAAGACGATGTCCGAAACATCATGAGCTTTTTCAAGGTACTACTTGTTGCATTACACGTTGCATCTGTGCTTATTTCATCTAGAATCAACGGCAAACGTTGCTGTTCTCTGCTACAATGCCAAAAAAGATTCAAGATTTCGCTCAAGATTCTTTAATAAAGCCTGTGCTCGTTAATGTCGGTCGGGCTGGCGCGGCGAATTTGGATGTCCTGCAAGTGGTGGAATATGTCAAGCAAGAGGCGAAGATGGTCTACCTTTTGGAATGTCTCCAGAAAACTCCTCCTCCTGTTATCATTTTTAGTGAAAACAAGAACGAGGTTGATGGTACCTGATTTCCCTTACATTATGTGCAATAACTAATGTTTACATGTCTTGCCCATCTTCAGACATCCAAGAGTATTTGTTGCTTAAAGGCGTTGAAGCAGTTGCCATTCATGGGTCGAAGAGTTGGTCACAGACTCTTTTGCTAATAACTTGTACATTGATCCTTCTCTGCAGCTCAAGAGGAACGACAATACGCCATTAAGTCGTTTAAATCTGGGGCCAAGGATGTGATGGTTGCTTCGGGAGTTGCATCGAAAGGTCTCGACTTCAACGAAATCCAACATGTCATTATTTTCTCGATGCCAAAGGAAATCGAGGACTACGTCCATCAAATTGGTCGAACAGGAAGAAGCGGAAAAACTGGTATCGCGACGACATTTGTGAACATGAACACACCGGAGCAAACTCTCTTAGATCTGAAATATCTTCTAATGGAAGCTGGACAAAAGTGAGTAAACTAATTGAGGATATATGATGCTTTGAATAACCTGATTGAGCAGGGTGCCACCGTTCTTATCTACCATCGATGACCCTCGAGCGGCACAAGCACAAAGAGGCTCATTGACCGGTTGCCCTGTCTGTGGAGGTGTGTATTTACGTTTGGTTTATCAGAACTATCACTCAGACTGGAGCAGGACTCGGACATGGCATATCAAACTGCCCCAAGTTGGAAGATGCGCAACGGCGACAAATGGCCTCCCACCGAACAGCAGATGAAGGTGGAGGATATTAGCGTGCTTTGTTGGAGTAATCAATAGTTTGTTATGTACAAGTGTGGAGCTAAGCGTGGGCCACCTGTGAAATCGGCTAAAATACAACTCTCTTTAGCCCTTACTTATCCCATGGCAGGTCCTGACCATTCCCAACCTCAATACGATCTCTTTGCTGTTCTTTTTGGCGCAAATCGCAGGCGTAGACTCCACCTTCTCGTTCTCGTCGCATTCACCATCTCTTTCCTCCTTTTCGCAGAGCTTTTCCTCCCCTTACCTGGCATTGTCCACCCTCACCCATCTATCGTCACCAAAAATGAAACCTTGGCACCTTACCCTCCCCTCAAACTCGAAACCGAGCCGGTGGTGTTCTCCTTGATTATGTGGTCAGAAGATGCTGCAGCCGAAGGTGCTCTCTTGTTGAAGGTTGATCCTCCTCTTATCCCTCAAATTCTCTTCGCCTGACTCAGAACTATCGTATTTAGACCATCCTGATGTACAATACTAGACCTTCCGACATCCATATTATCTGCGACGATAATGCCGAACGTCTCCTTCATTCTCGGCTTGATTTGGTCCAGAACCCTTTACAACATGTGAGGGTCTGGTTCTATAAACCTACATGGCAGAGCATGTTGGATCGGGTGGAACGTGAGGGTTCGATAAAGACAGACCATTCAGCTGGCCTCCGTAAGTCTGCCTTTTTTGCTCCTACCGCAAACCCTCCTAGACACCCCCTTGCAGCGGGACTTATGAAGCTCTTCATCCATGAAATCTTGCCACCAACTGTCAAAAAATCTATTTATATCGACACCGATGCTCTGTTCCTTGCTAACCCAACATTGCTATGGGACGTATTTGATTCTCTGCAACCCTCAACCGCAATTGTAATGGCTAGTCACCCAGACCAGAATTCACCCGAATGGCATCATGCTTCCAGAATTTGCTCATGCGTTATGCTTCTTGACTTGGAGAAGCTGCGGCACATGCGCCTGATGGATTCAAGCATTTACCGCGAACATGACGATTCCCCGGCCCTGTCCCCGCAGGCTTTTAAAGCCAAATACGGCTTGCCACAAACAAATGGACGCTATGATAACGTTCGCCTGGGAGACCAAGGTTATTGGTGGGCTATAGTGGAACATCGTCCCGATCTCTTTGAACCACTGAGTTACGATTTTGAAGTCACCAGCTGTCTTCTTGATACATACCTAACGGGTCTGGGAAATGAACTGACGACAGTCGAGGAAGAACTGAGCCATCAAATACACACCAAGGACACGCCACAGGAGGTAATTCCGGCTCAACTTCACCCTCATCAACTAGTTTCCTGACCTGCCTTCGTGTGTAGGGTATTGCTGTTCTTCCAAAGCTTCTTCATTTGTACGTCCACTCTATCTTAACCTAAGTTTCATGGCGGTCGGACTTACAGCACACAAACAGTAATTGCTTGCATGGCACACCAATATATATGGAGTGGTCCGGCTGGTTAGATCCTTCTAATGATTTAACTGTCCGTTGGGGCCCCGCAGTCTCATACCATTCCGGATACAAGTGGATATGGCTGAATCAAGGTCGACCCGACAATTCAGAGCAACGAATAGATATCTTCTCGTTGCCGACTGTAGTTTTCGCGGACGAGCTCACGATGAAGGAGATTTCATAATAGTATTGAACGATGGATAATAATATAGATTCTGGAAAAGGAACTTCTGCTTTATGCTTTTCAAATGCCATGCCTGTCAGCTTGGACCCAGTTCTCCGAGATATCTGCAACCGCTTTAGAAAGCAACGAATCTACAGTCTTCACTTCCTTTCCACTTCCTTCGAGATAATATTTTATCTGAAGATAACATGAGGGCTACCATCGTACTGAAATGACAAGGACGAACCTTTGGCTCAGTTCCACTCGTCCTAATTTATATATAAAAAGCAGGACGTCAGATCTGCTTACTCTTGGGCACCAATAGCTCATACCTCAGTGTCAGCACCAGATTCGTACCAAGTGCTTGACTGCCCGCCCTTATCTGGATCATATGTCCAGATGAAAGTGGGAGAGAGGGTGTATAGGCTGGCGGATTGCCGCTGTCGTACCCAGTTGTTAAATCAATGATCCTATTTATATTGAGACCCGCCAGAGTTTTGGGGTATGACGCGGAAGTAAGATGTGGCTAATGTATCAGAATGTGAGTTAAATTCAGGTGCCAAGACTTCGAAACCCACCTCTCGATTCCGAATAGAGGCAAAGATACGATCAGTTAGCTGGGAATTGGTGCAAATAAAATAGCTATTTCTTGTCTGGGGCTTATTAGCATTGTGATTTAGAGTAGGTATATGCCTGTGTACCCACCTCAAAGTAACCATATCTGATTGCTATTTTGTGTTTGCGTATTTGGATACTAGTAAAATACTCACCTTTCATACAATTCTTGAAGATGGCCATTGACAGTTTTGCCTTGCTCGTGAAGCGAGGCGACAAGCTCCGCAAATGCTACCTGGAAACACACTGAGTCAATGGTTACTTGCCGCAAGACTGGAATAGCGAACTGTTGCTGCAACACCATCTTTATCTCTGATTTGTGAACCAAACATGAAACCAATGGCTTCCTCGTAGCCGAATGGAACATCATAACCTTCCTTTTCCAGATGCAAGGCAGTATTTCCGATAAACTTAAAACCTGGAAGGAGCGGACTTTAAAACGACGTGAGAACGGAGACGGACAACGAACCAGTCAAACATTCCACAAATTTGAAGCCTTCTAGCTTTGCCATGGCTTCAATCATCTTGGAACTTACGGTGGATGCGACCATAGCCAACTTCTCCACCGGTTTATTCGACGCCTTGTAGGCGTCCAGTACTCGACTTGCGAATAAACTTCCCAGTTGATCTCCTGTAAAGAGGGTCCATTCTCCGGTTTCACTTCAAATGGAAGTTTGAGATGATGAAAAAAAGAAAAGGAAGAAATATAGGTTGCTGCACCTTCTCTCCGCCGCAGTGAACCTATCAGAATCTGGATCCTGGGCCAACACATAAACCAGACCGGCTTTTTCTGCAGTTTCGATGGCTAAATTCTTGAAATAATTTTCGTAAGACGGCGGGTTTGAGCCAAGCACAAAAATTATACCAGTGCTCCTAAAGAACGTCAGCTAAAGCTCGCTGGAATGCCACCGACTGACCCTTTTCTTCAGGATTCGGAAATAAGACGGTAGGAAATTCGGGGTCCGGATTCTGTTGTTCCACCACAGGTGTAAAAGGCGGAAATCCGAAAGTATCAAACGCCTGCTTCACGAATGCATCACTGACGCCATGCATGGAGGTATTTACGAAGGTATGTTCTAAGGTTGCATTTATATCCCTTGTAAAGTGAATTCAAACTCGCTTATGGGCAAGTTAAATGGGCATACCGAGTTCGATTCAACAGCTTCAAGCATTCGAAGTATTTTTTTTGAAGTGAGGCTGTGAGGTCCACACACAGAGAAGATGAAGATGGATCATATTTCTGAGGTTGAAGATTTAATTGGATCGCCTGTGAGATGCCTTCATCATGGGGAGCAATAATCTGAATGGGAGGTTAGTAAATTCAGCTAGCACGGGACCAGCCTGGCTTACCTGGACCCCATTTTCCCAGTACACCTATGGATTGGGTCATAGGAAAGCAGAAACGCCACATGACAAGCATAAATACCTTATATCCGTTGTCTTGCTGCAAGAATTCGCGATAGCGGTGTCAAAAATAAAGTCTAAACAGAGATCATGAGGAGGCCGCAAACCTTGGGATTGTGACTCGCTGGATGGTTCGATGTGAGAGGGATTGCGAACAAGTACGAGGAGTGGTCGGGTTACCTGTAATCATCACTCCACAGGCTGCATTTAATTCCTTGACACTGAAAGGCACCCTTCAAGGTTTCTTAATCCCATATGTAGTTTTTCGGCGAAATAGGAAGCTCACATTGGCGTATGGTTCAGCCCACGAAGAATATAAACCTTGATG
>Ga0307513_10008214_pt1 | contig 13387 bp, 12 predicted proteins | sample 15_EM_MG_FD_202174 | JGI IMG/M metagenome (GOLD analysis project Ga0307513, IMG submission 202174) | Populus trichocarpa ectomycorrhiza microbial communities from riparian zone in the Pacific Northwest, United States - 15_EM | ecosystem: Host-associated > Plants > Roots > Unclassified | place...
TCGAACGGACGCCAGCTCGTCGACGGGATCTTCCAGGGCGCGATCCAGGGCAGCAAGATCTGGTTCGGTCCCGGCAAGCCGGCGCCCGAGTTTGGCGAGCTGACCGCGGGCGACTACACGATCTGCTCGCTGCCGATCACCGGCGCGATGTCCGACATCCAGTTCCAGCAGCGCCTGCAGGCGCACCTCGCGCTGCTCAAGGTCTACTGCCAGCCGGCGCGCATCGCGGCGTCCCCGGCCACCCAGTCGTTCGAGGTCGAGCTGCCGGCCATGGTGCCGCTGCCGCCGCCGACCAAGTGACGATTCTCGTGTCTAGAACGTGCAGGTCACGCCGAGATCGGCGTCGACTCCGCCGATGAAGTGGCGCAGGCCGAGCTTGTCGTCGAAGCTGACGGCGACGCTGCACAGCTCGCTGGGCGCGGTGGCCGCGAACGTCCACGCGATCGTGCCGCTCGGCTGCGGCGGGATCATCACGCCGAACTCGTTGCTCCACGCCGGCGTGTGGTGGAACGAGATGTAGCCGCCCCCGCTGCTGATCGTCAGGGCGATCTCCTCGGCGGTCGCCGGCTCCCACGACGTCTCCGAGGTGCGCTTCATCCAGCGGTAGTCGATGCTCGAGTACATGCCCGCCGTGGTGTTGAGCCGGAGGAAGATCGCGAGGCTGCCGGACTGCGTGAGCGACGCGCGCGTCCGGGTCACGACGTTGGCGAACGTCAGCGTGTGGCCGGTCGCGCCGAGCACGTACGCCAGCGTGGCGGGCGAGCCGCCGGAGCCCGGCAGCTCGAGCTCGGCGCTCGACTCGTAGTTGTAGTCGGCGCCCCAGCCGCGGGTGTCGCCGAACCCGAGCGGGCTGAACGACGTCGGGGCGAACGGCGTCGAGCCGTCCTCGATGGTCGCGTGAAACGCGGCGCCGTTGCTCAGCACGGCGGCGTTGCCGTTCTGCGTGACGTAGCTCGTCGCGTCGAACGTGGCGGGATACAGCGCGTAGGCCGAGGTCAGGTTGAACACCGGGACCGGGGCGTCGGCGCCGTCGCTGACCAGCGCCTGATCGGTGATGTCGGTGACCCGGAGGTTCGTGTGGTTGCGCTGCAGATTGGCGCGGACGTGGAAGTCGAGGCCGAACTGATGATCTTGCGCAATGTCGATCACGCCGTCGCCATCGATGTCGGGGTTGGCGTAGCGCAGCGAGAGATCGTCCTGCGAGCCGAGGAACGCCGCGGCCGAGGGGCTGAGGCCGAGCCCGGCGAGCAGATCGTTGTACGAGATGCCGATCGCGGCGGTCTGGACGGCGGGCTCGACCATCACGTCGCCGAAGTCGAGGTGGCCGGCGACCTGCGCCGAGACCGTGTCGAGCGTGCCGGCGCGGAACATGCCGACCACCATGGCGGCGCCGGTCTGGGTGCTGTCGATGAACACCAGGACGTACGGTTTGCCGAGCGTCAACGACAGCGAGAAGCTGCCGTCGGCGCCGACCTGGGTCAGCGAGCGATCGGCGTTGGCCGACTCCGGGTTGACCGCCATGACATGGCTGATCGTCGGATCGGCTGCCAGGTGGGCGCCGCGCAGCCGGACGCTCGAGCTGTGCGCCTTGCCCGAGACCACGAGCTTGCCCGACGTCCCGGTACCAGCGTCGTTGCCGCCGGTGCGGGCGTCGTTACCGCCGGTGCTGCCGGCGTCCTCGGCGCCGCCGCCGGAGCTGGAGCACGCCGCGAGCGCACCCAGCAAAACCACCACGAGTCGAGCCAGAATCGTCATCGCCAGACCTCCAAAGCAGGATGGGTCGGCCGTGCGGCCGGCGATCTGGGGGCGCCACGGGGTAGCCGCGTGCCGGCGAGCCGCTGCGGTCGACTCTGATAGGGTGCGGTGGTGACCGCCGACATCGAGGCCGCTCGCGCCGGCGATCCGGTGGCGCTCGAGGCGCTTCTCCAAGAACGCCGCACCGAGGTCGTGCGCTACGCGATGCGGCTTTGCATCTCGCCGGCCGACGCACAGGACGCCACACAGGAGGCGCTCCTCGCGCTGGCGCAGTACATCGGCGCACTCCGCGAGGTCGCCGCCCTGTCGCGCTGGTTGTTTCTCGCGGTCCGGACCCACTGCACGCGCCTGGCCCGGCGCGCGCTGCGCCACGTCGCGCTGCGCGACGACGCGCCGCTCTCGCTCGAAGGCCCGAGCCCCGAGGATCAGCTCGTCGATCACCAGCTCCGGCACCACCTCGCCGGCATCATCAGCGAGCTCGAGCCGGGGCTTCGCGAGGTCCTGCTGCGCCGCGATGTGCTCGGCGAACCGACCCGGGACGCCGCCGCGGCGCTCGGCCTGTCGTCCGAGGCGCTCAAGTCGCGGCTCCACCGCGCGCGCGCCGAGGTCAAGCAGCGCCTGCTCGCCGCGCTCGACGGGCCGCGCCGGGCCGCGTCGATTTCCTGAATCCTTCGCTCCGGTGGCCTGCTCCTGTGGGCGGAGGATTCGATGAAGCTCTACGGTCACCCGCTCAGCACCTGTACCCGCAAGGTCTTGATGACCGCCGGCGAGAAGGCCATGTCGATCGAGCTGGTCGCGCTCGACCTGCTCGGCGGTGCGCACAAGCAACCCGAGCACCTGGCGCGCCACCCGTTCGGCGTCATCCCCGTACTCGATGATGACGGCTTCGTGCTCTACGAGTCGCGCGCGATCGTGCGCTACCTCGACGCGCGGGGCGCCGGCGCGTCGCTCGTCCCCGCGGCGCCGCACGACCGCGCGCGCATGGATCAATGGCTCAGCGTCGATCAGTCGTACGTCGCCCCGCACCTGCGCGCGCTGGTCGGCCAGCGGATCGTCCGCAAGCACCAGGGCCTGGACGCCGATGTCACGGCGACCGACGAGGCCGAGCGCGCCCTCGCCCAGGCCTTCGCGGCGATCGATCGCGCGCTCGACGCGGAGCGCTACCTCGCCGGCGCGTCGTTCTCGCTCGCCGACATCTCGCTCATGCCGTACGTCGCGGGCCTGACCTCCGTCGAGGCGGCCCACACCATCGCCGACCTGCGCCACGTCCAGCGCTGGTGGCGAGAGGTCTCGACCCGACCTGCGTGGCTACGCGCGACGGCGTGATCAACGCGGCGCGGTCTCCTTGGCGTGGATCCGCGCCAGGGCGTCGCTCTGGTCGCGCTCGATCTGCTGGAGCCGGGCGCGGTGCAGATTTGCAGTCAGCTCGAACATGCCGCGATCGCGCTCCGGGAGCGTGTTGGCTTGCTCCTTGAGCACGAGCTCGGCGAGCTCGAGGTAGTCCCGCGACAGCGCGCGGCGCTCGTCGTAGTACGCGCGGATCTCCTCGGGCGTCGCCTCGTTCGCGGTGATCCGGCCGAGCTCGCGGTTGTCCTGCTCGGCGCGCGCGGCGCGTACCTTGGCGACCGCGGGATCCGATGTGGGTGCGCCCATCGTCCAGTAGCGATTGTTGGGGATCTTCGCGCGCAGCGCGTCGAGCTTGACCGGGTAAGGCTCGCCGCGGGCGATAGGATCGGCCGGCTGCGCACTACCCGCCTGCGCCGATCCAGCCGAGGTCGTATTTGGCAGTGATGTGAGATCCGTATTGTGCGCCACAGGTGCGGCGCTGGTAGACGCAACTGAGGGCACCTCGGCGCGCGCAAACCACCGCCTGTAGCCGACGACACCGACGACGATCACCGCCACGATCGCGGCGAGCGTCAACGCACGCTTACGAAGCTGATCGGTCTGCACGCCTGCACACTACCGACGTGTCGGTGGCGATTCAACCGCCGATCTGCACTCATCTCTGACGCACTGCATATCGAATGATCGAGATGCCGACATTGCCCTCGTGCAAGTCGGCTCCCTATACTGCGGCCCCCACACTCACGAGGAGGTCCGCCGATGAAGCGTGTCATGTTCTGCGTCGTAGCCGCGTCCCTTGCGCTGTCCAGCACCGCGCGGGCCGAAACCATCCTGGAAGGTCTCGTCAACCTCCTCGTCGACGGAGGCAATAACTACAACTGGGAGAAGGTCGCGCTGCCCGGCACGCAATGCGGCAACGGCTCGCAGTACAAGTTCTTCGCCCGCCGCACCAGCTCGCCGAACGTGCTGTTCTTCTTCGAGGGCGGCGGCGCGTGCTGGGACTACAACACCTGCAGCGGACGCGACGGCATCCTCGGCGCGGCCAACCCGAACGGCATCGCCGACGACTACATGACGCAGTTCACGGCGAAGTTCGTGTCGCCGATCGTCAACGGCGCCGACCCCGGCCTGCCGCTGCGCTCGCGCACCGACCTGGTCACCAAGGACTGGAACATCGTCTACATGCCGTACTGCACTGGCGATGTGCACATCGGCAACAAGACCGCGACCTACGTCGATCCGACCGGCGCGCAGCCGCCGCTCGCGTGGAACCACGCCGGCTACACCAACACGCTGGCCGCGATCGGCTGGGCGCACCAGCAGTTCCCCCACGTCGGCAAGCTGCTCGTCACCGGGTTCTCGGCCGGCGGCACCGCGACGGCGTCGGGCTACTACTTCGTGCGCCGGGGCCTGAACCCGCAGCGCGGCTACTACCTCGATGACTCGGGCCCGGTCTACCCGGCGCCCAACGCCGACTTCAACTCGCGCCCGCTGCACACCCAGATCCGCGCGGCGTGGAACCTCGACTCGGTGTTCTCGACCCTGCCGGCCAGCTTCGACACCCGCGACTTCGGCAGCATCAACCGCATGGTCGCCACCGAGTTCCCGGGCGACCAGATCGGCTACACCGCGTACACCCGCGACTTCAACTACTCGCGGTTCTCCTACGAGCGCTTCCTGACGCCCAACGACAAGGAGTCGGTGCTGTCGTACTGGGACGAGGACGAGGACAACCTCGTCGCGCAGCTCGACGGCTTCTCGAACACCAGCTACTTCATCCCGTTCGAGCGCGCGATCAACGCGAGCCACTGTTCGACGATCATCACGTTCATCGGCAGCCACGCGTGCCAGCGCATGGAGAAGAAGCACCACTGGTGGGAGTACCTCGAGTTCCCGCTCGGCCAGGAGTACAAGTGCTACAGCGAGTTCGTCCCGATGGACGTCTTCCTCAAGCGCTTCATCAATGACGGCACGCGCACGCGCATCCACGAGCCGGTCAATGGCTACAACGCCGACGACCCCGGAATGCAGATCGTCGCGCCGCTGATCAACGCCGCTCTCGGCGCCTGATCCAGCGAAGCGAGCATCGACGCGCGCTTGCCGGCGCGTCGCGATGGCCTAGTAACAGACCAGGCCGTGCTGCGAGAACGTGCTGATGCCGATCGGCAGGGCCGCGGTGGTCTGCTCGGTCCCGCCGTCGTAGACCCGCAGGCCATTGGCATTCTGGGTCGAGTCGATGACGACGAGGTGGCCGGACGGACACTGCACGGCGTCGACGATCTTCTGGCCGTCGGGCGACAGCGGGGCGGCGGACAGCGTGGTCGTCACGAGGTCATAGCTCCGCAGGTTGGCATGCGTGAAGTCGAAGACGGCGACGGCCGCCCACATCACGGACTGGCCGTGGCCGGTGTCGAACGTGATCCGCGACGCGTAGCCGCCGAGCGCCGAGTTCTCGATCATGCAGGTGCTGGTCGTCACGCCGGGCGTGATCCGCTCGAGGCAGCCCGGCCCGCTGAAGTCCTCGACCGTGGAGATCACGAGATCGCCGGCGTGCGGCGCGGCGTCGGGGACCTGCTCGAGCAGGCCGAACGGGTTCTTGTGCGTCAGCGTGATGGTCTTCGACGTCTCGACGGTGTCGGTCGTGGTGTCGACGACGTAGACCTTGCCGGGGCCGCGCGGCTGGAAGTTCTCCAGCAGCTCGCACGACACGTAGAGCTCGGTGCCGATCAAGAAGGCCGAGTTGCAGTCGGGCTCGCCGTCGGGGTCGTCCGCGGACAGGTCGATCGTCGTCCTGGTGGAGGTGCCGCGGGTCAGCACGGTGACGCCGGGGCCGGCGAACGTCGGGACATAGAGCTTGTTGCCGACGACCGCGACGTCCTGCGGATTGCTGTTCGCGCCGGTGCTGAGCTGCGCGACCAGCGCGAGGGTCTGGTCGTCGAGGATCGTGACGTTGTTCTCGCCGCGGTTGACCACGACGAGCTCGTGGCCGACGTGGCGCACGATCGGATCGCTGCCGATCGCGAGCGCCGGCCCGGCGTTCTTCACGACCGCGCGGGTCATGGTGTCGAGCGTGGTCAGCACGCCCGGGTCGCCGAGCTTGAAGTCGCCGGCGATGACCACCGCGCGCGACGTCGCGGGCCGCACGTCCGGGGCGTCCGCCGCCGGGGTGTCCGACGTCGCGGCGTCGGAGGTCGACGTGTCGGGGGCGACGCGTGCATCCGGGGCAGGGGGCGCGTCCGCCGACGTGAGCCGGCCGTTGTCACCACAGGCGACGACCGCGCAGCCCAGCGTCGCGATCAGGATCAAAGCATATCTGTTCATGGAGACCTCGTGACGGAGTCGAGATGGCAAGGAGTGGGCGGCGCGGTGCAGCGACGGCGCGCGCGGCGCCACCGGCGCGGCGGCGCGGCGGGTGGAGGGAGCTCGGTGGTCGACGGCCGGGGCGTGCGCCCGGCCGGCCGCATCCCCGGATGGGGAGCGCGGTTCCATCGACCGGCGCGGCACGGGCGGCGCGCTCGGGGGCGGCCGGCCGCGGCGCCTGGGGCACCGGTAGGCGCGGGCCGCGCGGGCGGGCCGCGGACTGCGCACGACATCAACTGGAGAACGACGGACGGGAATCATGATCACCCCACGTGATTGCGGGGTGACCTGGCGCAGGACAGCGCTGCCTTCACACCCGAAGTGTCGACGGAGCGGTGTCCTGACTCCCGGTTCGTCCTAAGCGGCGCCTTCCCAGTTTCCCAGTGGCTGGCAGGATGCCCTGCCGCTTCGTCCCCGGTTACAGTAGCGGGGGCTGTGCCGAATTCTCATCGGCTTCCCTGCTTCCGTCGGTGTGCTGTCAGTTACGTATGCTCGATAGCGCCTCGCCGGCCTTGGTAGCTGCCGCCATCGCGCGAGTCAAGGTTCATCTGCGGTTCACCGGCAGGCCCGCGGGCGGGCGTCGCCCCACGCCGTCGTGCCGTCGCGCAGCACGAGGCCGAGGCACACGCCGTCGACCGCGTCGTCGAGCCGGTCGAGCGGGAACATCGCCTCGATCGTCGTGCGATCGCCGATCCAGCTGCCGCACGGCTGACAGAAGCTCAGGATCTCGAAGCGCAGCTGGTCGTCGAGCACCTTGATGTCGCGCGGCGTGCGGTGCTGCTCGACGTCGCGCTTGTGGCGGCGCAGCTTGCTCAGCAGCGCGGCGCCGTCGAGGATGCTGCCGTCGCTGCTCCGGGTGCGCGACACGTTGCCGGGGCTGCAGCGGCAAGTGGTCTCGTCGGCGGGCGGCGCGTCGTGGCAAGCCGCGAGCGCCAGCACGGCGAGCATGGCGCCGGCGCGCGCGGTCATCGGCCACCTCGGCCGCGCGATCGACCTTGCGCCGCGTGCTTGGCGCCATGCGCCGGCCGCGCGCCGCCGGGGCGAGCGCCGGGCCGGCTCGTGGCGCCGGGGCGCTGTGGTCCGCCGCTCGGAGGACGTGGGCCGGCGCCGGGGCGGGCGGCGGCCTGGGGCGGACCGGGCGGACGGCGTGGCATCAAGGTCTGGATCTCCTCGTTGGTCAGGTTGCGCCAGCGCCCGAGCGGCAGCTCGCCGAGGTTGATCCGCATGATCCGCACGCGCTGCAGCGCCTCGACGGTGAAGCCGAACGCCTCGCACATCCGGCGGATCTGCCGGTTGAGGCCCTGGGTCAGCGTGATGCGAAACACCTTGGCGCCGAGCTTGACGACCTTGCACGGCTTGGTGGTCGCGTCCGAAAGCCGGACACCCGCGGCCATGCCGGTGACAAACTCGGGGGTGATCGCGTGGTCGACCGCGACGACGTACTCCTTCTCGTGGTTGTGCTCGGCGCGCAGCACCTCGTTGACGATGTCGCCGTCGTTGGTCAGCAGGATCAGGCCTTCGGAGTCCTTGTCGAGCCGGCCGATCGGGAACACGCGCTCGGGGTGGTCGACGAAGTCGACGATGTTGCCGGCGACGTGGCGCTCGGTCGTGCAGGTGATGCCGACCGGCTTGTTGAGCGCGATGTAGACCGGCCGGCTGCGCTTGCGGGCGACGCCGACCGAGTCGCCGTCGAGGCGGACGTCGTCGCCGTCCTCGACCTGCGTCCCCAGGGCCGCCGGCACGCCGTTGACGGTGACCCGGCCCTCGGTGATGAAGCCGTCGGCCTCGCGCCGCGAGCAGGCGCCGCTCTCGCTCAGGTATTTGTTCAGTCGCACGTGGGGCCTACCCTATCGCAGGGTAGGCTAGCGTGCTGCACGTGAGGCTCCTGCTCGTCACACCGCCGATGACCCAGCTCAACACGCCGTACCCTGCGACGGCGTACTTGACCGGGTTCCTGCGCCAGCACGCCCGCGAGCTCGACCTCGAGGTCGTCCAGGCCGACGCGGCGCTCGAGCTGTTCCTGCGCGTGTTCAGCCAGCGCGGCCTGCAGCGCATCCTCGACGAGCTGACCGCCCGCGCGTCGGCCCTGGCACCCGATGCCGATGCCGATGCCGATGCCGCTCCCGATGCCGATGCCGATGCCGACGCCGACGCCGATGCCGATGCCGATGCCGACGCCGATGCCGATGCCGATGCCGACGACGACATGCCACCCTCGATCGCCTGGTTCCTCCACCACGGCGCGCGCTGCGTATCCACCGTCGACGCCGCCGTGCGCTTCCTGCAGGGCCGGGACCCAGGCCTCGCGCTGCGCATCGTCGGCCGCGAGCTGCTCCCCGAGGGGCCGCGGTTCGCGGCGATCGACGCCGGCCCGGGCGCGGGGGACGACGACCCGCTGGCCTGGGCGTTCGGTGGCCTCGGCGTCGCCGACCGCGCCAAGCACCTCGCGAGCCTGTTCATCGACGATCTCGCCGACGTGATCCGCGACGGCATCCAGCCCGACTTCGAGCTGTCGCGCTACGGCGAGCGCCTGGCCGCCAGCGCGCCGACCTTCGATCCGCTGCGCGACGCGCTCGAGGACGCGCCCACGCTGATCGACGAGATGCTCGACGAGCTCGCCGCCGAGCTCTACGCCCGCCACCGCCCCGACGCCGTCGGCCTGACCGCGCCGTTCCCCGGCAACATCTACGGCGCGTTCCGCATCGCGCGCGCGATCAAGGCGATCGCCCCGGCGACCCGCGTCATCCTGGGCGGCGGCTACGTCAACACCGAGCTGCGCGAGCTCAGCGATCCGCGGGTGTTCGACTACGTCGACTTCATCACGCTCGACGACGGCGAGGCGCCGATGCGCGCGCTGGTGCGCCACCTCCGCGACCCCGCCGCGCCGCTGCTCCGCACGTTCGTCCGCCAGGACGGGGCGGTGCGCCTGATCAGCGACACGACCATCACCGAGGTCTCGCTGCGCGACGCCGGCACGCCGACCTACGACGGCCTCCTGCTCGATCGCTACCTGTCGCTGTTCGAGATGCTCAATCCGATGCACCGGCTGTGGTCCGACGGCCGGTGGAACAAGCTCACGATCGCGCACGGCTGCTACTGGAAGCAGTGCACGTTCTGCGACGTCACGCTCGACTACATCGCGCGCTACGACCGCGCGCCCGCGGATCTGCTGGTCGATCGCATCGAGGCGCTGATCGCCGAGACCGGGCAGACCGGGTTCCACTTCGTCGACGAGGCCGCGCCCCCAGCCGCGCTGCGCGCGCTCGCCGAGCGGCTGCTCGCCCGCGGCGTGCTGATCACGTGGTGGGGCAACGTGCGGTTCGAAAAAGCGTTCACGCCCGAGCTCGCGCGCTTGCTCGCCCGCTCGGGCTGCGTCGCGATCAGCGGCGGGCTCGAGGTCGCGTCGGATCGCCTGCTCGCGCTGATGAAGAAGGGCGTCACCGTCGAGCAGGTCGCTCGCGTGACCCGCGCGTTCAGCGACGCCGGCGTGATGGTCCACGCCTACCTGATGTACGGCTTCCCGACCGAGACCGCGCAGGACACGATCGACGCGCTCGAGCGCGTGCGCCAGCTGTTCGAGGCGGGCTGCGTGCAGTCGGCGTTCTGGCATCGCTTCACGGCGACGGCGCACAGCCCGATCGGTCGCGCGCCCGAGCTGTTCGGCATCCGGCTGCGCGCCGCGCCGACGCCGACGTTCGCGAAGAACGACGTCGCGTTCGACGATCCGACCGGCTGCGATCACGATCGCTTCGCCGGCGGCCTGCGCAAGGCGGTCTACAACTTCATGCACGGCGTCGGGCTCGACGCTGATCTGCGATCGTGGTTCGAGCGTCCGGCGCGACGCGCATCGCCGATCCCGCGCGCATCGGTCCCTCCTGACCTGATCCGCCGCGCGATCGCAGAGCTCGGCGAGCTCGACGAGCGCGGCTGATCGTCGCGGCCTGGTCATTGCAGTCTCACTGTCATGTGCCGACTGATCAGGGACGACCTGTGAACCCGCGTACGTTACTCGTGGTCGACGACGACCCCGATGTGCGGATGCTCTTGAGCGACCTGTTCGCCAAGGAGGGCTTCCATGTCGATGTGGCGGTCGATGGTGCGTCCGCGATCCTGTTTCTCGAGCACCACACGCCCCCTTCCGTGATCGTGCTCGATCTACTGATGCCCGGCATCCTGGGCACCAGCGTGCTGCAGTACGTGGAGAGCCGCCCGAGCCTCGGGCACGTGCCCGTGGCGATCGTGTCGAGCTCGCCGGATCTCGCGCCGCGCGGCTATCAGCTGTTCCCCAAGCCGATCAAGTTCAAGCCGCTGCTCGACTTCGTGCGCTCGGCGTGTGACGCGAGTAACACGCCGATCGTGACCTAGCCGGCGTGCGAAGCACCGCGCAGTGGGCGGAATCGGCGTGCTAGTTCCAGCCGGTCTGCGTGCGCAGGCGCTCGGGAATGGCCTGGCGCGCGAGCGCGAGCTCGATGTCCTCGACGCCGCCCGAGACCTCGTGCAGCGCGATGAAGCGCGCCTGGCTGGCAAACCTGCGGCCATACGCGACGGCATCGTCGCCGAGCGAGCTGCCGAACCGCGTGCTCGTCATGATGACGTCGACGAACTCTCCGCGTCGCATCAGGGTCTCGACCGTTCCCGCGATCGTCGTCGACGCGGTCACGCGGTGACCGGCGCGCCGCAGGGTTGCCGACAGCGCCTGGGCCGTAACTTCGTTATCGACCACAAGCAGGATTTCGAAAGGCGGCACCCCACTACTTATGCGTTTCGGCCCTCGCTAAACAAGCGCAATCACGCGAGCTTGCATACGAGTTTGTACGAGCCGGCGCTGCGACTACCAACTAGCGTGGATCGACGAGAACAGATGGGTGTTGTCAGCACGGCTATCTTGACCGGGAGCGCGCACCGGCGGCGTGTGGCGCGACGCTGCGCTCCGACGAGCGGGCGTAACCTACGCTGGTGTAGGTTGCACGCCGCGGTGTGATCAAGATCCGTACGGGAGACTCCGGATCATCGAATCCACGTCTCTCCGGATCTCAGCGTTCATCGCTCGCTCGAACGCGCATGCCCGCTGCCGCGGTACGCGCCATGCAACTCCTCGAGCGCGAGGACCGACATGACCATCCCCAGCGATCGAACATCATCGTTGTCTGGAGGCGCGCCCCGTGATCCGCGCGCGCAGGCGCTCACGCCCACCGCGCTGCAGAGCCGCAAGGTCGCGTCGAGCGCGACGTACCTGGACTCGACGCTCAAGCTATTTCCCGGCGTGACCATCCCGCTGCGCGCGATGATGGTCGCGAACGGCGAGCGCCAGATCCTGATCTCGCCGATCGGCACCTCCGAGGAAGCCGACCAGGTCGATGCGACGCCGCTCACGGTCGTCGCGCCGAGCCTGCTCCATCACCTCCACCTCGAGGCTGCGATCGAGCGCTACCGCCCGGTGGCGCTCTGGGGCCCGCCCGGCCTGGTGGAGGCGCACCCCGATCTGGGACCCGCGCACGTGTTCGGCGTGGACCCGTGGCCGCACGCGGATCAGCTCGAGGTCGAGGTCGTCGCGGGCGCGCCGAAGCGCAACGAGGTGGTGTTCTTTCACAAGGCGTCGCGGACGATCTACACCGCGGATCTGGCGTTCAATATTCGCGAGCCACACGGCTTCTTGACGCCGCTGACGTTCCGCCTCATGGGCATCTACCGCCGCTTCGCGGTCGCGAAGCCGTGGCGCCGCTGGGTCACCGATCGCGCCGCGTTCGCGCGCTCGATCGACCGGATCCTCGCGTGGGACTTCGAGCGCATCGTCGTGGCCCACGGCGACGCGGTGGAGCACAACGCGCGGGCCCAGCTGATCGCCGCGCTACGCGAGGTCGAGCTGCTCCGATAGTCCGCGCCGGGAGCGCGGTCGCCCATTCGCAGTGTCTAGCAGGTCACGTGCCCGGTCGGGTCGCGGCGGCGCTCGGCGCCGGCAGCTCCGCCTCGAGCCACGCCATCAGCGCCTCGAAGTCGCGGAAGCGCTGGTCCGGCGTCTGGCCGCCGAGCAGGGCGATCACGAAGCGGCGCTCGCCGAGCTTCACCGCGATCAACAAGCAGTAGCCGGCCGCGTCGGTGTGGCCAGTCTTGCCAGCGAGGATCTTGTAGCGCGGATCCCACAGCGGCTTCACCGTGCTGGTGTAGCGCGCGGTGATCTCCTCGGACTTCGAGGTGATCCTGGCGTGTCGCGTCGTCATGATCCGCGCGAGCAGCGGATCGCGCACCACCTCGCGCATCGCCAGCGCCATCTCGCGCGCGGTCGAGGCGTTGCCCCGGATCCCGGTCGCGTCGTCGAACCGGGTGTGCGACAGGCCGAGGTCCTCGGCGACGCGACCGATCCGTTCGATCAGCTCGTCGTTCGACAGCCCGACCGAGCGGGCGAGCGCGCTCGGCACGCGGTTGTCCGACGACAGCAGCATCGCGTACAGCAGATCGCGGTTCGCGAAGCGCTGGCCTTCGAGCAGCAAGGTCCGCGTGCCGCCGACCGACGCCTTGGCGTCGTCGAAGTTGATCTCGGTCCAGCCGCCGAGATCCAGCTTGCGCCGCCGCAGCGCGAGCGCCACGAAGATCTTGGTCATCGACGCGATCGGGCGCACCTCGTCCGCCGCCCGGACATAGATCGCGTCGCCGGTCGCCGCGTCGAGCACCGCCGCGCTCGGCGAGCCCAGCTCGGGCGCGCGCTCGGCGAGCCCCGGCGCGGCGGTGGCGACGAGCACGAGGGCGCACGTGACCGTGCGAAGCAGCGACCGCGGCGGAGGCAAGCGCCTCAGCGTGCCACGACGGATGACCGCGATCCAGCGCGCGTCGGTCCGCGGCGCGGTGTCACCGAGGTCAGGGCAGCGCGGGGTGATCGGACCCGCCCGACGCCTTCCACTGCGCGAGCAGATCCTGCTCCTGCGCTGGC
>Ga0307513_10008215_pt1 | contig 13386 bp, 10 predicted proteins | sample 15_EM_MG_FD_202174 | JGI IMG/M metagenome (GOLD analysis project Ga0307513, IMG submission 202174) | Populus trichocarpa ectomycorrhiza microbial communities from riparian zone in the Pacific Northwest, United States - 15_EM | ecosystem: Host-associated > Plants > Roots > Unclassified | place...
AACTCAAAAAACACAAGAACTTTATAGATTTGGTAGAACACGTTATGCACAATTGAGATATCAACTTCTCATGAAAGTTGATATGGTGAATTGCTCATACCTGATGAGCTTACCAATTATATGGAAGTAATATCTAATATTGATTCTGAGAAATGGCTTAAATTTATGAAATCTTAAATGGATTTTATGTACACTAACCAGGTTTGGACTTTGGTTGATCCACCTAAAAGGATAAAACTCATTGAATGTAAATAGGTCTTTAAGAGAAACACTAATATGGATGGCAATGTGCAAACATACAAAGCTAGATTATTTGCCAAAAGTTATAGACAAAAACAAGCGTTGACTTTGATGAAACCTTTTCACTGATAGCTATGTTAAAATCCATAAGAATTTTGTTTGCTATAGCTGCATACAATGATTATAAAATTTAGCAAATGGATGTCAAAACTGCATTCATGAATGGAAATATACACAAAGATGTGTATATGACACAACCTGGAGGTTTTGAATCTAAAAAATTTACTAATAAAGTATGCAAGCTATAAAAATCTATTTATGAACTTAAGCAAGCTTCAAGGAGTTTGAATATCCATTTTTAAAAATGAGATAATCAAACAGTTTGATTTCATAAAAAAATATGGATGAACCTTGTGTTTATAAAAAGGTTAGTGGGAATAGAGTCATTTTTTTACTATTATATGTAGATGACATATTATTGATAGAAAACAACATTCCTTTACTCCAATCAGTAAAGATATGGTTGTTCAATAATTTCTCTATAAAACGTATGGGAGAAACATCCTATATATTAGAAATAAAGATATATAGAGATAAATCTAGAAGGTTGTTTGGATTATTTTAATTTATGTACATAGACAAGATGCTAAAATAGTTTAGCATAGAAGAGTCCATGATAAGATATTTATCTATTTCGTAAGGAATACATCTCTCTAAAGATATGTGTCCTATAACACAAATTGAGAGAGATATGATGGAAAAGATTCCCTGTCCTTCGACTGTAGGATCCATTATGTATGCAATGCTATGTATAAGACTAGATGTATCTTATGCTTTGAGCATAACAAATAGATACCAATCAAATTCATATTAAAGTCACTAAAAGATAGTTGAAAGCATTCTTAAGTACTTATGAAGAATTAAGAATGTCTTTATGGTCCCTGGAGGACATGAACTAAAAGTTTATGATTTTTCAGATGTTAGTATTTAATCAGATATTGATGATAACAAATCTCAATCAGGATATTTATTTTACTCTAAATGAAGGTGTTGTGAGTTGGAAGAGTTTCAAATAAGAGACCACAACTAATTCTATAACTAAATTTGAATACATATATGTGTCTAAGGCAGCAAAAGAGACTGTTTGGATCAAAAACTTCATTACTAAACTAGATTGGTTCATAAAATTATTGATCTATAAGCCATGTAACATGATAACAATGGAGATATTACATAAAACAAAAAACCAAGATCTCATCAAAGACCCAAACATGTTTGTAGGCTAGAGAAATCATAAAGAGGAAACATGTAAAGATAAAGTGAGTACCCTCTGAAAATAATCTTATAGATCCTCTTACTAAAACATTATCCCAACATAAACATGATCACCATATAGAGGGATATTTTATTAGATACATAAATGATTGGTTTAGTGCAAGTGAGGCATTGTTAGTAAATATATCATGTAGTCAATCAGTTGGTTACACATAGTACTGATTTTATTCATGTAAAATATATTTGTTATTAATGAAGGCTTTCTTTATCTTTAATATTCATTTATATTTGATTAATGAATCCAGAGTATAGATAAAGTATATAAGACAAAAACTCTTTACAAAAAAAAATTATAAAGTTGTTATAATTATGAGATTCCTATTACTTCAAAGCATTATTCTTAGATGTTCCTAGTCAATATTCTATTAAGATTGGGTATTAATTAGAGTTGTTGAGATCGATGCATATTATGTTCTTTTCTTTATGAAATAAAATAATTGTTCTTATTAACTAAGGTATGATGGATACCTGAAACTAACATGTAAGTGTTTGTTAGATGACATGTACACCGAACTGACCTGCAAGAGATCACTTATATCTATGAAAAAGCTCTCATGATAGTTATGTAAGTGATCCTTAAACTGCTATTATTAACTAAGGTATGAGGGATACCTGAAACTAACATGTAAGTGCTTGTTAGATGACATGTACACTGAATTGACCTACAAGAGATCACTTATATCTATGAAAAGGCTCTCATGATAGTTATGTAAGTGATCCTTAAACTTGAGATCAATAAGTTATCATATATAAAGAGTTTAATGCTTTGATCCTAACCACACGTTGTCCTAATCAAGGGTAACAAACAAGCAGATATTAGGTATAATTAACATAAACTCTATAAAGGTGTTTGAGTAATCAAGAGAGGATTCATCACCCTATGTGAATTAAAAAAAATGTTTCATTTGTTCTTAAATAGTATTAATTGTGAAATCTTTGGCCAATATAGAATGAGTTTTGAAAATAGTTTCAAAATATTTTTCAAATAATCAATGACAATAATGTTAAGAACTAAAACGATTTAACAAAATAGACATACTATATATTATAATGTCTTAATCAGAACATTCTTGATGAAAGGATAATAATTGCACTAAGAAACTGATTACTAAAAAGTTAAGTCAAACCACTTATGATTTTCATAATATTTGGAGGATAATGACAAGTTGTTATACATTATACTTGATCTTTAAATATAAGTCAATCAAGTTTTGAATTGATAATAAATTAAATTGTTTAATTTATTTAATCTTATTTTATATGGAATTGTGATTTATATTTAGGCCAAATTATTAGGGAATCTAATGGGTCACACACATAAGAATCATTGGTCAGAAATTAAAATGGGATGATTAATCAAGTGTGACTTGATTGTAAATAAAATTTAGAAATTAAGGACTAGAATATAATTAATACAGAGTATTACAATTATATACCTATAAACAATCAAGTAAGGATTTGATTGAATAAATTTATAAAATTAGCCTAAAATAACATGTGTGATATTATTTAAGGGGCAAATTGATATTTTATCATTTATAAGATTTTTACGTTTTTCTATAAATAGAATGTTATATGATTAGTATTTAAAAGTGCATTCTCATTAAGATTTTATATCATCATATTGCACTTAAAATATCATTAAATTCCCTAACTTAAGCATGTTTTATAATAACAAGTCTGATAATATAAGATAGCTTTAATTTATGGTAAATGCTCATTTTAAATGCAGACATATCTCACAATTCAAATGATTGATTGATGTGATTAACTATTGAAAGTGAAAGGAGAAAGAAAGGGCTAAGCTTGGAGAAGAGATGTTGGTTCAAACTGGAACACCATTTAATTATTGGATCATAACTGGAGTTGTAGACTTGGATTTAGGTCTGGTTTATCTTGATGGAAAGCTAAGACATAGGTCTAAAACATTCATGAAGAGTACAAGACTCAATTCCACCGTTTTGGAGTTCAAATCTTAGCATCAAAAGAGAAGTCGGAATCTGTCCTGCAACCCAGATACTATTCAGTGTTCAGTCCATATCTCGAGGTCTAAAAATCCAAATGAGCTCATTATTTTTTTGGTGGAAAGCTGAGACAAATTCCTACAACTTTTATGAAGACCACTTTACCAAATTCTAATCGTAGCAATGTCATTTCATCCAGAAAACAAATCCATACCTAAATCACCAAGTCCACTAAGTCATTAGTTGGCCACTAATTTAATAGTTAATTACCAAATGAATAGTTCTTTTAGCCTATAAAAGGAGACATATGCCATACATTTAGGCATCTTGGTTTTCAGATCAAGATCAATTTTTTGTTTTTTTTTCTCTGTATTTTTATTATTCAAGTTCTATTTCATGTTATATTTTCATTAATCTCTTGTTTATGCTTTTCATTTCCTTTACTATACTTAGTTAACTATCTTCTTATCTTGTTTATTTATATTCTTCTTCTTCATTATGCTTAGCTAAGATTATCATGTTAAGGTGAAAAGGTTTCACTAATGGTGTTGGAATAAGTATAATATAAACTCAACATGGACTTTAATGCTTATATCCAAGAACATTTGCTATTAACATGTCTTATCATTTTTATCTTACCAATTCTTAATACCTTACTTGTTAAATGGTTAATCTAGATTTGTGTTGTAGAATCCTTAGTACAATAAATGCTTGATTCTTCATTGTCTTCGGCTGACATCGTTGTTATGAGAGGAACTTGATTTATTGTTAACATAAGTTAGCATCATGAATACCTGACAAAATTTAAAAATATGGTGTTACTTAAATAAGATAATTAATATGATCACGTTAATAATTTATAATGAGTTATTAATTAAAAATCATCCGATTAATAAAAAGAGTTTATACTATACTTATTTGAAATATCATTAGTGATCCTCTAACATTGACAACTGTTTTATCATTGTTTAATCCTTACATCAATATCACATCCTAAAACTTGCTTCAACTCATTTTCTGTTATTATTCTCTTCAAATCTTTTTCTTTATTTGTGATTTATATAGTTGACCTCCCTGTGGATCGACCCCAGTCTTGCCGGATTATTTATTACTTTGACACTCATGCACTTGGGATAAGACATCAACTCTTTGATTGTGTCATTATACCTCTGATTTCCTAAGAGAATGTGAGTATAGTATAATACAGAAACACCTAAAACATGAAATAAAAGAGTTGGCACTCTAATGTATAACAATCTCTCTCTCTCCAAAAAAAAATTAAAAGATTTATCATTTGTGGTTCATGTGGGTTACTGTTAAAGGCCGGATATTTGGACGGTTTGTGGTTTGCAACAACCCAACCTTGAAGTAATTATTCAAAGCCAAAAAGGAATATCTAGTCTTTAGGTAATCTTCATTTAAACCCTAAATAACTCTAGATTTATCTAACGGGATCCTTAAGACTCCTGAAAAATTTTAAATTTATCATTTTCGTTGCGTATATGTGTTTTGAGAAACCTAACAATATAAACTTTTAATAATGAATCATAAACAACCTCTGACAAGAGTTATATTTTATGTTCATTAACCCTATTCTACTGAGGTGTATGTTCACCAACCCTATTCTACTGAGGTGTATTGGAACAAGTAGTTTAATTACTAGTTCCATGTGTTTTCAAATACATATGAAGTGTCGAGACTATGATATTCTCCCTAATTATCACTACTAAGAACTTAAAATTATTTCTTGTATTGAGGTTTAACTGTTTTATGAAGGTTTTGAAATAACAAATCTTGTGGATTTCATCAAGTTAACATAGGTCATCCTGGATTCCTGGTATTGTCACAAATAAAGGTAACAAATTCACTTTCATCAAGAGGATCTATCCAAAGTAATGACTTTGGATGGATCCTTTACATAATAATAAATAATCATAAATGGATGTGGAGTTTTATTCAAACTTATTAAAAACAAAGTTTGATGCTTTTTGGTAGTTCACAAACATTATATTAACAACTAGGAACATCAATTTTTTTCAAATAAACTCAAAAATATTTTTTTTACATAACCAAAAGAAGCATGCCCCAAATGTTGATACCATAACAATATTTTATTTGTCTTCTTCTTTCCCTTAAAGAAATCCACTATTAAAGCTTGATGTAACATGACAGAACTTTTTGACGCTAAATCCAAATAATACAGCTTCCCTTGTTTAATACCACAATTAATTGTCTATCTAGTCTGGATGTTGTTAAGCACACAATATTCAGGTCATTAGATTACCACACTAGATAAAACTGGGGTTATTTAAGAAATTAACAAGAAGTTATAATCTAATGATGGAACAACTAGAACAAATCTAAATTCAAAGTATTAGTAAGGGTCAAAGAACTCTCTCCAAAAGGTTGGAGTAACATTGGTAGTAGAAATAAATTTTCATGGGGATGGTTTAAAGGATGAAACATGTTTAGAATCAAATTTTATTGATATGTAACACCATAATTAATTATCCATACACTATTAGAAATAAATGTAAAAATATTTAAAACCTTAGTACCATTATTTGCAACTACTAATATTGAGGTTTTTTCAACAACATCATGTTTTGTCTTTGTTTCAACTATTGTTGCAGTGGGGGGGTCTTCTTGAAATTCTTTTTTCATGAATCATGAGTATGATCCTACTATTATGGATATCCCACATTCTCGTATGATTGACTTTTAAATATGACCCATCTTATTGCAATGATTGTATTTGTAAGTAGACTTGTCGACACCATTATTATTTTTAGACTAGTTGGGTCTAGTTCAGTATGTAGTTGTTGTGGCAATATTATATGCCTTAAGTGATTGATTAACTACATCCTTCCTCCTATTACTACCATGAAATTTAGCTAGATATTGGTAATAACCATCTTTCATTTTATAGTAAAACACAAAGGAATTTCAAGCTGCAAATAATGAAATGAGATGCCCATCAATCATAGTTATAATAACATTACAAATATGAGTTAAATCTACTTCTACCTTCTTATACTCTTTTATCTTTTTCACATTGGTTTTCATTCCGTTTTGAATACTCCTCTTGCTCAATTGAGGACAATATTCTCTATGATCCCTTCATCACACCATTCATATTAGAATAGCCAATAAAGAGTAAGTGTTTCTTCTTCATTGTTAATTCAATATCAAGTTTTTATCATTTTCTTCATTGCATCCATCATTTCATAATAGTGTTTAGCTTACTTAGCGAGCTTGACAATATAGATGAAGTTCTTATGATCTTTTTTTATGAATCTATATCTATTGATGAACTCTCTATCTCTCTATCTCTCTCTTTATATATAAATTCAAGATTTCCAAATCAATCATAATATAACATAAATGTTTTTTTCTCTCTCATTATGTGAATCACAAAATTATGATTACTATTTACAAACAAAAAACACTAATTATGCTTCTTTAAATCCAATCTTCACCATTTAGATTATAGACCCTTGTGTCTTCAATGTGTCTATAAAACTTCAACCATAAACAACTCCAATTAAAGCATTTGACTTTTGACTACTCAATATCATGGATGGAACAATGTTTTCACTTTTTTTTTTTTTTTATCATTGAAGCATTTTCTAGTTTAGTTAATAATTATTTTTTTCAATTTTTTTCTTATACATTGTGTTGTCTGGGACTTGAAGCTAATAATTTATTTAAATTAGCTTGCTATGGGTTCTCATGGTCTTGAAAAAGCATTCCAATGTTCAGCCGATACTCGATTTGGCAAAATATATTTTAATTTTATTGATTAAAAATAATTGAAACTTTTAGGATCAAGTTTGACACTAAAACATCGATTTGGCAGAATATATTTTAATTTTATTGATTAAAAATAATTGAAACTTTTAGGATTAAGTTTGACACTAAAACAAAAAAGTTTGACACTAAAACAAAAAAGCATCCATTTTTTTTAAAAAAAAACTACTATTCATGAAGTGTGCTTTTTAAAATGTTGATCCACAAATTTTTTACATTTTCATTTTTGATCCCCTTGTTATTTGGATTTTAAATTTAGATCCAAAATTTTATTTTGTTCATTATTCACTCTTTGAGTTTAAAAGGGGAGAAAGAAAGTAACTAAAAATAGAGAAAAAGAAAAAGTTATCGGGTTGCCACTTTTGAGCAACAAAAAACATAATCTTGGTGTCAATAGATTTCATTTAATAAGAGGAATACTATTTAGGTTTTGGTGATCCATCGACTTGTCAAAATAAGTAGATTAAGCTTCGAGAATTGTTTTCTTTAGGTTAGTTTTTTGCTTTTTTATGGATTAAAAGGTCATTTAAGGTTAGAAATGAGTTTGCTATCAATCTTTAGAGTGTTTCTTAGGTGTTTTCAAGTGATAAAAAAGTTGAAAAAGTTTAAAAAAATTAAACGGATGATGCATCATCCATCCAATTTAATTAAAAACAAATACTAGGCATACAAGATTGTCCTTGTAGGCCTACACATGCCTGTCATACTTTATTTTAGGCCACATGTTATCCTAAATATAATTTTAATTAAAATTTATTAAAAAAATAATAAAAAAACTCATAAAAAGAGTAGAGGATAGAGTATTATTTCATTAAATACCATTCAATTTTGAAATTTGTTTTAAAATAATATTATAGTGTTTTTTTACGATATCATCATGCGCTTCTTTTGTACAATCCTTCATGATTTTTTTTAAATCTTTTCTTAGATTTTAATTAAATTTAATTATAATAAAATAAATAAATTCATATTTAAGATATTACTTCATTAGATATTTTTTACTTTGACATTTATTTTCAAATAAGATTCTAGCTTTCTTTTTTAATATTAGCAATCATATCTTTAATTATTATATGCGAAATAGCTATGCATATTTTTTTTTATGTTTTTCATCATGGATTCTCTATGAAAATGACGTACAATTCATTATAGTTATTGCCAATATTATTTTTAATTACTTTTGACAATGAACTGTTTTCTTATTAAAAAAAATATTATCAAAAACATAAAAAATTATATGAATAACAAGAGGTTTTGATGAGAAAATACATTTTGTTTCTCGGTTTTTTAATTCTTTATCTTTCATACAAATATCTTTTTTATTGTATTATTAATCAAAAATAGATTCCAAAAAACTCCTCATAATAGCACCAAGTATTATAATAATGTTTTCATTTCTAAAACATCTTTCTAATACATTGGCATAAAAAATATCAAAACATATATATTTTTTTGTTTTTATTAAAAAAGAAATTTATGGTTCTGATAAACAATTGTCTAAAAAAATAATTATTTTGGTAAAAAATATTGATAAAAAAGAAATGTATTAATAAGATGAAAGAGTTTTTGAATTAAATATTTTTGCAGATAACTTTTCTTTGTACTTTCTAATACTCTGCCTCATGATTCTTCTCTCTCTCTCAAACTTTGATTTGAATTTCTTTGGATCTCTAGAACTCCCAAGTTTATTAACTTGTAATTAGGGATTGTTTTCCATCAAATATAAGAAATATAACAGTCAACAAATCTAGGTATATGCTAGGTAAGATCCTGGTGTTTGCATGGGTTGTTTGATTTGTATATATTTACTTGCCTTCCTTACGGAGAGGCAGTGTGAATTCGTCTGCTGTAAATTCTTGATATAATTAATTTAAGGGAAACAAGCAACTTCATAATTGCTCATTAACTATTAACTATCTCAATGATCTTCAAATTTAAGAATCAACGGAGGGATTGTAGTTCTTTTATAGTTCTTTTATTTGTTTATTTTTATTTTTGTTGTACCGTATAATGTAACCTGAATGGCATTTTCCAAGGAGGATGACGATGATGATAATAATTATATATATATATATATATAAAACTAAAACTGATCAATGTTTCACTGTAACGCGGAATGCTATTAACTGTGGATTGCATTGTGCTGCACTATGGATGCATTGTGAGTGCTTTCACTGTGAACTGCACTGTTTGGCAGAGATATGGTTGGGCTGAGGGCAGGAGCGTCAGCCTGGAGGCAAGCCCCCTGGGGCTGCTGCTCCCTAGCGCTCAGTCTACCCAGCCTGGAGGCAAGCCCCCTGGGGCTGCTGCTCCCTAGCGCTCAGTCTACCCAGCCTTGAGGCTGGGGGCTGGGGGCAGACTAGAGCAACAGGCGCACCGCCACGTGGCGCTTGGGCAACACCACCCCAAGCCCGCAGCACAACACCACCTGGTGCTTGGTCTGCTTGCTCTTGAGTGCAGCCCAAGCGTCACGTGGCGCTTAGGCTGCCTATACTTTTAGTGTAATTACAAGTATTGGTATTAAAAATATTATTATTAGTTTTCTTATTATTCTTTTTTTAGTATAATTAATTTTTAGAGTATTAATAATAAAAATATTATTGTTTGTTTTGTTGATATTTTTTTTGTATAATTACTATTAAAAGAATTGTTATATTTTTTCTTAATATAAAAAAATATTATTATTAGTTTAGTCTAATTAATAGTGTTGATCTTAAAACTATTATTATTTGTTCTCTTAATATTATTTTTTAGTATAATTAATAGTATTAATCCCTAAAATATTATTATATTTGGTGTTATAAATAATATGATTTTTATAATAATTCATATTATTGCTACTAAAAATATTATTATTTGTATTATCAAAATTTTAGTATTTTCATTAAAATTTATAAGAGCATAAATATTATTATCATCATTAACAAATTTTAAAAAACTGCTATTACTATGAAAAAAACCACGTTGGTACACGTGGCGCATGGGTTCCCTCCTGAGGGCAGACAACCCAAGTGCCACGTGGCGCTTGGCCTGCTTCCTCTTGGCTGCGGTCCAAACGCCAGGTGGTGCTTTGGCATGGGCACTCACAAGCATGGCCCAATGCTAGCCTTGGGCCTAGTAGGGCAGGACCTAAAATAAAATTGGGTCCTGGCCGCAGCAAACCAAGCACCATGTGGAGCTGTGCTGCGGGCTCTTCGTCTGCTTCCTCTTGGGTGCAGCCCAAGCGCCACGTGGTGTTTGGACTACCTATACTTTTAGTGTAATTACAAGTATTGGTGTTAAAAATATTATTATTAGTTTTCTTAATATTCTTTTGTTAGTATAATTAATTTTTAGAGTATTAATTGTAAAAATATTATTGTTTGTTTTGTTGATATTACTTTTTTAGTAGAATTAATATGAAAAGAATTATTATATTTTTTTCTTAATATATTTTTTTAGTATAATTGATAGTATTGGTGTTGAAAATATTATTATTATTTTAGTCTAATTAATAGTGTTGATCTCAAAACTATTATTATTTGTTCTCTTAATATTATTTTTTTGGTATAATTAATATTAAAATTATTATTATATTTTTTCTTAATATATTTTTTAGTATAATTAATAGTATTAATATCAAAAATATTATTATTTTTGGAGTTATAAATAATATTATTTTTATAATAATTAATAATATTAATACTAAAAATATTATGATTTGTATTTTAAATATTATTACTTTCAATAAAATTTATAAGAGTATAATTTATTGTAATTAATATTATTAATAAAATAATTGATGAATTTTAAAGAAAATGTTATATCATTTACTAATTTTACTAAATGTATTGTAATAATAATTTTATCATATTACACTTAATTTTACATTTATTTTCATTTACAAATTACATACAAATTATTAGTTGCAGGACCCAAAAATAACTTGGATCCTGCTATGTACACGACCCAAATAACCTTGGGTCCTGCACGGCCTGGCCCAAGGCTAACTCAAGGCTAGACTTGGGCCAAGTTGGGTAGAACCCAAAATAACATTGGATCCTTGCCATAACAGGACCCAACTATGCATGGGACCTAGCCTGATAGGACCCAAATAGGTTTAGGTCCTGCTCTCAAATTTTTTTTTTTTGAAGTTAAAGGTGAGCTCACGGGATAGTACGGGTCACCTGACTAGTAACTAAAAATAAATCCAAATATTGATGCTTTTGTGTTAGTCCACGACAACATTATTATTTCCTTGAGTTGAAAGATGTGATTGTTTATGAAATATCATTTGAGCCATTAGATTGTTTATATTTTTCTAATACATTGGATAAATAAGAATAGTGTTTAAAGGTATTATAAAATTATAAATATCAATGAAAAATTTGCTTCTATAATAAAAATTTTCTTTTGTATCCAAAGTGCTTTTAATCTTAAAAACATTTCTTAGTTTTAAAATGATAGTTCTAAATATTAAGGAAACAAGGATTATTGTATTTCTTTATTAAATATAAAGATATTATGTCAAAATTTTATATGTTTGGACTATTTGTATAGTTTCATAATACATTTAAGAGTTATTAAAATTTAATTTTATATTTTTTAGCTTCTTCTATTTGTTTGAATTTTGAAATACTTACACACACCGCTACTTTATTAAAAAAATTGAAAAATTTTATGGTATTTCACTGTTTATATTAATTTATATGAATAATGAAATATCTTATTTATTTTTCTAAATTCTACCAGCTAAGTTTTTTTTTTCTTCCAATTATACCATTTAACATTTTATTAATTTTGAATTGATTGTTATAAATAATTTTGTTCGCTTTCTATGAAGTTATCATAATCTTATATAAGCATCTCGACATTTGATTGGTACTCAATTATTGAAAGCGTATATTTTTTTTATTATATCATTAAATAAAAAATAGTAAAGTCAATAATTTAGGTCATGAGTTTGGCGAATTAAACCGCGAAGCCTAGGTTAATCCAATATGTTGTCATTTCTGTCGCTCCTGACATAACAACCACCTTCAAAAAATAGAAAAAAAAAACATATATTTGACATCTTGTTCTTTAAGGGGAAATGTTTTGTTTAAAGAGTCATCATCTATTATTATGGTCACTAGAAATTCTGACTGATCAACTAAGAATCTATATTACATGTCTGTTTATGCAAAATAAAAGATATTATTACCTCTAAAGCATCTTACCTGAGGTCTTAAATTATCTTTGGAGGTGATGCCTTTGAAAATGGAGATTTCCTTTCTAACGGTCCTCATGGAATCTAAGCTTGTTGAGGCTGAATTGACTAAAATATGATGTGAGCAACTAAACATGATTAATGAGAAGAGATTAACTGTAATATGTCATCACCACTTGTACCAAAAAAGATGGCTAAAACGTATGACAAGAAAGTCTAACAAAGGGGAGGCCTCGTGTTAAGAAAAATTATACCACTACTTGGCAAAGACCATAGTAAATGAGCATCAAATTATGAAAGTCCATTTGTAGTGAAGAAGATATTTTCAAGAGGAGCATTATTATTGACAGGAATGAATGGAGAAGATTTGTTTACGCCTGTAAACTCTGATTTTGTAAAGAAATATTATCCATAATGTATAAGTTTTCATCAGATCAATAAAACAAAATTTTGGCTAAGAAATTCTCTTTGCATCGCTTCCATTTCTGTCACTTACTTGTAGATGTTTGTCGATACCAAAGAACCTACAAACACACCTTTATAGTCTTGCTTAATCTCATAGACTCAACTCATTTCTTTTACCAAAAATATTTTGATGTTTGTTAAAACAACATTTGATATTCTATTTATAGGATGACAAATGACAAATGAGTTAAGCAACTCCCCCACTAAGGTGACCAAACTCTAAACTAGAATATATGAATTGAGAAACGAACAATCATTCTCTCACTATGTCTCTTAAGCTATGTTTTATTTGTATGCATAATGGTATATAGTGAATTCAATGATCATGTACTAGTGAAATGCATTTCTTTGCAAAGTCCAAACCATTATATTGAACGAGGTCAA
>Ga0307513_10008216_pt1 | contig 13385 bp, 13 predicted proteins | sample 15_EM_MG_FD_202174 | JGI IMG/M metagenome (GOLD analysis project Ga0307513, IMG submission 202174) | Populus trichocarpa ectomycorrhiza microbial communities from riparian zone in the Pacific Northwest, United States - 15_EM | ecosystem: Host-associated > Plants > Roots > Unclassified | place...
TGATAAGTCACACATTTTTGAATTAGCTATAATTCTTTTAATTCTGTTACAAAAATTATCCTATTAGAGTCGTTAAAAACCTCATAAATAGGGAAATAATTTAGTATAATTTCAGTGCTGAATGACCAGTCCTAACCGGTCAGGACCGGTTTTTGTCGGTTAGTCACATTTCTAAATTTGGAACTAACCGCTAACCGGACCGCGGTTACGGTTAGTTTCGGTTAGGATATTTTGTGGTTATTACCAGTTAGGGTCCGGTCTGGTCTCGGTTAATTTCCAGTTAACTAACCTAACCTTCAAACACTAGATATTGTTAACGTGATTCCTGGTTTGAATTCATTGTATATCCCTGCAGCATGTATGGGTAGGAATGCAAGAGGTCCAGTTACACACCACCATATTCGCAGCAAATCATGAGGAGCTTCCTTTGAGAATATTGAAACATCAGCTGCATATTATTACAGATGAATTTGTGAGAATACTTACAAAGTAACCCAAGCCATTGAGAATGGGCCTGACAACAAAGTTCCATAATGTAGAGAGAATCTGCTTGAGAGAAGTGCCGTGTGCTGGGGCTTTATAGAGGTGCCCTCCGCGGGGGTCATCAGGTTGTGATTCTCGCATCCGAAATCCAGCAGCCCAAAGCCGATCCTTCAAGTCATTACGAAGGCTCTCTGCTTTTTTGTATGAGAATTCAGGCAAGGGGATGTGAAGAGGTTCCATGTTGGATCTCAGTGCGAGTGCATCACACCTATCCTGGTGTATATTTATGACAATTACTATGCCAGAAGTAGGGAGATTTTGCAGTAAAGATGAAGATGATGGTGGTTGCAGAAAATCTTCGAAATCTGGGATATTACGAACTTTTGCAAGAAGCTGATCCCATCTCTGAGCAAGTTTGACATGACTGGCTGTTTCATCTTGTAAGGATGATATACCAGGTTCTGCAATCGATATGGATGACTCTGTTCGACTTGCTGCATTTTCCAATGATTGAGCAACACTCATAAGCTCATTGGCAATTTTAGGGTTATATGTTTGAAGGATATCTAAAGAGGTTCTCAAATCATTTATCTGATTCCAAACAAGACAGCGACCTTGTTCAAGCCACTTCAAAGCCAGACTGGTTTTCCCAGAGGCAAATGCAACAGCTGCTGCTGATGTGGACAAAGTGGAAATATCAATAAGATTATTGTGGTGTTTTTCAATAGTTTGTTCCAATCCAGCAACATGGGAAATAAGGTGAATAGTAGCTTGGTGGGCCTCTAGTGGCTGTTGTGGATCATATTCTTGTGACAATTTTATCCAATTCTTGGCAGCATTGAGTCGAATGGAGGGAGATCCAGAACTAGAACTAGCAGCAAGAGAGAATTTGGAAATTGCCATGTGAATATCTGTGAGTTCACTGGTGTGTCTGAATTGAGATAGAAATGAGTGTCCTAGGTTGGCAAGATATGCAGGCTTATGTAGATTGCCTTCAGGAGAGAGTTGAACTGCTTTCTGCTGAAATGATATTGCATCAGAAATATCTGTGGGTTCTGCAGTGTGTTTGAATCGTTGGTAAAGTGAACTTCCTAGATTGGCAAAATACATGAGCCTAAATGGATGGCCCTCAGGAGTGAGTTGCACTGCTTTCTGCTGAATTGATATTGCATCATTAATATCTGTGAGTTCTCTAGTACATTGATATCATTGTCCAAGAGAAGTTCCTAGACTGAAAAGATACCCAAGCCTAACTGGATGACCCTCAGGAGTGAGTTGAACTGCTTTCTGGTGGAATGATATTGCATCAGATATATCTGTGAGTTCTTCAGTATATATAAATCTATATACAAGTGAATTTCCTAGTTCAAAAAGATGCACAGGCCTAGATGGATGGCCCTCAGGAGTAAGCTGGAGTGCTTTCTGCTGGAATGATATTGCATCAGAAATATCTGTGAGTTCTCTAGTATGCAAGAATTTCAGTTCCAGTGAATGTCCTAGATTGGCAAGATATATAGGCCTAGATGGATGGCCTGGAGAAATGAGTTCAACTGCTTTCTGCAAAAATGATATTGCATCAGAAATATCTGTGAGTTCTCCAGTAGATTGATATTGATATCGAAGTGAATTTCCTAGATTAGCAAGATACACAGGCCTAGCTGGATAGCCCTGGGGAGTGAGTTGAATTGCCTTCTGTTGAAATGATATTGCATCAGAAATATCTGAGAGTTCTCCCGTATGTGTAAATTGACATTGAAGTGATTTTCCTAGTTCAGAAAGATACCCAGGCATAGATAGATGACCTTTAGGAGCAAGCTGAACTACTTTTTGTTGGAATGATATTGCTAATGCAATATCTGTCAGTTTTCCAGTGTATGTGAAGTGATATGAAAGTGAAATCCCTAGTTCAGCAAGATACATAAGCCTAGATGGATGGTCCTCAGGAGTGAGCTGCACTGCTTTCTGCAGAAATGATATTGCATCAGAAATATCTGTGAGTTCTCCAGTGTGTGTGAATCGATAGTAAAATGAACTCCCTAGATTGGCAAAGTACACAGGCTTATGTAAATTGCCTTCAGGAGAAAGTTGAACTGCCTTCTGCTGGAATAATATTGCATTAGAAATATCTGAGAGTTCTCCAGTATATGCAAATCGACATTGAAGTGATTTTCCTAATTCAGCAAGACATGTAGCCTTAGATGGATGGCCATCAGGAGTGTGCTCAACTGCTTTCTGCTGGAACAATATTGCATTGGAAATATTTGTGAGTTCTTTAGTATATGAGAACTGTTGTTGAAGTAAACATCCCAACTTAGAGAGATATATAAGTTTTCGTCAATGGCCCTCAGCAGTAAGCTCAACTGCTTTCTGCTGAAATGATATTGCATTAGAAATATCTACAAGTTCTCCAGTGTGTTCAAATCGATGTAGAAGTGAACTTCCTAGCTCAAAGAGATATTTGGGCCTACTTTGATGGTCCTCAGGAGTGAGTTGAATTGCCTTCTGCTGGAAAGATATTGCATCTGAAATATCTGTAAGCTCCATAGTGTGTGTGTATCGACATTGAAGTGATTTTCCTAGTTGAGTGAGATACACAGGCAAAGATGAATGACCTTCAGGAGTGAGCTGAACTGCTTTCTGCTGGAGTGATATTGCATCAGAAATATCTGCAAGTTTTCTAGTATATATGAACTGATATCGAAGTGAGCATCCTAGATTAGCAAGACATATAGGCCTAGATACATGGCCCTCAAAAGTAAGTTGAACTGCCCTCTGCTGGAATGATATTGCATCAGAGATATCTAGAAGTTCTCTAGTATTTTTGAAACGACATTGCAGTGATTTTCCTAGTTCAGTGAGATACCTGGGCATATATGGATCACCCTTAGGAGTAAGCCGAATTACTGTCTGCTGCAATAATATTGCTTCATTTCTGAGTTCTCTAGTATATGCAAACTTTTGTTGAAGTAAACTTCCTAGATCAGAGACATACATAAGCCTTTGTGGGTGGCCCTCAGGAGTGAGATAAACTGCTCTCTGATGGAATGATATTGCAGCATTAATATCTGTGAGTTCTTCAGTGTGTTCAAATCGATGTTAAAATGAACTTGCTAACTCAGAAAGATACTTGGGCCTATTTGGATAGTCCTCAGGAATGAGTTGAATTGCCTTTTGCTGGAAAGATATTGCGTCTGAAATATCTGTAAGCTCCCTAGTGTGCATGAATTGACATTGAAGTGATTGTCCTAGTTCAGCAAAATACACAGGCTTATATGGATGGCCTTCAGAAGTGATCTCAACTGCTTTTTGCTGGAATGATATTGCATTAGAAATATTAGTGAGCTCTCTAGTGTGTATAAATTTTTGTCGAAGTAAACTTCCTAGATTAGAGAGATACATGCACTTTTGTGGGTGGCCTTCAGAAGTGAGATGGACTGCTTTCTGCTGGAATGATATTGCATTAGAAATATCTATAAGTTCACCAGTGCATGCAAATCGACATTGAAGTGAGCTTCCTAGAGTAGCAAGAGACACAGGCATATATGAATGACCCTCAGGAATGAGTTGAACTGCTTTTTGCAGAAAGCATATTGCATCAGAAATATCTGTGAATTCTCCAATACATTGATATCAATGTTGGAGTGAATTTCCTAGATTAGAAAGGTACACAGGCTTGAATGGATGGCCCTCAGGAGTGAGCTGAACTGCTCTCTGCTGGAATGATATTGCATCAGAAAGATTTCTGACTTCACCAAAGTGTATAAATTGATACAGAAATGACTTTCCTAGATCAGAAAGATAAATGGGCATATATGGATGGCCATCAGAAGTGAGTTGAACTGCTTTCTGCAGTAATGATATTGCTTCAGAAATATCTGTGAGTTTTCTAGTGTGCATAAATTGATGGTGAAATGAGCTTCCTAGATTAGCAAGATACATAGGCCTAGATGGATGGTCTTTAGGGGTGAGTTGAATGGCTTTCTGCTGGAATGTTATTGCTTCAGAAATATCTGTGATTTGACCACTATATGTGAATCGATTTTGAAGTGACTTTCCTAGGGCAGCAAGACACTTGGGCCTATATGGATTGCCCTCTGGAGTAACTGGAATTGCTTTCTGCTGGAATGATATTGCATTGACAATATCTTTGAATTTTCCAATATATGTGAATCGATGTTGAAGCACTCTTCCTAGAACAGAAAGATGCATAGGCCTAGATGGGTGGACCTCAGATGTGAGTTGAACTGCTTTTTTCAAGAATGATATGGCATCAGAAATATCTGTGACTTCACCAGTGTATAAAAATTGACATTGAAGTGAGCTTCCTAGATCAGCAAGATATTTGGGCATATATGGATTGCCCTCAGGGGTAAGCTGAACTACTTGGTGCTGTAGTGATATTGCTTCCATGATATCTTCAAGGTTTCCTATCTCATCAAAGCGAAGTGCAAGCACAACCCCAATCCTGTTTAAACAAAATGGAAACTGTGGATGGATGTCAAATGTGGCATTCTTGACACAGTGCAGATTTGGGACTGATTTGCTCATATTTCCCTTGAGTTGATTCCCTTCTGCTAATGTGAGCCCAGGAACATCAAGAAATTTGCCAGATACATTCATTTCAGCCTTTATAAGTTGAAGTATGAGCCTATTAGCCAGGACACAGTTATCAATGTCATCTTTACTTCGACTTCTGTCAAAGCTTTCTGAGAAATGACATTCACATGCATCTAAAAACATTAGCTTATTCATGGTGCTGTCTGGGAGATCTTGAACCATGGAAAATATGCTTTCACTATCCTTTTTCAGTGTATATATGAAAGCTATAATGCCAGATTATTTAATGTTCTAGCATGACTAGATCAAGGTGATTATTTAGAACATACTTTCTTTCAAAATATCCCCTTCCAAAGGAATGCTAACAATTTTTGATTTCAGCCTCAACTTTGGGCAGTCTTCTTTTTCAGTTACAAATTTGTACTCTGTTTCTAAAATTGGAAAGGTGAAAGGTTGTTTTTGAGCAAGGTCTTCAATTCAGCAAAAAATGCTTACCAGTCGGTTCCATGGCTGATCTGAATTTCTCTACTTCTGTTTTTTTCTAGATTCACAGACCCCACATGTCCTGTATTGTCCACAGAAGCATTGAATGTGACTTTATCTTTCCTATTAAGGGCAACGATCATTCATTAGAAAGATAGCGTATAACTGATTATCAGAGCTGCAGGCTAACTCACAGCTCTATAATTCGGTTATACTTCCACTCGTTTGAGGAGAGCTTTTTGAACGACAAAGTTTTTCCCTCGGGTGCCGCATCGGTAAGGATCCCGACATTCATTTGCATTGCAGTAGTAATGGGATGATCAGCAGCATCCGAAACGCAGTCAACAGTGATATCTATGATAAGGTTGAGAACGGCCAGGCAAGGAACGGCATTCATTGTCATGAACCCACCCGTCATGTAGCATTTACTGTACAAATTATTTCAGTAGAGTTGATAGGAAAATGTTTCCCAAAGGTGTAACGTACACTTTCGAACTGTGAATGGATGGCAAACTCGCAACAGACGATGGCATTTCTTCAACCCGCAAGGGTGGCACACTTTACATAGGCAGTGAGTCATGTTACACGGTCCGCTTTTTACGCAAGAGAAGTCGAAACGCACCTTCTTCTCCTTCCTCTGTCCTCCATGTTTTCCTCCATTCAAAACTCTTCCGGGGTCGTTATAACTGATAGGAAAGTTTTGATACTAGGGAAATGTTGCGAAGCTAAAGGGAAGAGCGAGTCAGTTGATGGTGCTGTTCTATACTTATATACGTATCACGCACAGCCCGCGGAACTTAGGGCGATTGTCAAATACAACTGCTGTCAGATGTCGATGGGTATTTTAAGCCTAACACGAGGGAAGTCGCCGGAAAGAATGCGCCGCATTGTTTCTTATTGCCATTCGGGTATACTGCGTATATGGAAAAATAATCAATCCTGTGGCTTCACGCGATGACTGTAGGAAGTTCCTGCATCAATTGTTTCTAAGTACATTCAAATTGTTCATGTAGATACGGTGATCTCGATGCCGCTGGCAATGCTGTGCGTTTGATTCAATGGAGCTTGGTATTTACTATTATAGCACAGCTTGAGTACATGTAGCCCCGGAACATTTAATTACTTTCCGGGCACTGAAGGAAATATTTATGATCAATCTCGGAGAATTGAGAAGAGGCAGGTAGAAGCTTGAAAGGCGGATGATTGATATCTAAATTAAGTAGGCAAATTCACACCAATCAACCAGTCACTAGCATAGGAGCCTCGTTCCACCTCGACGATCTCCGGCGCGGCCCCTGCTGGAGTTGGTGATGTCGATAGAGTTGCGCCAACGATAATGGAGGGTGATGGAGAGCGGTGAATATTGGGGTAAAGACTAGGAACGACGATAGCGATGAAGATGACAGTGATAATGCGGACATGAGGTGATAGCGGGAGAATGAGTCATAGTGTCGAAAAAAGAAAGCGGAGGGACATGCAGATGATGTAGAAACGTTATTATTCCATATTGAGCATTGAATGTCAGATGGTCCTGGACAACATCTCAAACGGAGAGATAGAATCAGCGAGTCCATTGAAAGAAGAACTTGATCATGAGAAGGAGTCAACTCACCTTCCCAGTTCCATGGCCTGACGCGACGGTTGGGGGGGCCAGGGGAAGGACACCTAAGTGGGTTCAAACTCGAATAAAGTGTGCGCACGGGTGTAGACGTCGAGGTAGGTGGAGACGGCGTTTCTACTATAAGGCGAGGGCAGGAACAGGAGTCGATGTGGCCACCAGCAAGCAATTCGAGTCACTGTGCAGCAAAAAAGGCAATGTCGCACGAGCAAACTCAATTTTTGGGGCGGCCTTTAAGCCTTTGGCAAGGGCAATGATGGAGAGGTTGAAGCTAAGGTCGAGGATGTCAGTGTGTGAGTTATGTACTAAGCCAACGGGGACGAGTAGGCGGAGACGGCACAATATGGTGCGGGCTGGGGATGACGCCGGCCAACTTTCATTTCCGGAGATGGATAGGATGGTGCGGGATTCCATACGCTGATGGGAAGCGCCGTTGTGACACCTGGAGAGAGTAAGGAAAAAAGGAGGCTACCGCGGACGTCGAGGTACTATTGCTGGATAAGATTAGATAAAGAGAGCCACGTGAGCGGATTGATCTTTGGTTTGTCGACGCCAACCATCTCCTGCAACGTTCATCAGTAGCCTTCAAATTTTCGATTCCTCTTCGCCAGAAAATTCAAGTTGAACCACGTTGGACATCCTTCTGCGCCTCACTAAGTAGTAAGTATTCTTTTTTGCTCACCATATAACCTGATGAACTTTGCTACCTAGCGGTCCACGTCGTGCTACGTACGGACATGGAAAACATCCTGAAAACCGGAATGCATCGTAGAGCTCGTTACGAACGGCTTTATGAGAATAGAGTTTAATTTACTGCTGACAAAACTTTTCCTGGGTATGCTGGCATCATGGCCAGTGGGTACTGGCCTAGTCAGTCTTTCCCATTGTCCCGATACTCGATTCTCATAGTTCCAACAGCGGTGAGGAGTCCTCAACTTACCGGAGCCCCTTTTCCTGATCACCCGACGCATCACGTCAACTTTTGTGCGCGGAAATCTTGACAGTTGTGTTCAACGACACCCAGAATACCCAGTTAAGTAGTAGATGAGCAGAGAGGGTGGTCCGGCATAGTTGTGCAGATGGCGAACAACCTATTGGATTGGACTCGCATGGTATGTGGTTGACTTCATTTATTCATTATATCACCTCACCGAGTATGCATTTTATGTATTCTAGATACTATCGCTCTCGAGGATGGACAAGGCCATCATACCCCATCCCTTCTACACGATGGCCCTTGGGTGGCGAGGCACATACCTGGCTGGTTGTGTCGAATCATACCTTTGGTGACCCCGCTACTCCATACGGCCCAGGTGGAAGGAAGAGTGTTCGGTCCAATTGGCGTGGAACCGCAACGGTGACGAATTCGGACAGAAGAACCCGCTCTCTTCTCCGAGCTCACGCCTACCCGAAACAGCGCCCTTGTACCCACTCGAAACGTTGCCTACCCATGGCAGTCTGATACTGCGTGTGCAACCTATACCGTATTAGTTTTTGGCTGTACGACAACGTCAAGACACCCCAAAACAAAAAGCTAGGAGAGATGGGATAGGGACGGGAGATAGGCGGAGAAATAAGGTAGCGGATTCGTGGTGAAGATCACCAGTGCGAAATTGCGTACCTTGTCAGTGTTGTTTCCCTCGTTATACCCTTTCCTCACGGATCTTCCACAGCAGCGGCGCGCCTTATGCGCCAGAGCTTGTTGACAAGACATTACAACGCGCATGTATACTACCACTTCCAGTATCCCTCCCTTCCGCACCACGCTGGATGACGCTTTCGAGTAACGACACTCGCGCATTTCCGAGTTTCTTTCCTCATCGTGCATTCATTTTCTTGTTTCCTGTCCCGTCTTCTTTGCTAACCATGCGATTAAGCTTGCTCATCCCCACGGAGTTTGTGGGTTCACTTGTCCGTCATTGATGCACCCATCGTTTAAGTAATCGCGTTGCAGGTTTCGCTTGAGGAGTGCAAACACTGAGTTCGAATGCACTGCCCGAGGTCAGGCCATCAGACTAACTGCTACTTGTTCAGGGAGGGCTCCTGCAAGATGGTTAGTACAACTGTTCAAGCTCGTTATATTCGCCGCACGATGATTGATTCGACCGTTCCACCGCAAGAAGTCTCGAGGTCGCTATTGGTACGAATCACTGCTATGTACATGGCTTTACATTGGGCGGGTATCATGGCCCAGGCCAGACATGGGAAGGAAGAGCGAGAGGAGAGGCTATTGTTCCTTCCGCTTACAGGAGTCTCGTGTTCTAGGGTAGACACGTCACCCTTGTTGAAGATTCAGTACGGCGACGAGGGACAGTACTGGCCAGGTGGGTACGTTCTAGATCTTCGCCGCTGAGTCCACTCTTCCTGAACAATTCCTCCATCCTTTCTCGCAGCAACTCCTGGGGAGAAGACTCGACGCGTTTGTCGAGAGTTACAAGTGACTCGGCCATTATCAACCAGGAGGGAAATTGCGATAAAAATGTGATGGTGAGGTCCGTGAACGAATACAGTTGACGGTAACCACTTTTCTTCAGCAGATTTTCTCCAAGTAGTAAGGATGTAGTCGAAGACAAAGAGACGAGAGGGAGGTGGGACGGGAGAAGACCGCGGATAACGTTGACTCGGTATTGACGAGGGGAGAGGCAGTCTCGGATAGGTAGGCAATGACAATAAACACCGATACTGCGGGGACAAATGCCATGAGCGAACTCGAGAATGACGAGGAGATGGTGACATGGGAAAGGAAGAGTGAAAGGAAACTAAAGAATTCAAGACATGGGATAAACGAGCTATGTGCATAAATCCCCGTGCTTGCTAGATAAAGACTGAGTAGAGCCATCTACGTGTTGCACAAATTCGCGTGGATGGGCGGGCGGGCTTGTATGTACGATCTTGGGTGGGCATACCTTTGTATCAAAGATTGGGTGTGAATGCAGGTTGACTCAAGGAGGGGTGAACAAAGTCACCGTGCAGCGGAAAACACGATCCCCCACGAGCAGCCTCGATTTTGGGTGCGGTCTTAGGGTTTTTATGAGGATGGTAAGGTTGCGTCGGTGTGCGACATGGAGCCCGAGATTGACAATCTGGGATTGAAGACCAAGAGCTGCATGGACAGGTTAAGAAGGGCCGAAGGTGCAGACCCCAAGAGAAAATATGAGCTTGAGAGAGTCGAGGAAGTATATTCGAGAGAGGACAAGGAGGAAAGGAGCAAGAAAACAACGGACGTCGCAGGAACTGCACTTTCCCAGAGATAAGATTAGATAAAAAGGGCCACGTGCGTGGATTGATCTTTGATTTGTCGACGCCGTTCTTTCCTCTTCCGCAACGTTCATCAGGACCTTTCACCTTTCGATTCCTTCTCCCCAGAAGATTCAAGTTGAATCACGTCGGACATCTTTCAGTCTTCTGTTGCGCCTCACTACACTTCACATCTATCACAGTCTGGCTAGGAGAGACTATTTATGCTACTGAAACTGAGGTAGTCTAACATTATCACGCAGTAATTATTTGAATGGTTTCCCTGACTTCCATGACGAACTCGATTGTAAATCCCCTCGCTGAATCCTTCGGAGCTCGTCCCATTCTTCCTGCGTTTTCGCATTTGCCTTCAACTTTTGAAAATTTCCGTCGAAAGGTGATATAAGTTGGCGCAGCGGTAAATTGGGATCTGAAAGATATTTCGTTCCTCTCGGTGGCCACTCTCTTACGTCCTCCTTTTTGCGGTTACGGAAGAGCTTCGAGACAAGTCGGCCTTTTCCAGTATGTACCAATTGTGGATTAAAATCTCCTTTAGGCGCGGATACGTGATGCTTGCCAGTAGGTTGTTCAGCAAGTGACATCTTGGTGTGGAGTGCGTACGATGGTGGATGTTTCGCTGTATCCTTCGAGTATCTGCCAGGGAGCTTGTTATTAGAATCATGGATCTCATGGTTTGCTCTATATGGCGGAGGAACCGAAGGCGTCATCAGACAAGGACCTTTCCCCATGTCGGCATTATGGTCTGCAAAACCGCAAGTATCATGCGCAGCCACTCGTGGAGCGGGTGTCGTTGAACACGATAGAGATGGAGCTGAGTGGTGGACATTCGCTCGGTGGGACATCGCGTTTGGCGGTTCGAAGAGGCGCGAAGCAGGGGTCAACCAATGAAGCCGATGGTGTGGGAGGGTGGGAGAACAAGCTGAGTTGGCAGTGGCCGTCAAGGGGACTCTTATCCAAAAACAGGAGCATGACACACAATGACGCGTGCTGTGTCTCGTGGTGTTGCAAGCCTTTTTGTGGCATTCGCTCGGTGTTTGTTCAGTGCACGCAGCGTAAAGTCGAGTGTTTCTTATGAGTTCTTATACTAATTTCATATCAATGCAGAAAACATACGCGGGTGCTCAATACAAGGCGGCTTGTTGTTCACACCTCAATATGAACAAGTACAACGTATCTCTGGGTGATAGACGCGTATGTAGTGTGAAGGGCTGACCCCAAAGAGCGGAGCTCACGAGAAGAAAAAAGAAACATACCAGCATCATGATATACATTGATCGGAAGTACGAATTGTCCCATAGATACTTACACTGGGCGGAAGAACTACCCTAATTTGTGTTGGTGGCGCTCCAGGTAGTTCAACTGACCAGAAATGGCTCTAGAGCTAAAGAATGAATGGTGTGGACTTCGCGCGCTCAGGAGTTCGCTGTTCTACACCGTTCTGAAATTATTAAGGATCGGACAATGTTGGGAAGAGAGGACAAGGCGGGATAAGAGGAGAATGAACTACGCAGAGAGTAAGGGATCAAAAATAAGAGAGAAGAAAAAGCGGTAACCAGTCTTTTTAGCAGAGACATGTGAAAATCGAAATGATAAGCAGTAATGCAAGCCACAAGAGCAAACCAATGTGTGAGGAAAGCAGTGAAGAATAAATTTCATGGGAGAGGCGAAGAAATGTATCAGCGACAGTAACGTTAGCATATTATGAACAACATACAACCAAAGGACTGGGAGGACATAGCAGATGGCGAACGCGGAATCCGCTTTGAAATTGGTTGGGACTCGGAAACGCCCAAGAATAAAAACATTGTTCTACAGATTTATTGTTATCACGATCGCCATAGATCACGTGCCAATAAAACACAACGCAAGATTTTTTGGCCCTTGAATTCCTTCTTCCTCCTCACTTCCACACCTGCCTGTTTCTTAGCTTATACAGCGAAAAAAAAACCGATGGCCGCTTCGAGTAAAAAGAAACAAGTCTTCGACACCGGTAAAGATCGGGATGTTATTACGGCGCGATCAGGCGCAAAGGCCATGGGGCACAAGTGCGGAAATCCACAATGTTATGTTCGCGCATTAGAGGTCCCCTTGAAGGCGTGCGCGAAGTGTAAAACGATAAGGTCTGTCGCTGTTGCATTCATGGAAATTCACTGAGAAAGGACCGTGGTCATACAAAATTGAATTGGGACAGGTATTGTTCCCGTGAATGTCAAACGGCCCATTGGAAGGTATGTAACCGCCGTCACAACGAATTTCGTCCGTCTCACCCCGATACTTCACTTTGTATACTCCTCAGAGTCATAAAATATGGTGTAACGCCAACACCGACCACGCCCAAAGCCTTGCCAAAGCCGACGCACACGCCAACGCGTGCGGGTTTGCCTGGGACCTCCCCGACGGCGTCAGCCTCGTCGATCTCGACCAAAAGCTCGAAAAATGGGTCAAATTCCACAACAACGTCCTCATGGCCGCCACCATTCACGCACTCTCCCTTCCTCGCGACATCAAACGTGCAAAGATGTTCCTCCTTCGCGTTAAGGTCAGCTATCGGCCGGATCACGGGGGCTTGCCTTCGAGGTTCTTTCGGGTGAACGACGCGTTCTTGATTGATATAGAGGAGGCAAAGAAATTGGGCTCGGTGTGGACGCAGAGTATTGAACATGTTGATGCGATGCGGGCGGAGAGCGAAGCATTGAGGAGGGGAAGCGTTGCGGCTGTGGCTTTGGAATGTGCACCGCTGGCGATGCAGATTGTGCCGTTCGGGTCACTGCGAGATCTGGGTCCGCTGAAAATTCAGCAGAATTGGAAGGAGATTCTGATCAGGGAAGTTGAGAACGGAAAGAAGTTTATTCGATTTGAGATGGTATAATCTCTTCTTCCACTTACACTTCATGTGTAATTGTATTTGTTTTGTGCCGTGTTATGAGAGTCAAAAAAACAGCAAAAAGCGACTCCAGATGACTCGATTTTTGATGGACAAGCACTA
>Ga0307513_10008217_pt1 | contig 13385 bp, 15 predicted proteins | sample 15_EM_MG_FD_202174 | JGI IMG/M metagenome (GOLD analysis project Ga0307513, IMG submission 202174) | Populus trichocarpa ectomycorrhiza microbial communities from riparian zone in the Pacific Northwest, United States - 15_EM | ecosystem: Host-associated > Plants > Roots > Unclassified | place...
TGAGTGTCCACGCGCAGGACGCGAGGCGTTTTCCGTGGGTGCGGTGCGACATCACCGCGGACACCCCCTTACGTCGGCCATGACCGGTGTCGGGTGGTGGCAGGCGCAGGTGCACACCAGGTAGTGCACGCCGGGTACGCCGGTGTCGCGGGGTTCGGCGTCCTGGCACCCGGGGTGCTGCCCCAGCACACAGCGGGGGGAACGGAACGGGGGTTCTGGTGTCCAGGCCGCCGACTCGTGGTTCATCACGTACCCCCCTTCCCGCCGAGGTCCGCTCCGCCAACGAGCGGGATGACGTACCAGCGTGCGCCCTTGGCATCCTGGTGGTCGCCTTCATGTCTCTTGGGGAGGATGCACGAGCCGGTCTCGCTGAGGATCGGTGCCCGGTAGAACAGCGACGCGCGGACCGTCCCGCACCTGTCTGTCGTGTCGGTGGGGTTCGTGGTCATTCGGTTTCTCCGTCGTACGCGCGGCGGTAGGTGCCCCACAGCCCCTGTCCGGTCTCGCACCCGTCCAGCGCCTTGCGGGCGGGCTTGCAACCGGCGCACTTTCGGGCGTGCTCGAACCACAGCCGGTAGGCACACAGCATCGGCAACTCGGCCTGGCGTACGGCCGCTTGGACCCTCGTACCCCTCCGGCCGGTCATCGGGCCCCCGCTGTGCTCAGCTCGGAGTGGACTACGAGGTCAGCGAAGGCGGGGAGGTAGGGCCGGGACAGTCGGGACGCGGAACCGTCCAGGGGTGCCCGGTCGGTGCTGTACGGCGACCGGCGCGCAGCAGGCACCCGTACTGCCGGAACGGCGAGTTCACTTGCGTTCGTGCTGGTCATGACGGTTGGTGCCGTCGTCGGAGGTTTCCGGCGGACGCCGGTCGGCGGGATCAGGCGGGTGAGGCCCCAGAGAACCAGGGTCACCCCAAGCCAGTGCAGCGCGGCAGCGCTACGCTCGGCCATGTTCATCAACTCCTACCGGTTGGTGGGCCACGCCCCCGGACGTTCGCCGCGTCGCGGGGGTCTTTGCGGTCTCAGAGCCGTACACGGACCACTACGCACCATGTCGGCAGCCTCAGCATGCTCTCTGAAGTACTCAACTTGCAAGACTTCATTTTGAGTAATTCAGAACGCGATATTCGAACTCATGACTCTCATTGCGGAGCGAGCACACCGATGCTTTCATTCCGGGTACTGGGAGTGCTTCATACTGAGAGAAGGGAAGGGGTGACGATGGCCGAGGGACCGACGGGCTCGACCGTCCCGCGCCGGCAGTTGGGGAGGTACCTCCGGGATCTCCGCAACCAGGCACGTCTCACCGTCCGTGCCGCAGCGCGGAAGCTGGAGTGGTCCGAGGCGAAGATGTGGCGGATCGAGACCGGCCAGACCTCCCTGCGGAGTCTGGACGTCGAGGCCATGTGCAAGGTCTACGGAGCGCCCGACAATCTGCGCGACGCCCTTATGGGACTTGCCAAGGAGACCAAGGCGCGCGGCTGGTGGCACGCCTACGGCGATGTGATCCCCGACGGGTTCGATCTCTTCATCGGGCTGGAGGAGGCTGCACGTGACGTCGACTGGTACGAGAGCGAGCTGATCCCCGGACTCCTCCAGACCACGGACTACGCGCGCACGGTCATGCGTGCCGACAACCCCACCGAGGACGACGAAGAGATCGAACGGCGGGTGAACCTTCGTATCGCACGTCAGGTGCTCCTCACCCGGGTGACCGAACCGACGCGGCTGAACGTCGCCCTGAACGAAGCGGTGTTGAGGCGCCCGGTCGGTGGAACCACGGTCATGGCGGGGCAACTCAGGCACCTGTTGGCGGTCGGCGAATACCCCAACGTCACGATCAAGGTGATTCCGTTCAGTGCGGGACTGCATTTGGGGGTCATGTCGGGTCCGTTCGGCATCCTGCGTTTTCCCCTCAACGGGGACGGCAGTCCGACCGAGCCGCCCACGGTGTACGCGGACGGCTACACCGGTGACCTGTACCTGGACAAGGCGAGCGAAGTGGCGCGCTACGACGCTGCCTTCAGCAACATCTGGAACACGGCGCTCGACGATCAGGCGTCAAGAGACCTGATCTCTGAAGTGGCAGGGAGTTATGAAAAAGATTGATCTGACGGACGCGATATGGATCAAGTCCAGCCGCAGCAACGGGCAGTCGGCCTGTGTAGAAGTCGCCTTCCTGGATGAAAGCACCGTGCCGATCCGCGACAGCAAGAACCCCTACGGGCCGATACTGGTTGCTTCAGAAGCAGCCTGGGGCGCCTTCGTGGAACACGTCAAACACTGACCGCAGAGCAGGAGAAGAGCACCCCCAACCGCACGGTCGGGGGTGCTTGCCATTGCCCGGGGGAACGTGGAATACGCGGATGAACCCCAGTGTGGGGGTGGACGAATACAAGTTCAGCTGTCGGTGTCCCTGGGGTGCCGGGTGGAGGCATAGACGAGGTGCACTGTCCTGCGAGGTTGGTCTACGAGGTAGCGGACCCGGCCGCCGGCGGTGACCTCGTACTCCCACTGTGGATATTCCGTACCGCCGAGTGTGGCGGTGGCGAGACGTCCGCGAAGTCTGTGCTGGCGGTCTGGGTCGTTCATGGCGAGTGGGTCGGTGCGCAGCGCCTCGTAGCAGCGCCGGGTGTTACCTGGGGCTTCGGTGCACAGGTCGCCCCAACCCTTGGCTGCGTCGTTCGTGGCGAATCGGAGGCGCCATTCGTTGCCGATCGGCGGTGGCGCGACGTCGTCGCCGCGTTTGGGGCTCATGGAGCGGGTACCTCGCCGTGGTCCTCGTCCGGGAGCGGGGTGGTCAGCTGTGCCGTCAGGTCGGGATCCGCGAGGATTCTGGCGGTGGCGCGCCATTCGACTATGACTCGGTGCAGGTTGGTGTGTACGTCCAGTTCTACGGCGTCGTGGGTTGCGTTCACCAGGTCGACGACGAACTCGCGCACTTCCTCGGTCGACAGGTGCCGGGTCCACGGAAAGACCTCGGGCAGGGCGAGCAGAATCGCGCGGGTGCCCTCGTCGCTGCTGATCAGGGCTGCGAACAGCCGGGCGGTGACGTCGGCTGTCTCCTCACGCTGACGGTCATGGCGCTCGGTGGTGAGGTACAGATCCTCGCCGTCGCGGCGCGTTACGTGGACACGCTGGGCGCGTTCGACGGTTTCGGCGACCCGCTTGGAGTTCTTCGAGAGGTCTGAGAACGAAACAGTCAGAGTGGACATAGTGGAAGGGTAATTCGGAATACGTTCCGAAGTCAAGGGTGGGTGGCCGGTGCGGTCGGCGGGGTCGACTGACGCGCCCCCGGACTCGTCCCCGGACTCGTCCCGCCCGACGGATCGAACGCATAGAACTGCCCATACCACCGCCGCAGCGCCCTGATCCCCTTCTCGTGCGGAAGCAGTACCGGGCGGGACTGGTGGATCTTGTGGTCCCAAATTCGGACCTCCTCGCGTACCTCGCCCAGGGCCTCCGCGCGGAAGGCGAGTTTGAGCGCCGGTGTGAGGAAGGGGAAGTGGGCCGGTTTGCGGAGGTAGTACAGCATGCGGAGTTCGCTCGTGGTGTCGTCGACGGGGGTCGTCAGGGCGACCGCCGTCAGCGACAGGACGGGGCCGTGGACGCGGACCACCATGACGCCCGGGCCGTACATGAACGCGTCGAAGGTGTTGTCGATGTCCCAGGCGAGCACGCGCCGCGAGATCCGGCCGCGCGCCTCGGCGTACGGGCCGTCCTCCCGCCACTCCTGTACGGGAGGCTCGCTCTGGCCGTGGATGAAGTGGAAGTGGGACTCGTCGACGATGTTCTCGCGCATCTCCTGGACGTGGACGCGCGCCCGGCAGACGTCGTCGATCGGCGCGGCGAAGTCCCGTGACCCTGTCTCGGGGATCTCCGGCACCTCCCACGAGGGCTCGCCCGGACCGGCGTACACGAGGACGAGTCCGCTGTGTTCGCGGACCGGGAAGCCGCCGAGGGACACCTTGGGGGTGCGGGCGGCGAACGGCGCCTCCACGCACTTCCCGTCCACCCCGAACCGCCAGCCGTGGAACGGGCACGCCACCGTCCCGTCCACGACCTTCCCGCCGGCGCCGAGATGCGCGCCGTAGTGCGGACAGTGCGCGTCCCGCACGGTCGCCCGCCCGTCGGCTCCCCGGAAGGCGATGAGCGCCCGCCCGAAGTAGTGCAGGCTGACGACCTTGCCGGGCCGCAGCTCGGCACTGCGCAGCACGGCGTACCAGCCGTACGGAACGATCGGCATCGGATACTCGTCGGCCCGGGGATCACGGGGGAGGTCCGCGACCGTGTCATGACTCCGCCATAAGCGCATGCGCCGATGCTAGGGGGACCAGGGGAGGCTGTGGGGGCCTTGGGGTACTGGAAGGTCTTGGAGTGCTGGAGGTGCCCTGGGGTACTGGAGGTACCTTGGGGGGGGCAGAGGTGCCTTCGGCCCACGGGGCGGGTTCCCCGGCCCACGGGGCGGGTTCCCAAGGTTCCCCCTCAGTGCCCCAACCCCGCACCCCCGTCCACCGGAATCACCGCCCCCCGCACATACCCGGCCCCGGCCCCCGCCACGAACGCCACCGCGTCCGCGATCTCCTCCGGGCGGCCGAGTCGGCCCGCCGGGGTCTGGCGGAGGAGGTCGCGGCGCTGGTCGGGGGTGAGGGCGGCGCTCATGTCCGTCTCCGTGAGGCCGGGTGCGACGACGTTGCAAGTGATGTCCCTTGGGCCCAGTTCGCGGGTCAGGGAGCGGGCGAAACCGATCAACCCCGCTTTCGCCGCCGCGTAGTTGGTCTGGCCGGCTGAGCCGTGCAGGGCCGCCGTCGAGGAGATCAGGACGATACGGCCATGGCCCTCGCGGAGCATTCCGCGCACCGCGCGCTGGGTGACCCGGAAGGCCCCGGTGAGGTTGGTGTCGACGACCGACGTGAAGTCCGTCTCCGTCATCCGGACCAGCAGACGGTCGTTCGAGGTGCCCGCGTTGGCGACCAGGACCGTCACCGGGCCGTGCTCAGCCTCGGCCTCCTCGAAGGCCCGGTCCACCTGCTGACTGTCCGTCACATCGCAGCGTACGGACAGGAATCCCTCCGTCTCCGGGGGCTTCCCGTCCCGGTACGTCACCGCGACCCGGTCGCCCGCCGTCGCGAAACGGCGGGCGATCGCCAGCCCGATCCCCCGGTTTCCGCCGGTGACGAAGACCGAACGGGGCGTCGCCTGCGCCATCATGGCCTCGCTCTCCAAGTTCCTCTCCTCCGCCCTCTCTTCCGCCCTCTCCTCCACCCTCTGTTCCTCCTCCTGTTCCCTCTCCACGGTCGCGTCCGCTACGCGGAATCCACCTTCGACGGGACGGCGTTCTGCGGTTTCGGTGGCCGTGTCCGCAGGCCCACGACCGACACCGCGAAGCCGATGAGGGCCAGGGCGGCGATGGAGAGGGTGGCCGCGTACATCGCGTCGAGGAAGGCGCGGTCGGCCGTCGTCGCCAGTTCGGGCAGGTGGAGGGAGTCGGCCAGGGAGCGGGCCGCCTCCGCTGAGGTGCGGGCCTGCTCGGCCGCGGGTGCGGACAACTCCCGTACTGCGCCCGGCAGTTCGGAGGCATCCGACATGCGCGCCCGGTACACCCCCGACAGGATCGAACCGGCCATCGCCACCCCCAGCGTCCCGCCCACCTGACGCGTGACGCTGTTGAGCGCCGACCCCGCGCCCGCGAGCTGCGGCGGCACCCCGCTCATCATCACGGCCGTGACCGGCGTACCGACCAGGCCCATCCCGAAGCCCTGGATCCACAGCAGCGTGGCGATGAACCAGATCGGGGTGCCGCCGTCCAGCCAGGCGTACGCGATGTACGTGACCGCCGTGGCCAGGACGCCCGCCGCCACCGTCCAACGGGCCGTGAGCCAACGGCTCATCGCCGGGGACGCCTGGCTGCCCAGGACGATGCCGATCGCGGCGGCGATCATCACCGTCCCGGCGTCGGCGGGAGAGAGGCCGCGCGGGCCCTGGAGGTAGAAGGCCGCGTAGAAGAGGTGCCCGGCCAGCGCCATGAACGCGATCAGCAGCACGACGCTGCCCGCCGCGAACCCGGGCTGCCGGAACAGTCGTACGTCCAGACTGGGGGCCGGTGACTTGCGCTGGCCCGCGACGAACGCGGCCAGCAACGCGCCGCCCAGGAGGAGGGGGAGGAGGACGTGAGGGCCGTACCAGGTACGGCCGTTGCCCAACTCGATGATTCCGTACACGACTCCGCCGAGGCCGGCGACCGAGAGGGCCAGGCCGGGGAGGTCCAGCCGGCGGCGCCTCGGGGACTTCAACTCCGGTACGACCGCTGCCACTCCGGCCATGCACAGCGCCACGATCGGCACGTTCACGAGGAACACCGAGCCCCACCAGAAGTTGCTGAGCAGCGCCCCGCCGACCACCGGGCCCACGGCCACGCCCAGGCCGCTGGACGAACTCCAGATCGCGATCGCCCGCGTACGTTTCTCCTCCGGGGTGCTCTGCACGATCACCGACAGCGTCGCCGGCATGAGCAGTGCGCTGCCCGCGCCCATCACCGCCCGCGCCACGATCAGCCAGCCCGGCGACGAGACGAAGGCACCTGCTCCCGAGGCCGCGCCGAACAGCGCCAGGCCCGCCAGGAGCGTGGTCCGGGGGCCGAAACGGTCGGCCAGCGCGCCGCCCGCGAACAGGGCGCCCGCGAAGACGAGGGTGTACGCGCTCGCCACCCACTCCAACTCGACCGAGGACGCGCCCAGTCCGTCGGCCGGGTCGGCCAGGGTGGTGACGGCGACGTTCAGGACCGAGGTGTCCAGCCAGATCAGCATCTGGGCGCAGACCACGACCAGGAGGACGGGCCAGGAGGACCGGGAGGATGACTGGGAGGCCTTCCCCTTAGCCTTAGCGCTGCCGCTCACTTCGCTCATCGCACCTCTCCGTTGTTTCTGTACGCGTGGAGCGCCCGGTCGACCAGTGCGTCCGCCGCGCCCGTGTAGCAGGCGGGGTCGAGCAGTTCCGTGAGCTGGGCAGGGGTGAACTCGGCCGACAGGCGCGGGTGTTCGGACAGCACCTCGCTCAGCGGACGCCCGGTGTCGGCCGCCTCGGCCGAGGCGGTGGCCAGCAGCTTCTTCGCGCTCACCTTGCCCAGCACCGGGGCGAGCACCACCGCCAGCCGCTCGGTGACGATCGCGCCCCCGGTCAGGTGGAGGTTGGCGAGCATGCGGTCCGGGTGGACGTTCAGACCCTCCGCCAGTTCCACGGCGGTGTGCGCCGCCCCGCCCGCCAGCCGCAGCGCCTCCCGCAGCGGTTGCCACTCGGCGTGCCACGCCCCGGCGGGGCGTTCGTCCTCGGCCAGCAGACACTGGGCCAACACAAGCGCGTACGCCGGTACTTGGCGGGCGGCCGAGACGATCAGGGTGGCGAGGGCCGGGTTGCGCTTCTGCGGCATCGCGGACGAGGCCCCGCGTCCCGTCGCCGCCGGTTCGGACACCTCGCCGATCTCCGTACGGGACAGTGTCTGCACGTCGAGCGCGAACTTGCCCAGCGCTCCGGTGACCAGCTGAAGTACCGCGCCCAGCTCGGCCATCGGAGTGCGTACGGTGTGCCACGGCAGCGTCGGCTCCGCCAGCCCGAGGGCCTCCGCGAACGGGGCGAGCAGTTCGACCCCGCCTTCGCCCGTCCCGCCGTCGATCACCGCGTACTCGCGGTACGCCGCCAACGTGCCTGCCGCACCGCCCAGTTGGGCGGGGAGAGCGGACGCCACCGTCCGTACCCGGGTCAGGGCGTCCATGACGAGCTGGAGCCAGGTCGCCGCCTTCAGACCGAGCGTGGTGGGTACCGCGTGCTGGGCCAGGGTGCGGCCGGCCAGGACGGTGTGGCGGTGGGTGTCGGCGAGTGCGGCGAGTGCGGCGGCGGTGCGTTCGAGGTCGGCGGCGATCAGGGTCAGGACGCGGCGCGCGATCAGCATCGCCGCCGAGTCCAGGATGTCCTGGCTGGTCGAACCCCGGTGGACGTACTCGGCGGCGGCCGGGTCCTTCGCGGCGACCACCTCGGTGAAGGCGGTGACGAGCGCGACGACCGGATTGGCGGCGGCCCGCGCCGCGTGCGCCAGGGCGACCAGGTCGAGGCGGTCCGCGTGGGCCTCCGAGGCGATCGCCGCAACAGCCGCCGCCGGTGTCAGCCCCACCGCCAACTGGGCCTGTGCCAAGGCCACTTCCACGTCCAGCATGGCCTGGAGCCACGCTTCGTCGGTCACCTCGGCCGCCGCGGGCGTACCCGCCCAGGTGGGGGCGAGCAGGCCCGCGTCGGTGCCGACGGAGGACACGGGCACCTTCCTGCCGTTCATGCTCATCGGCTCATCGACTCCCCGCACCTGATGTCTGACCAGTCATCAATACCTCTCCACGCACCGGCACTTGTGGTCCCTCCAGCCCCAGCACCGCCCGCGCGATCGCATCCGAGTCCTCCAGCGTCACCGAGCCCACGCCAGGTCTGATGCCGACCGCCGTCACCCAGCGCACCCCCTCCGTCGGCACCCCGAAGGCGAACCGGCGCGGATGCGGACGCCCCGACGCGTCCAGCAGCCTGGGCGCGCCGTCGGTCACCGCCATCCCGCCCGTCTCATGGCCGCCCGGCCGGTACGGAACGCACCCGCCCCGCGCCAGCAGCCCCCGCAGCAGTGGGTTGGCGCTGCGCCGCAGGTCGATGTCGGGCAGCCGCGCCTCGACGAGGGCGCTCACGACCAACGGCGGCCCGGACACCCCCTCCGCGTCCACGAGAAAACCGGCCTCGCCGAGACCGCTCTCCCACTCCGAGGGCCGTGTCCGCACCCGCATCCCCGGCCCCACCACCTGCACCACCTCCGCCTCGATCAGCGCGATCAGCTGCTCGATCCGGAACGCGGGCGGGCCGATCGACGTGAACGCGTTCAACGGCGTGTACCAGCCGTCCAGTTCGGCCCGGTACGACTCCCCGGAGACCCCGCCGTGATCGACGACCAGCCGGACCTCGTTGCGCAGATCCCGCAGCGCGTCCAGCGCCGCCTTCAGCGGGCCGTTCACATTGCCGAGCCGGGCGGCGGTGACATCCCGGCGCAGATACCCGAGCAGCCAGTGCCGGAAGTCGGCGCGGGAGGCGAAATGCCGGTCGCCGTACGGGCGTTCAACGCGCCGCCAGTCCCAGCGCTCGTCCGGCGGTACCTCGTACCGGTCGAGGAGGACCGGCTCGGGATCGCGCCCCGCGAAGCAGGACCGTACGAACTCCGCTGCCGCCCAGGGCCCTTGGGCGGCCCGGATCCACGCCTCGTAGTAGACGGTCCGTACCTCGCGGTCGATCAGCGGCCAGATGTCCGCCCGGAAGCCGACCGGGCGCCGCCGCAGTCCGGCGATGACCTCCGGGGTCAGGAAGCGCGGGTGGTGGCGGCCGAGCGCGCCCTTCTCGTTCTCGCCGCGCGCGTGGTACGGCACTCCGCGCCGCGAACCGGCGTACAGCACAGGCTCGTTGCCGCTCGGGATGTACACGAGGCCCGCACCCCGGTCACCCTGCTTGAAGGTGCCGCCCCGGCCTTCGGTGAGCAGCGCCAGCTGGTCGAAGAAGTTCAGGCCGAGCCCGCGCAGGGCGACCGGGGTGCCCGGCTGGATGCAACTCAGGTCGGCGTCGGCCGGGTTGGCGGGGCCGACGTAGGCCAGGCCGGAGCGCCCGGCGTGCCTGGCGGCGAAGGAGCGCAGCTCGCGTTCCTCCCGGTCCGGGGTCAACTGCCCATGTCCCAGGGCCAGTACGACCGCGTCCATCCCGGCCAGCCGGTCGCCGTCCGACAAGGTCACCGTCTGGCGCCCGTCCGGGGTGTCGGCCAGCGCGACGGCGGTCGAGCGGTGCGTGTGGACCGTGACCAGGTCGGGGGCGGTGCGCAGGAGGTGCCGGAAGACCCACTCCAGGTAGTGGCCGTGGAAGGCGCGCGTCGGGTAGGTGTCCGGCCCGAGCCGCCGCGCCTCCGCCAGGACCCGGGCCGGGTACGACCCCGGTCCCAGGGCGCGCGCCCACTCGTACAGGCTCGGGCCCGGTATTGACGGGCCCGCGCACGGCACGCTGTCGTCGGTGAACAGGGTGACCTGGGAGGCGACCGTGTTCATCAGCAGCTCGGGCGGCTGGTCGGTGCGCCACACCGCGCCCGGCCCCGGCGGGTACGGGTCGACGAGGTGGACCACGACCGGGCGGCCGGCCTGGCCCGCGTTGGCACCGAGCCGCTCCAGGACCGAGAGCCCGCGCGGACCGGCGCCGATCACACACACGACGACGGCGTCACCGCCGCTGCCCGGGCTGGGCGCGGGTTCGGTCATTCCTGGCCCAGCCCGTCGCGCCAGCTCGGCCGCAGCGGCTTCCAGCCAAGTTCCGTACGCGCCCGGGCATTTGACGCGCCGGCCGCCGTGGTCAGCTGGTGGGCCATGAACCAGCCGAGCAGCCGGGGTGCCATCGTCACGGGAATCGTACGAGGGGCAGGGGCGCCCAGTGCGTCGGCGAAGTGGGGCAACCACTGTGCTGCCGGGGCCGGTTCGTCGTCCGTGATGTGGAAGGCGCCGGTCGCCTCCGACTCCACGGCCGCCACCGCCGCCCCCACGGCATCCTCCACATGCAGGAAGGAGGTGATCCCGGCCCCACCTTCGGGCAGCGGCAACTTCCCCGCCAGCACCCGCTGTGCCGTTCCGCCGCCGGTACGGGCGTACGCGGTGCCGGGGCCGTACAGCGTCCCGTACCGCAGCACCAGCCCGCTCAACTCCGGGTCGGTGCCCAGCACTTGTGCCTCCAGCTCGGCGACGGCCCGTACGGTGGCCGCCCAACCCGGGTCCGGGGCGTCCACGTACAGCGGTGCGCTCTCGTCGAGGACCGCGTCCCCGGTCGGCGCGGCGGCGAAGGCGATGCTCTGCGCGACCAGCCGCCGGGCACCGGCCGCGCGGGCCGCCGCGATCAGGTTGGCGGTGCCCTCGGTGCGCAACCGGGCGGTCCGCGCGAAGGCTTCCGGCGGGTCGTCGCGCAACAGCCGCAGCGCCGACAGCTGATGGACGACCACGTCAGGGCGTACGTCCGACACGGCGGCCAGCAGCGCGGCACGGTCGAGGGCGTCGGCGACCACGACCGAGTCCGCCTCCGGAGCCCGGGCCCGGGACTCCTCCCGTACCAGCGCGCTCACTTGGTGGCCCCGCGCGCGTAGCGCGCCCACCAGCGGATGTCCGACCACACCAGTCGCTCCGGCGACAAGTATCCGCACGGTGCTCAGTCCTCCGTACTGTCGTGAGTAGCGTGAATGGCGTGAGTGAGGGGTGTGCGTACGCGCATCAGCAGGCGGCACGCCTTGTCGCCGTCGCGGAGGCAGGTCTCGGCGCGGTTCTCGGTCAGGGTGACGCCGAGTCCCTCGGACCAGCCTGCGTGGATGTCGGTGCACGGGCAGCGGTAGCCGTCGAGCGAACCTGCCATCCGCACCATGGTGATGGCGAAGTTCCGGCGCAGCGTGAGGACGATCAACCCGTCGTTCCCGCCGTCGTCCTCCTCGACTGCCGTGGAGGCGTTGCGCAGTTCGGGCGGGAACATGCGGTCGCCGCAGTCGTCGTACCGGCGGCGCAGTTCCTCCAGGTCCTTGCGGGTGTCGCCGGTGTCGGGGAGCGGGCCGGAGAGGCGGCCGACGCGCTGTCCGACATGTGTCGCGACCTTGCGCAGCGCCTCGGCGTTCAGCTCGTTCGCGGCGTCCTGCCCGAACCGACTCGCCACCGCCTGATACCAGTTGGCGTCGTGCTGCCACCACAACCGGTACGCCTCACCGGCCCGGGCACGATAGTTGACGCCTTCGGTGCCCGTATTCATCGGCGCTCCTCGGAAGAGGCGGAGGCAGCGGAGGCGGCGAAACGGTCGCGCATGACCCGCTTGAGGACCTTGCCGGTGGCGCCCTTGGCGACGTCGTCGGGCTTCATGCGCAGGGCGCGGGTCATCGGGGGGAAGCCGGCGGCCTTGAGGGCCGTGTTCACGCGGAGGGTCAACTCCTCGTCCCCGTCACCGACTTCGGCGCTGTTCTCGTCCGCGAGCTGGAGCAGCGCGTACGCGTCCGCCACTCCATCTCCGTCCCAGTCCGCCCGTACGCCGTCCTCGGCGACCCCGACGACCGTGCAGTCGGCCAGCTCGGGCAGTTCGGCGAGCAGGAGTTCTTCGGTACGGGTGCTGAAGACGACTCCGGCGCGGGTGCGGATGGCGTCCGGGGCACGGTCGAGGTGGTAGAAGTTGCCGTCCTCGTCCTGCTGGGCGAGGTCGCCGGTGAGCCAGTAGCCGCCGAGGCGCATACGGTTCCAGGTCAGCGAGTCGTTCCAGTAACCGGGCGTGAGCGTGGGGGACTTGAGGCCGAGGCGGCCGATCTCGCCGGGCGGCAGCGGGGTGCCGTCCTCGGCGAGTACGGCGGCCTCCGCGAAACTGATCGGCCTGCCGACGCAGCGCGAGTAGGCCGACGTGTCCTTGGTGTGCCGGTTGTGGAAGACGGAGTAGCCGGCCTCGGAGGAGCCGAGCCCGTCGACGAAGACCGAGCCGTCGACCCGTACCCGCCGCAGATCCTTGCCGATGGTCTGGTGGCTGCCGTGCCGCACGAGGGCCCGGATGTGCGCCTCGTGCGCAGCGTCCCCGGTGTTGAACCACACCTGCACGCTGGACAGATCGCGGTTCGCGAGATCCTCGGCGGCGGCCATCTCACCGAAGGTCCCGGCGAAGGCCAGCACGGTGGTGGGCCTGAACTCCTCGATGGCGTCCAGTACGTCGGTGCCACGCTGGCTGGAGAGGAGCTTGATGTCGGTGCGCAGGAGCAGGCAGTACAGCAGCGTCGCCACCATCGCGTTGTGGGCGCCGGGCAGCCCGACCAGGGTGCGTTCCATGTCGGTGCCGGTGGAGTAGCGCAGCCGGTGCAGCTGCGCGTACATCAGCGTGCGGTGGGTGTGCGGAACTCCCTTGGGCATACCGGTGGTTCCGGACGAGTGCGAGATGAGCACGGGGTCGGTGGGGTCGTGCCGGTACGGGTAGGAGGGGGCGGGCGGGAGCGAGGCGCGGTGCTCGGGGCGGATGTCGGCGGCGGTCCCACAGAAGCGCAGGTCCGAGGCCGATCCGGATACCGACGCCAGCACGTCGTGATGCTCCCGGTCGGTGAAGGCACCCACGGCGCCCTGCCTGCGTATGTACTCCCGCGCGATGTCCGGCGGCAGGTTCCCGTTGACGAAGGACGGGATCGCGCCGAGGGAGGTCAGCGCGAGGAAGTTCACCGCGAACTCGGCGCTGGAGTAGGAGTGGAGGGCGACGGGGTCACGGGGGCGGACACCCTGGGCGGCGTACCAGCCCGCGTAGGTCTCGACGACCTCGCACAGCTCTCCGAGGGTGAGCTGAGTGGG
>Ga0307513_10008218_pt1 | contig 13384 bp, 13 predicted proteins | sample 15_EM_MG_FD_202174 | JGI IMG/M metagenome (GOLD analysis project Ga0307513, IMG submission 202174) | Populus trichocarpa ectomycorrhiza microbial communities from riparian zone in the Pacific Northwest, United States - 15_EM | ecosystem: Host-associated > Plants > Roots > Unclassified | place...
TTGAACGAACGACGCAAGGCCACGTCGCTCGTCGGCGCGGCGAACACTTCGGCAAACGTCGGAGCCTGCGCCTCGCGCTCACGCACGACGACCGTGCCCGCCACGAAATCGCCCACGCGCTGATCGCGGTTGCTCATAAACACAGACACCAGCCCGATTGAGTAAAACGGAAACGGCATCATGTCGAAGACGCGCAAAAGGTTTCGCGCCGCCGTCTCCCAGACGGTCACGGGTCGTCCGTCCTCGCGGATGACGCGCAGTTTCAACATGCGCTTGCCCGGCGTCTGCCCGTTCCACAGCCACTCGAAGATGGCGAAGTAGCCCGACCACAACACGAACACCAGAATGATCACCGCCGCCAGCAACCACTTCGGCATCTGCGACACGCGACTCCCCAAGTGCGCCCAGTAGCCCGTCCACAAAAACACCAGCGCGACGAGCGCCATCGCCAACACCTGCAACCCGTGGTCAACCGCGCACGCCAGAAAGCGATTCCCAATCGAAGCCAGCGCAAAATGCAACGGCACGCGCTCCGGCGTCTCGATGATTAACGTTTCTTCGTTGGCGATGGCGACAGACATTTTTTAAGACCGTGACAAGTGATGAGCGACAGGTGACGAGTGAATAGCAAAAGCACTTAAGACTTTAAACTTTTATGCTCCTCGCACGCGAAGAAAACGACGCTTGCCGACTTGGATCAGGATGTTTTGTCCTGCGTTTAGATTAATCACTTCCTCCGCGCGGCGTTCGCCGTCAACGCGAACGCCGCCTTGCTCGACCAACCTGCGCGCCTCGCCCATCGAAGCCGTGAGTGCAGTCTCTACCAGCAAGCGCGGCAGTTTCCAACTGCCTGCTGCAACCGTGCGTTCTTCGATCTCGTCCGGCACTTCTTTGCGCTTGAAGATACGATTGAACTCATCTTCGGCGGCCTGCGCATCGGACGACGAATGAAAGTCCGTGATGATGCGTTTGGCGAGTTCGACTTTAAGGTCGCGCGGATTGCGCTCGCCTGTTTCAGCCGCCGCGCGAAGTTGTCCGATCTCGTCTGCGCGGAGGTCGGTCAGGAGTTCGTAGTAACGCCACATGAGTTGATCGGAGATGGACATGATCTTGCCGAACATCTCCTGCGGCGGCTCGTTGATTCCGATGTAGTTGCCGAGCGACTTCGACATCTTCTGCACGCCGTCCGTGCCTTCAAGCAGGGGCATGACGATGCAGACTTGCGCTTCCTGTTCATACTCGCGCTGCAAATTTCTGCCCATCAGCAAATTGAACTTTTGATCCGTGCCGCCGAGTTCCACGTCGGCTTTGAGCGCGACGGAGTCGTAAGCCTGCGTGAGCGGGTAGAGCAGTTCGTGGAGCGAGATGGGGCGTTCGTCGGCGAGCCGCTGGGTGAAGTCGTCGCGCTCCAAGATTTGTTTGACGGTGACGTGCGAGGCGAGGCGCACGAAGCCGTCCGCGCCGATCCGGTTCATCCATTCGGAGTTGAAACGAATCTCGGTCTTGTCCGGGTCGAGCAGTTTGAAGATTTGCGTCTTGTAAGTTTCGGCGTTGGCGTTGATCTCTTCGCGCGTGAGTTGTGGGCGCGTGGCGTTCTTACCCGAAGGGTCGCCGATGAGTCCGGTGAAGTCGCCGATGAGAAAGATGACGGTGTGGCCGAGTTCCTGAAACGCGCGGAGCTTGCGGATGACGACCGTGTGGCCGAGGTGTATGTCCGGTGCGGTCGGGTCGGCTCCGAGTTTGACGCGCAGGGGAGTCTGCGTGCGCGCGCTGCGTTCCAACTTGGCGCGCAGGTCTTCTGCGCGGATTATTTCGACCGTGCCTTTGCGCAGGTAGTCGAGTTGTTCGTCAATCGTCATGGCTCAATCGTAAATGTTGGAGCGTGAATCGTAAATAGACGAGAGCGGTTTTCACGGTTTACGATTAACGCACCGGGCGACGGCTGCGCTATGCTCTGGCCGCCGCGCGCGTTCGTCGAAGTTAATTAAGCAACGAAAATTTTAGACGCCTGAACTATGAGCCCTCCACCAGCCACAGACGAGTTGATCGAAAGTCGTGACGAGAATCCGCTGACCGGCGTGCGCCTCGTGTTCGTCGGGGTCGGCGTGATGGCGGAGTCGATGATCGCGGGGCTGTTGAAGCGTCAACTCGTCGCGCCCGCGCAAGTTTCCGGCAGCCACCCGCGCGCCGCGCGACGTGACGAACTCGAAGCGAGCTACGGCATCCGCGTTGTCGAAAGCAACCGCGCGGCGGTGTCGCACGAGGCGACGGGCGACGACGGAGCGGGTGCGCAAGTCTCCGGCTCAATCGTTATCCTCGGAGTCAAGCCGCAGAAGTTGAACGGCGTGCTGCACGAGTTGAAAGACGCGCTCAGGCCGGACGATCTGGTGCTGTCCATCGTGGCGGGCGCGCGCATCGAGACGATAGCGGGCGAGTTGTTGCACCCGGGGGTCGTGCGCGCGATGCCGAACACGCCCGCGCAGGTGGGCGAGGGGATGACTGTGTGGACGGCGACGGCGCAAGTGGACGACGCGCGGCGACAACAGGTGGCCGCGCTGCTTGGCGCGTTGGGTCGAGAGATGCACGTCGAAGAGGAGCGGCAGATCGACATGGCGACCGCCTTGAGCGCGACCGGCCCGACTTACATCTTCCTCGTCATGGAGTCGCTCGTTGACGCGGGCGTCCATATGGGCTTCTCGCGCGAGGTGGCGCGCGAACTCGTCCTACAGACGATGCTCGGCTCGGTGCGCTTCGCGATGGAATCGCACAAGCACCCGGCGGAACTCCGCAACATGGTCACATCGCCCGGCGGCACGTCCGCCGAAGCGATCTATCAGATGGAAAAGGGCGGCCTGCGCACCGTGCTCTCGAAAGCCGTCTATGCCGCCTTCCAGCGCGCCGTCGCACTGGGTCAGAAGAAATGAGCGGTCAACACGGATAGCCCTCGCGCGGCTTAAACCTGTAGCCGCTGGCGCGGCTTAAACCTGTAGCCGCTGGCGCGGCTTAAACCTGTAGCCGCTGGCGCGGCTTAAACCTGTAGCCGCTGGCGCGGCTTAAAACTTACTCGCTACCTGCTTCTCCTCACTCTCCGACCTTCAATCTCATAATCGCCGCCGACAACAAACGCGACCGCTTCGGCGTAGGCTTGATGTTCTTCGATGAGGATGCGCGCGGCGAGCGTCTCCGGCGTGTCGTCATCGCGGACTTCGACGACGCGTTGCGTGATGATGGGGCCGCCGTCCAAAGTCTCGTCAACGAAGTGGACGGTGCAGCCGCTCACCTTGACGCCGTGTTCGATGGCCTGACGTTGCGCGTCCAGACCGGGGAAGGCGGGCAGCAGGCTCGGATGGATGTTGAGAATGCGCCCGCGAAACACTTCGATGAACTGCGACGAGAGCAGGCGCATGAAACCGGCGAGACAGACGAGTTCGATTCCGCGCGCCTGAAGTGCGGCGACGATCTCGCGCTCGTGCCCGGCGCGCGTGCGTCCCGCGCGTTCGACGGCGAGCGTCTCGATGCCGCGTTCGGCGGCGCGCTGCAAGCCCTGCGCGTCGGCGTGGTCGCTCAAGACAAGCGCGATCCTTGCTCCGGGCACGCACCCGCGCTCGATGGCTTCCGCGAGCGCAACCATGTTCGACCCGCGACCGGAAATGAGAATAGCCAGTTTCAAGAATTAGTTTCAGGAATGAAAAGTTTCAGGTTTCAGGTTTCAAGTTTCAGGACTGAGGGTCTTCGTTCTTTAACTTGAAACCTGAAACCTGAAACTTGAAACCTTTTTAGACGAACTCGACCGAGCGTGCGCCTGCGACGACGCGCCCGATGTCGAAAATTTTCTCGCCGCGTGATTCGACGTGCGTGCGGATCGTTGGCACGTCCGCCCCGGCGCAAACGATCACCATGCCGACGCCCATGTTAAAGGTGCGGTGCATCTCCGTCTCGGACACGTTCCCGAGCCGCTGCATGAGCGTGAAGACGGGAAGCTGCGGCCACGAACCGCGCCTGATCTCAACCGCCGTGCCTTCGGGCAGGATGCGCGGGATGTTGTCGACGAGGCCACCGCCCGTGATGTGTGCAAGACCTTTGATCGTGCCCGTGTCGAGCAGCCCTTCGAGCGCGGGCAGGTAACTCAGGTGCGGTTCGAGCAACACCTCGCCGACGGTCTTACCGAGTTCTTCGACATGCGTCGAAACGTTGTATCCCGCCACCTCAAAGAAGAGTTTGCGCGCGAGCGAGTAGCCGTTCGTGTGCAGGCCGACGGAAGGCAGGGCGAGCAGCACGTCGCCTGCGGTGATGCTCTGACCGTCAATCACCCGTTCGCGGTCGACGATGCCGACGATGAAACCCGCCACGTCGTATTCCCCTGCGGCGTAGAAGCCGGGCATCTCCGCCGTCTCGCCGCCGAGAAGCACGCAGTTGTTCTCACGACACCCGCGCGCCATGCCTTCGACCACCGAGGCGATCACGGCGGGCGAGAGCACGCCGGTGGCGACATAGTCGAGGAAGAAGAGCGGGCGCGCGCCCTGCACGAGAATGTCGTTGACGCAGTGGTTGACGAGATCGCGTCCGACCGTGTTGTGCGTGTTCGTCTCGAAGGCGACTTTGAGTTTCGTCCCGACGCCGTCTGCCGAAGCGACGAGGACGGGCGCACGCATGGAAGGGAATGCGCCGTCGAACATCCCGCCGAAGCTGCCGATCTCGGAGAGCGTGCGCTCGTTGAAAGTGGCGCGCGCCATCTCCTTGATCCGGTCAACCGCCGCGTTCGCCGCCGCGATGGAAACGCCCGCGTCGCTATATGTGATGGGTTTGGTCATAGGAAAGCCGCCAGCCGTCAGCCGTCAGCTATCAGCCTTGAGCCACCGCTTTTGTTTTAGCTGACGGCTGATAGTTAATCGCTCCTTCACAATTTGAAATTCTTCTTGTCGTCCGCGCCGCTCAAGCGTGCGAGACGCTCCTGCATTTTCTTGATGCGGTCGGAGGCTTCGGCGCGGGCTTGCGGGGCGGCCTTGATTGACTTGAGCGTGCGCTCTCCGCTCTTTGCATCAACGTCGAACTTCAGGAGCAAGTGGTCGCCGTCGGAGTTGGCGTCTTCCGGCAACTGCTGGCGCGGCACGTCGAGTTGCGACTTCGCTTCGTCGTCGAGACTGAGCACGGCGATGTCGCCGTCTTCGATGCGGTCAACGACGGCGCGGACTTCGACCACGCCGGAACTCTCCTCGGCATTCTCTCTGGGCTGTGTCATGTAAGCTCACCTGCTATTGGCCGATTTCGACTTGGGCGACGGCTTCGGCGCGGGGCCGAAGTCGCCGTATTGAATGAAGCCCGACTTGGCCGAGTCGTCCTTCTGCGCCTTGCGACCCGTAGAGATTTCATCAGCCGCCGCCTGTCGTTCGGTCGTGATCTGGTAGTCTTCTTTGCCGCGCGTCTTGATCGTGATCTCGCCCTGCAAGTCAGTGCGATAGACCCGGACGCCCGCCGCCTTGAGCCGATCCAGCACCTCCTGACTCGGATGACCGTAGCGGTTCTCCGCGCCGCACGAGATAACCGCATCTTTGAACTTGGCCTGCCGCAGGAAGTCTGCCGAACTCGCGTACTTCGAGCCGTGATGCCCGACCTTCAAAACTTTCGCTTCGAGCCGCGCGCCCTGCTCCATCATCCGCTCCTCGGTCTGCGCCTCCGCGTCGCCGGTCAGGAGGATCGAGAACTCGCCGTAATCCAATCTGGTGACGACGGAGTTGGCGTTCGGCTCGTTGCCGCCGGAGCGCAACTGGTCTTTCGTAAAGAGCGGCTGGATCGGCGCAAGGACGGAGACGATCACGCCGCTGCCGAGGTCGAAAGTTTGGCCGGGCGTGGCGGTGATGAAGTTGTCCCCCGGATTTTCGACGCGTCCTTCGACGGCGTCGAGGAAGTCCTCGTAGTTCTTCGTCGTGTTCGGCACTTTGCTGTCGAGCACCTTGTAAACTTTCGTGCCCTTGATCACCTCGTCCGCGCCGCCGATATGATCCGCGTGCGCGTGCGTCGTGATGAGCAGGTCTATGTGGTCAACGCCGTAACGCCCCATCGCGCCGAGAATCTTCTTGCCGCTGCCCGGCACGCTCGCATCCACGAGCACGGTCTTCCCACCCGGCGCGACGATCAAAATCGCATCGCCCTGCCCGACATCCAACACGTGTAGGGAGAGTTCGTCGCCCGACGGCGGCGGAAGTTGCGGTCCCGGCGCGGGTTTGTAAAACTTGAAAAAAGCGACCAGCGCGACGGCCACGACGATCACCAGCACCGCCGCCACGCACCCGCACCCGCGCACGCTTCTACTTTGAGCCACTTAGATTAACCTCCGAACGAAGTACCAAACGCCGATGGGGAAACAATATTTGAGCCTGAAAGTTTTCATCACGCGTCAGTCGGACGGCACGGGTTCGTGTTCGCGCGCCCACTGGGTTTCAGCTTCGCGTGTGATCCGGGTGGGGTAGTTGCCCGTCCAGCAGGCGACGCAGGAGGCGGCGGGACGGATGCCCGTCGAGGCGAGCATGCCTTCGAGGGAGAGATAGCCGAGCGAGTCTGCGCCAACAAAGTCGCGTATCTGCTCCACGGACATCTGCGCGGCGATGAGGTCGTCGCGGTTCGGCGTGTCCACGCCGTAGAAGCAGGGGCTGATGGTCGGCGGGCAACTGATGCGCATGTGAACTTCGGTCGCTCCGGCTTCCCTGACCATGCGGACGATCTTCTTGGAGGTCGTGCCGCGCACGATGGAGTCGTCTATCAACACGACGCGGCGGCCTTCGATCAGGTGGCGCACGGGATTCAACTTGATGCGCACGCCGAAAGAGCGAATGGATTGCTTCGGCTCGATGAAGGTGCGATGGACGTAGTGGTTGCGCACCAAGCCCTGCCGGTAATTGATGCCGCTCTGCGCGGCGTAGCCGATGGCGGCGGCGACGCCGGAATCGGGCACGGGCACGACGAGGTCTGCTTCGGCGGGTTGCTCGACGGCGAGCCGTTTGCCCATCTTGTGGCGCGACTCGTTGACCGAGTGGCCGTAGATCAGAGAGTCGGGGCGCGCGAAATAGACGTGCTCGAAGATGCACATGGAATGTTCGCGCGGGGGCAGCGGGTAGGACGAATGCAGGCCACTCTTGTCAACGATGATCATCTCGCCGGGTTCGACATCGCGGACGTAACTCGCTTCGATCAGATCGAAGGCGCAGGTTTCCGAGGCGACGACCCACGCGTCGCCGAGTCGTCCCAGAGCGAGCGGGCGGAAGCCGCGCGGGTCGCGGATGGCGATGAGCGAGTCGGGGGTGAGAAAGAGCATCGAGAACGCGCCTTCGGTTTCGCGCAGCACTTCGGGGATGGCCTCGTTGATGTTCGCGGCCTGCGAGCGCGCGATGCCGTGCAGGATAACTTCGGTGTCGGACGTGGAAGAGAAGATCGCGCCCGTGCGTTCGAGGCGTTTGCGCTCCTCACTCGCGAAGGGAAGGTTGCCGTTGTGACAGATGGCGACCTGACCGTGCTGGCAGGCAACGAGGAAAGGTTGCGCTTCGCGGATGGAGACTTCCCCGGCGGTCGAGTAGCGAACGTGGCCGATGGCCGACGCGCCGGGCAGGCGATTGAGGCGTCCGGCGTCGAACACGTCAGAGACGAGTCCCATCGCGCGCTCGCTTCGCAACTCGCGCCCGTCGGACGAGACGATGCCGCATGATTCCTGCCCGCGGTGTTGCAGCGCGTAGAGTCCGAGGTAGGCGAGGCGCGCCGCTTCCGCGTGGCCGTAGATGCCGAAGACGCCGCACTCGTCGCGAAATTTATCTGCCGGTTTCGTCGTCACAGGAAAATTTGTAGTAGAAAAAGTAAGTTGAAGACGCATTGTAACACCGGGGAGGGCAGGGATGAAGGATGAGGGATGAACGGAAGAGGGATTGATTCATTTCTTCATCGATCCATTGAATCGATGAAGAAATGAATCAATCCCTCTCCGTTCCGCGTTCCTACTTCAACGCCGCTTTGTTATGATTGGGTTAAATAATTCAGGGGGAGGGGCAATATGGACGTTAAAGTTTACGGGGCGGGCTGGTGTCACGACACGCAGGATACTCTGCGGCACTTGAAGGAACTCGGCGTTGCGCACACGTACATTGACGTGGAAGAGAACGCGGAAGCTGCCGAGTGGGTGCGGCAGCACAACGACGGCAAGGAGCGTAAGCCCACGCTCGACATCGCCGGGCAGGTGCTATCAGTTCCGACCAACCGTGAGTTGGAGAGCGCGCTGCGCGAAAAAGGATTCATGGCCTGAACTCACGGCGACGCGGCAAGCGCCGCCGACGGGGATGGCCGAACGAAAGGAAGCGACCCTGACATGAGACAGATCACGCAGATCATCGCCGCAGGCGGCCTCGCCATCCCTCTGATGTTGATCCACTGGTCGGGCGCGACCGATGGCCTCATGCGGATGCACGGGGCGGCGCAACAGGCAAATGATAAGACGGGCGACGCGCAGCGTGACGCGCGTGCGATCTTCGAGAGCAGGTGCGCGACGTGTCACGGCAAGGACGGGCGCGCGAAGACACTCAAGGCGAAGTTTAATAAGGCGCGCGACCTGACCGACGCCGCGTGGCAGGCGGACGTGAGCGATGAACGCATCTACAACTCCATCGCCAATGGTCGCGGCCAGAAGATGCCCGCCTTCGCGAAAAAGTTAACGCGCGCGGAGATCGAAGCACTCGCCGTCTACGTGCGCGGTTTGAAGAAATGAGACGACGCGCTTGCTCGCAGGAGTTTTCAGTCGGGACACGTTGACGCGCTTGTTCAGCGAGACACGCTGCCGCGCTCTTTCAAGTCGTGTCGCCGACGCTTCGCAAACGGATGCGTGTCGTCAGTGCATGTCGTCAATGCGCGGCGAACGCGTGTCGTCAAATGCGCGTCGCCGGTTGAATACACGATTCGATCTTAAGTGAACAATCCAAGCCCCGCACATTATTGGCTCGTCGCTTCTCTGCGCGTCGCGCTCGTCCTCGCGCTCGCCGGGGCGGGCTGGCTCGTCTACCACCGCCTGCCGCCAGACGATGCCCCGCACACCCTCGGCGCAGCCGGACAGACGCGCGACACGCTCCTGCGCATCGTCGTCAACCCGCGCCCCGGCGGCGACGGGCAGAACTCCGACGCCAACATCACGATGCCCGTCCAACTCTACTCGATTGATGTCGCGGCGGCGCAGCGCGAGTTCCTCGACGAGCGACGCCCCGGCCAGCGTTTTGAAGAGTTCATCATGCGTCGCATGGGCGCGCGTCAACCGATCCGCACGCAACTCGACCCGAGCGGCCAAACCGTCCTCTACGTCCCACCCGGTCGTTGGTGGATACACGCCACGCAGGAAGGCACGCAGGAAGTCATCTGGCGACTCCCCGTCAACGTCGCCGGTCGCGAGCAGACGGTCGAACTCACCGCCGCGAACGCTTACATGAGGACGAAAAGATTTTGACGGCGGAGGTCAGAGGTCAGAGAAAACTGATTTCTTCTGACCTTTGACCTTTGACCTGTGACCTCTGCATTTATGAAAGCTCTGCGATACGAGAACGGGCAGTTGGGATTGACTGAGACGAACGCGCCGCGCGGTGAGGCGGGCGAGGCCGTGGTGCGCGTCAGCTTGGCGGGGATATGCAACACGGACGTTGAGATCGCGCGCGGTTACGCGGGATTTGCGGGGACGCTCGGCCACGAGTTTGTGGGCGTGGTGGAGAGCGCGCCGGACGGGTCGCTCGTGGGGCGGCGCGTGGTCGGCGAGATCAACGCGGGGTGCGGGCATTGCCAGTTGTGCGCGGCGGGCGACGCGCGCCATTGTCCGCGACGCACGGTGCTCGGCATCGTCGGGCGCGACGGCGCGTTCGCGGAATACCTGAGTTTGCCGGTGGTGAACTTGCTCGTCGTGCCGGACGAGATCGAGGACGAGCGCGCCGTCTTTACCGAACCGCTCGCGGCGGCGTGCGGCATTTTGGAACGCGTCGAAATAGGAAGCGACACGCGCGTCGCCATCGTCGGCGACGGCAAACTCGGGCTGCTCTGCGCGCAGGCCGTCAAGGCGCAAAGCGCGGCTGCCGTGACGCTCGTCGGCAGACACGAAAACAAACTCCGAATCGCACGCGCACGCGGCGTCGAGACTGCGCTCGCACGCGAGTTGCCGCCGGAGTGGCAGGGCGCATTCGACGTGGTGGTCGAAGCCTCGGGCGCGGGCAACGGCTTCGCGCTCGCGGTCGGACTCACGCGCCCGCGCGGCGTGCTCGTCTTAAAGTCAACTTTCCACGGCGCGACCGAGATTGACGCCGCCCGGATCGTCGTCAACGAGATCAGCGTCGTCGGCTCGCGCTGCGGACGCTTCGCCCCCGCGCTCGAACTACTCGCGCGCGACGCCGTCGATGTTGCGAGTCTCATCACCGAAGAGTTTCCCCTCGCCGACGGCGTGCGCGCCCTGCAACGCGCGACCGAAAACGGCGTCTTGAAAGTTTTGCTCAGACCGTGAAAGAGTAAGGCAGCCATCAGCCGTCAGCTATCAGCCATCAGCAAGCCGGTTTTAGCTGACGGCTGATGGCTGACGGCTGACCGCTAATAATGAGAGTGAAATCCAATCTGGCCGCCGACGGCGCGTTGATGCTGACGACGCTCATCTGGGGTTCGACCTTCTTCATGGCGAAGGACATCCTCGGGGTGTGGCCGCCGATGGCTTACATGTTCGTGCGCTTCGTGGGGGCGGCGTTGTTGCTGGCGGCGATGTTTCCGCGCAGGCTCGCAGAGGCGCGCGGAGAAGAGTGGCGCGCGGGCGCGACGCTCGGCCTCTTGATGGGTGTCGGCTTCGGGTTGCAGGCGGTGGGACAGGTTTACACGACCGCCTCGAAGTCCGCTTTCGTGACGGGACTGACGACGCCGCTCGTGCCCTTTGTCGCTTACCTGATCTTGCGCGCGCGTCCGGGCGTCGAAAATTTGCTCGGCGTCGTGTTCGCGTCGCTCGGCGGTTTGTTGATCCTCGCGCCGCAGGGGGCAGACACGAGTGTCAACGTCGGCGACCTGTTGACGCTCGCCGGGACCGCTTTGTTCGCGACGCACATCACGCTGATGAGCGTCTACGCGCGCCGCTACGACGTGCGGCAGTTGACCGTCTTGCAGATCGCGTGCATCGCTATTCTGTTCACCGTCGTGTGGGTGGGCTTGCGCGTGTGGGGAAGTTTGGCGGGCGCGGACGCACTGCCCGCCGCGCTCGCGCGCGAGACTCTGCCGCTCGTGTGGAGCGGGCGCGTCGTGTGGCAACTCGTCTATCTGGCGACGGTCGCCACGGTCGGCGCATTCCTTCTCTGGACGTGGGGACAGGCGCGCACCTCGGCCACGCACGCCGCCATCATCTTCAGCCTCGAACCCGTCTTCGCCACGGCCTTCGCCGTCGCCGTCATCGGCGCGAGCGAGTGGATGGGCGGGCGCGGTTGGGTGGGCGCGGCGTTGGTGTTCGCGGGCATCATCATCTCCGAGACGCGTTGGAGCGAGAGGCGAGAGCGCAGGAAGGCGAATGAAAAGGCGCGGGAAGCGAAAGCTACTTAGCGGGCTGTGCGATCTGCACCAACTCCGCCGCCTGCGCCTGATAGATAGCACTGAGGGCGACGATGCGGCGCAACCGATCCTTGAAAGTTTCCGCCGCTTGTCTGACCCTGACTTCGTTTCCCGCCGACAGCTTGGGAAATAGTTCCACGTCGATTCCGGTGCGCCCCTGTTCGGTGTCGAGCGCGCTGGCATTAGCGGCGGCGATAACTTCGTCCAACACTTCGAGCGCGATTTGGTCGTCGAGCGGGGCGATGAGACTCGCCAGTTTGGAGAGGCCGGAGAGGACGGGATCGAACTCGCGATTTGATGGCACGATAGAGGCAGGTATCCCGGCGGGCGGGGTGGCGCGCGTCAGGTCGGCGCGCTTGAGTTGGCGGACGGCCTTGTGGGCTAAGAGGCTCACGCACGTCCGGTTCTTGTCAGCGACGCACCGCTTGATGATCGCGGGGTAGGCTTCAAGCATGGAGACGCCGCGCGTCAGTTGTTCGGCAAGGCGCTCTGCTCCGGCGATGTCGCCACGGGCAGCGAGACTGATGGCTTCCTTTGAGTTGACGGTATCGGTCAACAGCGTCTTCTGCGCGCCGTCGGGGAGTTTGGCGATCAGCTTGCGCGCCCGCGCGTAGTCGCGGCGCGTGATGGCGGCATAGACAATCTCCTCATCCGATTGCTCTTTATTAAGGGCATTCTTAACCCGCTCTTCGTAATTAGAGTTAACTGTATCGTCACAGCAACTGTTCCCCTGCGGCAGCGATCCGTCATCACCCGGTCGTCTACTCAACTTCTCCAGCGCGAAAAACGTTCCGGTCAACTCCGGCGCGTACTGCTTGAGCGGCGGCCACACTTCTAAAAGAAACCCACGCAGCCTTTGTGCGCTGCCGGATTCACTTTGTTCCATCTTACCGATGCTTTCGATAACGTAAGCGACGTAAGCCCTGATCACCGCCAGCCCCGCCGCCGGTATCACACGGCGCAGGCGATCTCTGTTGGGTTGGGGGAAGACCAGACCTCTCAAACTGAAATACACGCGCAACGCGCTCTGGTTTGACGCCGAGAGCGGGAACGCCTTCAACCGTTCGATGTACTGGAGGATCAACTCGTCTGCGGCAGGGCGGTCGTGCACCGCAATATCGAGGATGACAAAGCTGGAGGTTATCTGCGTCGGATCGGCTTCGATTGATTGTAAGAGATACTGACTGGCTGCCTCGCTGTTACCTTCTTTAAGAGCCTTATCGGCCAGACTCGCATATCTGAAGTGCGCCTCATACACACCTAATTGCTTTGCCCCCAAGCTGGCTAAACTATCGGCGAAGGCTCGGTCGCGCCCGGCAATCTGAAGCACGCGATTACGTGTCTCACTGCGCGCACGATCATTGCCGGTGGGTGGGCGGGGTGTCGCTCCCGCCGGTGTATTAAGGAGTTTTGTTTGGGCTTCTTCTTGCGGGAAGGTAAGTACGTAGGCTTCGGTCAATAACTTCTTCGCCCACGTCTCATCGAGCATCCAAGCCGCGGCGGCGATCTCGGCCTTAGCCCTCGCCAGAGCTAAAGGCTGCTCTAATTTCATGGACTCCGCTTCGAGAGCTTGCAGGTCGGGGAGCAGAGAATTTTTCTTGACGATTAGCTCATCAGCGTTTGACTTGGCTTCATTGGATTGACCGTGAACAATACTTAGCAGCGCAAGTCCTAAAGTCGAAAGCAATATAAACCGTCGCATAGTTCCAACTCCCTATCCTCTTGCCGCTACCGCGCGGAAAGTGCGGCAATCATCTTCTTCAAGTTTTAACCCTTGCTGCCAATGCAGTGAGTTGAAGTCCGG
>Ga0307513_10008219_pt1 | contig 13383 bp, 10 predicted proteins | sample 15_EM_MG_FD_202174 | JGI IMG/M metagenome (GOLD analysis project Ga0307513, IMG submission 202174) | Populus trichocarpa ectomycorrhiza microbial communities from riparian zone in the Pacific Northwest, United States - 15_EM | ecosystem: Host-associated > Plants > Roots > Unclassified | place...
TGAGCAGCGGCGCGAGGTCGATGGCTTCTCGCTGTCGATCGCCGCCGCCGATCCGGCGTGCCTGGTCGCCCGCCACACCCACGAAGACGCGCACTTCATCCTGCTGCTGGACGGCCACTACCTGTCGTCTGCCCGCGGCGCGGGCCACCTGAACGCCGAGCCCGCGCTGATCTACAATCCCCCCGGCACGACCCATCAGGATACGTTTCCCGAGGCGCGCGGTCGCTTCATGGGGATCTCGGTGTCGGCGGCGCGCTTCGCCGAGGCGGCTCAGGTGACGGCGCCGAGCGAGGCCGCGATCCGGATCTGGGACACCGCCGCGCTGCACACGGCGCATCGCATCGCGCGCAGCCTCGCGCACGGCGCGCGTGACCTGGGGCTCGAGGCGCTGTCGCTCGAGCTCGTCGGCGCGCCCACCCGCGAGCAGACGATCGCGCGGCGCCCGCCGCGCTGGCTGGTCACCGCGCGCGAGGTGCTGCACGACCGCGCGCGCGATGACCTGACGATGGCCGCCGTCGCGCGCGACGTCGGCGTGCATCCGGTCTACCTCGCCCGCGTGTTCCGCCGGTTCTTCGGGTGCACCCCGGCCGAGTATCTGCGGCGATGCCGGGTCGAGCACGCCGCGATGCTCGTGCGCGTGAGCCAGCGGCCGCTGGCCGAGATCGCGCTCGCGTGCGGGTTCGTCGACCAGAGCCACTTCACCCGCGCGTTCGCGCGCACGTTCGCGACCAGCCCCGGCGCGTACCGCCAGCGCTACCGTGCGCGGCCGTGAGCGCGTGGATGGTTGCGCGCGTACAAGACGCCGCCGCGGGTGGATGTCACAAGCGAAGGATGAGATTCGCCCTCGTTGTCTGTTGGCTCGCGTGTGCATGTGCCCCGACCCGGGCGCGCTATGACGGGGTCGCGCGCGCGATCGCGAACGGTGACGCGCCGAAGACGACGAGCGTGCTCGTCCTGCGGGGCGAGGCGGTCGAGTACGAGCGCTACTTCGCCGACGCGACCGCCGACACGCTGCACGACACCCGATCGGCCACCAAGTCGCTCACCGCGCTCGCGGTCGGCATCGCGGTCGATCGCCACGCGCTCCCCGGCATCGCCGCGCCGGCGTTCAGCTACCTGTCCGAGCTCGCGCCGTTCGCCCACGACGGCCCGCTGAAGACCGCGATCACCGTCGAGGACCTCCTGACCATGTCGTCGGCGCTCGACTGCGACGATGACGACGCCGCCTCGCCGGGCAACGAGGAGAACATGTACCCCCAGCAGGCCTGGGCGCGCTGGGCGGTCGACCTCGCGGTGCGTGCCGACTACCGCCGCGACGCCACCGGGCGCGGTCCGTGGCATTACTGCACCGCGGGGGTCTTCTTGCTCGGACAGATCGTCCAGCGGGCCGCGCGGCAGCCCATCGATCGGTTCTTCGCCGAGCACCTGTTCGCGCCGCTGGGCATCACCGCGTGGGAGTTCTCGAAGTCACCGAGCGGCGAGATCATGACCGGCGGCGGCCTGCGGCTGCGGAGCCGCGACCTCGCACACCTCGGCCGGCTGATGCTCACCGACGGCACCTGGGCCGGCCGCCAGGTCGTCCCGGCAGCGTTCGTGCGCGCGGCGCTGACCGTCCACCGCGACGCGAAGCCCGAGCAGCACTATGGCTATCTGTGGTGGACCCGCGACTACAAGACGCCGTGCGGCACGGCGACCGGCTGGTTCATGGGCGGCAACGGCGGCAACGCGATCGTGGTGTTCCGCGAGCTCGATGCCGTGGTCGTCGTGACCCGCACCAACTACAACACCCGCGGCATGCACCAGCAGACGACGCGGCTCATCGAGGACCAGATCCTCCCCGAGCTCGCCTGCAAGCGCCAGGATCGCTAGCCGTCCTGTATCATCGCCGCGCATGCTCGACCTCAAGCTGATTCGCAACCAGCCCGATCTGGTGCGCGCCGCGATCCGGGACAAAGGTGTCGCGCTCGACCTCGACGAGCTCCTCCGCGCCGACGCCGAGCAGCGCCGACTCCAGGTCGAGCACGAGGCGCTGCAGCGCCAGCGCAACGAGAACGCGCGCAACGTGAAGGCCGCCTCGGCGGCCGACCGGCCGACGCTGATCCAGCGCGGTCGCGACCTCGGCGCGAGCATCGAGCTGCTCCAGCCGGAGATCGACGCCGCGAAGCAACGGCTCCGCGATCTCATGCTCGTCGTGCCACAGATCCCGGCCGCCGATGCGCCCCGCGGCGCCACCGCCGACGACAACGTCGAGGTCAAGCGCTGGGGGGCGATCGTCGAGCGCGGCTACCCGCTGCGCGATCACGTCGCGCTGCTGAAGCTCCATGGCTGGGCCGAGCTCGATCGGATCGGGCGGATCGCCGGTAGTCGCAGCTACGCGCTGCGGGGCACGGGGGCCATGCTCGAGATGAGCCTCCTGCGGTTCGCCGCCGACAAGCTCGCCGGCAAAGGCTTCACCCTGATGGCCGTCCCGTCGTTCGCGTCCGACGAGGCGTTCGTCGGCACCGGGCACTTTCCGGCGGGGCGCAACGAGGCCTATCGCGTCGACGACCGGTACCTCACGGGGACCTCCGAGGTGACGCTCAACTACCTGCATGCCGGCGAGATCCTGAACGAGGCCGATCTCCCGATCCGCTACGCCGGCATCTCGACCTGCTTTCGCCGGGAAGCCGGCAGCGCCGGCCGCGACGTGCGCGGGCTGGTTCGCGTGCACCAGTTCCAGAAGGTCGAGCAATACGTGATCTGTCGCAACGATCCCGAGGAGTCCGCCGCGTGGCACGCGACGTTGCTCGCCACGTCGGAGGAGGTCCTGCAGGATCTCGAGATCCCGTATCGCATCGTCGCGTGTTGCACCGGCGACATGGGCGCCGGCAAGGTGCGAATGAACGACGTCGAGTCCTGGGTGCCGAGCGAGAAGGCCTATCGCGAGACCCACAGCTGTTCGACGCTGCACGACTGGCAAGCGCGGCGATCCGACCTGCGATATCGCGACGCGAACGGCGAGATCCACATGTGCCACACACTCAATAACACCGCGGTGGCGACTCCGCGCTTGCTCGTGCCGCTGCTCGAGAACCACCAGCGCGAGGACGGATCGATCGCGGTTCCGCCGGCGCTTCGGCCCTACCTCCACGGCCGCGCCTCGCTTCCGTGATCGCAGGCGCGGCGGGCGCCACGCCAGGCGTTCCGTAACTGTACCGCTACACCGATCGCGGTGGCTGGATCGCCGATCCAGGCTCGGGCGCGGCGCCGTCCTGCGGTGCATGGCTTGCAACAGGCGCGGTCGAAAGCGAGAGGACCGATGCCCGCACCCGTCACGAGCGTGACCGCAACCCCGACCTCGTCGAGCTCGATCGCGCGCGTCGCGGCGAGCAGCTTGTCCGCGGAGGTGTTCGACCGCGACTTCGTCCGGCCCATGCGACCGGTGATCCTCACCGGCGCGATGACCGGCTGGAACGCGATGACCGCGTGGAGCCTGGACGGCCTGCGCGCGACAGTCGGCGACACCCGCGTGCAGACGCGCAACTATCGCGAGAACCTCGGCGTGCACCGCCGCGACTGGCGCGCGTTCGTGCAGCTCGAGGAGATGGTGCTGCGCGACTACCTCGATCTGCTCGAGCGCGGCGACGCCCGGGGGCTGTACCTCGGCCAGCTCAGCCTCGCGCACACGTTCCCGTCGCTCGTCGCCGACGTCGTCCCGCCTGCGTTCGTGACGGTGCCGACGCACGACGTCGTCTGGATGGGCTACGGCGGCCACGTCGAGCCGCTGCACTTCGATCTCCCGCACGGCCTGATCGCCGCGGTCCGCGGGCGCAAGCGCTTCGTGATCTACCGGCCCGAGGATCAGCAGTACCTCTATCCATTCCCGTTCTGGAGCCAGGTGCCCGTGTGGTTCAGCCAGGTCGATCCGGCCGCGCCGGCGCCGGCCCACCAGCCGAAGGCCGCGCGCGCGACCGCGCTCGAATTCGTGCTCGAGCCCGGAGAGATGCTGTTCTCGCCGTCGGGCTGGTGGCACCAGACGGTCTGTCTCGATCCGGTCTGCGTCTCGGTCACGCACTTCTTCCAGTTCTCCGCCCGGGACCACCTGTGGAAGGCGCGCAAGCATCCGTGGCACCTCGGCTTCATGGGGCGCGTGTACCTGCAGGCGGGAGTCCGCGCGCTGCGCGGCCTGCGAGGCGCTCGGCCGTGACGCGGCCCGGGCGCGCGGCGCTCGGCGTCGTGCTGGTCACCGTCGCGCTCGACCGGCTGGCGCTCGGCATCGTCGTCCCCGTGCTGCCGGGGCTGGTGTGCGACTTCCTGGGCACGGGCGCCGCGCAGGCGGTCGAGGTCTACGGCGTGTTCGGGACGGTCCTGGGTGCGCTGTCCGATCGGTTCGGTCGCCGGCCGCTGATCCTGCTGTCGAACTTCGGTCTCGGCGTCGACTACCTGGTCATGGCGCTCGCGCCGTCGCTGCGCTGGCTGTTCGTCGGTCGAGCGCTGTCCGGCGTCGGCGCGGCGAGCGGCGGCATGGTCGCCGCGTACCTCGCCGATGTGACGCCGCCGCAGGACCGCGCGCGGGCGTTCGGCGCGCTGGGCGCCGCGTCCGCGCTGGGGCTGGTGTTCGGACCGGCGCTCGGTGGCGTGCTCGGCGACGTGAGCCTGCGCGCTCCGTTCTGGGTCGCGGCCGGGCTGAGCCTCGCCAACGGGCTCTACGCCCTGGTGGCCCTCCCGGAGTCGCTGCCGCGCGAGCGCCGGAGCGCGATCGACTGGCGACGCGCGAACCCGCTCGGCGCGCTCGGTCAGCTCGGGCGCCACGCGCGCCTCGCGCCGTTCGCGAGCGTCATGTTCCTCGCGACCCTGGCCAGCCTCGTGCTGCCCAGCACGTTCGCGCTGTACGCGATGCATCGCTTCGCCTGGACGTCCGGCGAGATCGGCGTCGCGCTGACCGTCGTCGGCGTGTCCTTGATGGTCGTCCAGGCGCTCCTGATCCGACCCGTGGTCGCGTGGCTCGGCGAGCGCGGGGCGGCGCTCCTGGGGCTCGGCTTCGCCGTGATCGGCTTTGCCGGCCACGGCCTCGCGCGCACCAGCCTGCAGCTCTGGTGCGCGGTGCCGCTGACCGCGCTGTCCGCGCTCGCCACCGCGCCGCTCCAGTCGATGATCAGCCAGCGGGTCGATCCAGGCGCGCAAGGCCGCGTCCAGGGCGCGCTCGGCAGCCTGTCGGGCCTCGCGGATCTGATCGGACCGGGCCTGTTCACGTACGCGTTCGCGCGCTCGATCGCGCTGCGCGGGCTACCGGGCACGGCGTTCCTGCTGGCCGCCGCGCTGATGACCGTCGCGATGGCGATCACCGCCTGGGCGACGCGGGGCGAGTCGTAGGGCATGGGCGCGCTGATCGTCGACGTCGCCGTGATCGCCGCGTGCTTCGCGCTGGTCCGCGGCTGGATCCGCCGCGCCGCGCGGCTGCCGCTCGCGAGCTACCGCGCGCCGGTGATCGCCGTCGAGCTCGTGCGTCACCCGAGCGCGCTCGCCCCGCTGATCGTGCCCGCGCTCCCGGTGCTCGCGGCGTGGGAGCGAACGTCGTGGGCGGCGTTCGCGGCGACGCCGTGGCTGCGGCCGTTCATCGTCGCGCGCGCGCACGCGGGCAGCGCGGCGCGCGCGACCCACGCGTACAACCGGTTCTATCGCCGCGCCCACGTCCTCGATCGCGGCCTGTTGATCGCGCTCGCGAGCCTGACCGCGGTCCATCCGGTGTTCGTGGTGCCGTGCGCCGGCTTCACGGCGGTCGTGATGTTCCAGCTGGTCGCGCCGTTCTGGGCGGACGGCGGGATCGCGCCGGTGTTTCACAAGCTCGTGCTCGGCGACGTCATGATCGCGCTGATCGGCGCGCTGTACCTCCAGCCGTTCGCGCCGCGCGCGGCGCAGCACTTCGTGGTGTTCGTGCTCGCCGAGGTCGCCGGGTGCTACGTGCACTCGGCGATCGAGAAGCTGAAGCTCGACTGGATCCGCCAGTGCGATCTGGTCGGGCTGGTGACGGCGGCGGTGGCGCACGGCTGGTGGCCGCCGCGGCGCCGCGCGCTCGCGACCGCGCTGGCGCGGCTGGTCGATCGCTGCCGCGGCGGGATCCTGGTCGCCGTCGTCGCGCTCGAGCTCGCGCCGGCGCTGATCGGCTTCTCGACGCCCGCCGCGGTGGCGGTGCTGGTCGGGCTCGCGGCGTTCCACCTCGCGATCCACGCGATCTCGGGCATGAACTTCCTGCCGTGGGTCGTGTTGAACGTCGCGCTCGCGGGCGTGCTGCTCGACGCCGGGCCCGGCGCGCTGACCGGCGGGGCCGAGGGCGTGGTCGTGCTCGCGGTGCTCGCGGTCGCGCCGTACGTGCTCGATCCGATCCGCCTCGCCTGGCTCGACGCGCGGCTGTGCAACGCCTACGTGATCCGCGCGGTCGATGATCGCGGGCGCCGGTGGGAGGCGTCGCCGCGGGTGTTCGCGCCGTACGACTTCCCGTTCGCGCTCGGCAAGTTTCACTTCCTGACCGACACCCGGCTCCTGGTCGACGCGTGGTCCGAGACCTGCGACGCGAGCCTGGTCCGCCGGCTGCGCGCGGTGTCGACCGCCGGCGAGATCGCCGCGCTCGAGCGCGAGCGCGGGCAGGCGCACCACGACGAGCGGCTCGCGGCGGCGCTGCACCGCTTCCTGGCGCAGGTCCTGACCGGCGGACCGACGCCGCGCGCGATGGCGTGGCTGTCGCGCCTGCCGCTCGCCACCGACTGGTTCGGTCCGCAGGATCCGCCGTGGCGCGCCGGCGACGTCACGGTCCGCGCCGTCGAGGTCTCGATCCGGCGGGTGCTGTATCGCCCCGAGGGCTTCCTCGTGATCGACGACGAGCTGGTCGCGACCCTGCCGCTGTCCCCACACGCCGAAGGGCGCGCCTCGTGAATCCACCGACCCCGCACACGATCGCGATCCTGATGATGCCGGAGTACGGCGGCCTCAACGCCTCGTTCCGGCTCGCGCACGACCTGCGCCAGCGCGGCCACCGCGTGGTCTACGGCGGCCCGGCGGACTTCGCGGCCTACGTGACGCAGCAGGGCCTCGCGTACCACACGTTCGCCGACGACCCGCTGCGCGAGCCGCCGGAGTTCGCCGAGGAGGTCGCCCGCGTCGATCCGATCCGCCGATTTCGCCGGCGGCTGGACCGAACAGCCGCGGTGTTGCGCTCGCTGACGGACGCGCTGTCGCGCTGGTTCGTGGAGCTCGAGCCGACCGTCGTGCTGCTCGATCCGGTGTGCTGGCAGTACGCAGGCGCCGCGCTGAAGCGCGGGCTGCCGATCGTCGCGCTCAACCCGAGCATGTCGTCGGAGATCCGCGCGGCGATCGCGCCGGTGACGTCCGGGGCGGCGCCGGTCGCGCGGATCCCGGCGCTGACCGGCGCGCGCAACCTCGCGCTGTGGGCGCGCACGCTGCTGGGGCAGGGCTGGGAGGGCTGGCCGCGCGAGTGGACCGAGACGGCGGTCATGGCATCCGCCGGGTTCGATCCGCGCGGCGCGATCCACGCGCACGGGGGGCGGCTGGCCATCGGCGAGTACGGCTATCGGCTGCGCGGCCCCGAGCTGGTGCTGATGCCGCGGGCGTTCGAGTTTCCCGGCGTCGAGGCGGCGCTGCCGGACCGCGCGTACGCCGGCACCAGCGTGTGGGCGAGCCGCGCCGACTCCGGGTTCGACTGGGGGCAGCTCGCGGCCGGCAAGCGGCTGGCGTACTGCTCGGTCGGGACGCTGTTCTCCGTGTTTCCGGAGGCGCGCCGGCTGTTCCACGTCGCGATCGAGGCGTTCGCTCGGCGCGCGGACTGGCAGCTGCTCGTGTCCGCGGGCGACGCGGCGGAGTCCGGCGAGCTCGGGCCGCTGCCCGCCAACGTGGTCGTCGCCCGACGGGTGCCGCAGCTGGCGGTGCTCGAGCGCGCGCAGCTCTACATCACGCACGCCGGCGCGGGCGCGATCCGCGAGGCGATCCACGGCGGTGTCCCGATGATCGCGCTGCCGCTCAGCATGGACAACCACGGCCTCGCCGCGCGCGTCGCGTTTCACGGCCTCGGGGTCCGCGGCAGCTATCGCGACGTGACCGCCGCGCAGCTCGGCGACCTGATCGATCGCGTGACCGCGACGCCAGGCATCGCGGCCGCGGTGCGGCGGATGCGCGACGCGGCGCGCCTCGAGGACGAGCGCGCGGACGGCGTCGCGCTGGTCGAGCGCGTCGCCGCGCGTCGGTCGTAGCGCGCGCCGCGCCGAGCTACAGCGATCGCACGAACGCGACGCGCGCGACGCCCGGGCCGTCGTAGTCGGGCTTGACCTGCGCGGCGCCGCTGCCCTCGAGCTCGAACCCCATCGCCTGATGGAACGCGATCGAGATCGTGTTGGCCGGCGAGGTGATGCAGCGGACCCGGCGCCGGCCGGCGGCGCGACAGCGCTCGAAGAACCCCTCGTAGAGGCGGCGCCCGAGCCCCTCGCCGCGCCGGTCGGGCGCGACGCCGACGAAGTGGATGTAGCCTTCGTCGCCGCGATCTTGCGACAGGAAGCCGATCAGGAAGCCGGCGAGCTGGCCGGCGCGCTCGGCGATCGCGCTGGTGGTCGCGAAGTGCTGGAGCCAGAGCCGGGGCACCATGGCGGCGCGTTCGCGAGCGGCGGCCTCGGTGTCGAGCCCTGGCAGCGTCCACCAGGTCTGGATCGCCGCCGCCACGGCCGGGTAGTCCGCCTCGGTCGCGGTGCGCACCGCGGTCGCATCAGCATCTGCCATCGTGGGCACCAGCTTGGCGCGCCCGCCGCGCGGCGCCAAGGGACAGCGCGCGATCGCCGCCAGGGTCAGGCGCGGGTGAACGACATCGCGACGAGCGCCTGCGCCGCATCCCACGGCGCCGCGATCTCGTGCCGCGCGAGCTGATAGCGACCGGGGCCGAGGTCGACGATCAGGCCGCCGTTGCCGTCACCGTAGCCATCGCCGAACTCGACCGCGCCGCCGCTCGCCAGGTTCGCCGCGAGCTCGCGCGCCGCGCCGACCTTCTTCAGCCACATGTACACGACCGCGAGCTTGCCGGAGGTCAGCTCGAGCTCGCCGACCTCGCTCGCGTCGTCGGCCGCACCGAGCACGTCGTCGAACAGTGCGTCGATCGCCTCGGCGTGATCGGCGTGATGCTCGAGCCACCAGCCCCGCGGCGGTGCGACCAGCACGAGGGCCGCGCCCGGCGTGCGATACGCGGCGATCCGGCCGGACTTGCCCTCGAGCTCGAACGCGAAGCCGCTGCTCGGGCCGACGTCGATCGCGGCGACGTCCTCGCCCTTCGCGAGCCCGCGCATCACCTCGGCGGGATGGCCGGTGAACTGCGCCTTGGTCGCGGCGGGCTTGGTCGGCACCCACTCGGCCGACGCCGCGGCGTCGAACACGGCGATCGTGAGAGAGGCCGTCTGCGACGCGAGCGATCCGATGGGCTGGTTCATGCGGGTAGCGCAGCGTGCCTCGTGGCGTCCCCGAAGACCAGCGCCTGTCCGGTCGACCGACCGGCCGCGGTCGCCTCGGCTACCCGATCCGGAATTCGTCCTGGCAGTACGGCCGCGACGCCACGATGCCGCGCGCGGCGCACGCCGCCAGCAGCCGATCCGACTCGACGATCTGCGGCGACGTGGCCGTGTACCCCATCACCATGATCTGCCCCATCCACGGCTCCATGCCCATCGCGTAGACGCACACCCGCCCGGGCGCGAGCCGGTCGACGATCTCCCGCGCGCGCTCGAAGTTGGAGCCGTTGCTGCGCCGCGCGTGGTCGAACTTCCTCGACAGCGGCGCCGCGAGCAGCGGCCCGTACGTCCAGCTCATCGGCGCACCCTCGCTCTCCATCCCGAGGAACAGCGCGTCGATCGGCCCGACCGCCTCGCGCACCCGCTCGTACAGCATCGGCTCGATCGCGTTGGAGTCGGCGGCCATCACGAGCGACGCGCCGCCGAGCCGGACCAGGTGCGCGAGCTTGCTGTGGATGGCGAGATCGCAGTGCTCGCCGAGGAACGGCAGCCCGGTGACCGAGCCGCCGTCGAGCTCGAGCGTCTCGAGCTCCGCCAGCTCGACGACGCGCGAGAACCCGGCCGCCTGCAGCAGCAGCTTGAGCGACGGATCGGCCAGCGCGCCGCCGCCGTTGCGTGGCACGACGATCGTGCCGATCCGGGCCCGCAGGTGGAGCAAGGTCTCGAGCACGAGGTGATCGGCGTGGCCGTGCGTGATCAGCACGTAGTCGATCCGCGCCGGCAGATCCTCGAGGCTGAACCGCGCGGGTCCGTCGGGGATGCGGTAGCTGATCATCGGATCGGTCAGCACCGAGACCTCGCGGCTCTCGAGCAGCACGCACGCGTGCCCGAAGTAGCGCACGCGGACGCCGGGGCCGTCGTAGCGAGGGGCAGGCGGGCGCGGCGGCTCCGGCGTCAGGCACGCGCGGAACAGCGTCCGCTGCTCCGGCGTGATCCCGAGCTGGTCCTCGGCCTGCTCGACGGACAGCGGCACGTCGCGCAGCCGCACCAGGGCGTCGACCCGCGGGTCGCGGAACGCGAGCGGCAGCTGCGCGAGCCGGCCGTCGTCGAGCCGCGGCGTGCTGAACACGTGGGGACGCGCGTCGCCGGTCAGCGGGCGGAGCAGGACGCTCTGCGCCGAGGTCCGGTACAGCGCGCTCGTGTACAGCAGCGGCTCGATCCACCGGAAGCCGGGGCGGTGCTGGAGATCGTAGGTCAGCTCGACGTAGCCGCGGAGCGGCGCGGGCACGCGCGGGTACAGCGGCTCGAGCGAGCTGCCGGGCGGGACCCCGGCGAGCAGGACGTAGAGCTGCTCGATCGCGCGGGCAAACGCGATCGGCAGCGCGGCGCCGGCGAGCGTGCGATCGAGCAGCCGCTGGACCGCCGGGACCTGATCGGCGGCGCAATCGAGGAACGGGCCGCCGCGCAGCGCCGGGTTGGCCAGCGCTGCGACGTGGGCCGCGGGCGAGGTGACGAACGACTGCAGCAGCGGGATGTGCATCTTCGCGGTGAACATCGCCGCCGTCGCTGGCGCGAGCAGGTACCACCACGCGTACCAGTGATCGACCAGCGGCTCGATCGCCACGGACGGGCTGAGATACAGCGGTTGCGAGGCCATCGCCGCGCCTAGGCCGAGCGCTGGTCGTCGTTGACGAGGCTCGTCGGCCGCATGTCGGTCCAGTGCGCTTCGATGTAGTCGAGGCAGCTCTGGCGCGCGCTGGCGGGATGCGCGAGGTCCCAGCCCGCCGGGACCTCGATGAGCGCGGGCCACAGCGAGTGCTGGCCCTCGGGGTTCACCAGCACGAGGAACGTGGCGGCAGGATCTTCGAACGGATTGGGCATGGTCAGTCTCCTTGCGCGAGGTCGGATGAGGCGGAAGCCAGGGCGAGCTTGGCCGCGAGCACGCGGCCGATCTCGGCGAGCGGGCCGGGCTGGGTCATGTGCGCGTGCTCGCACGCGATCTCGTGGTTGTCGATCCGCCCGTCGACGAACGGCTGCCAGGCCGATGGCGGCGGCTGGCGCGCGGGGCGGTTGTGGATCGCCGTGAACAGCAGGAGGTCGCCGTGGAACCGCGCGTAGCGGTACGGGCGCACCAGGCGGCTGTTGTTCTTGTAGACCTCGATGATCATGGCGAGGCGGTCCTCGACCATGCTGGCCAGCGCGCTGTCGCGCTCGCGCAGGATGTCGGCGGCCCGCGCGCTGATCAGCGGGCCCTGGGCGCGGAGCGCGCGGGTGTCGTAGCCCGCGGCCTCGAGCAGCGCGAGCAAGAACTCGCCCTCGTCGAGCTCGGCCTCGAGCGGGACGTCGTCGCCGGCGCCGGGCAGGGTGTCGAGCATCGCCAGCACGCCGACGCGCGCGCCCTCGACTTGCAGCCGCGTCGCCAGGGCGTGCGCGACCACGCCGCCCATCGACCAGCCGAGCAGGTGGTACGGACCGGCCGGCTGGATCCTGCGGATCTGCGCCAGGTAGTCGGTCGTCATCTCGTCGATGCTGGTCGGCAGCGGCTCGGGGCGCGCCACGCCGCGCGACTGGATCCCGTAGATCGCCTGGTCGCTGCCGAGCTGCTTGACCAGCCCGGCGTAGCACCAGCTGAGGCCGCCCGCCGGGTGGATGCAGAACACCGCGGGCCGCGCGCCGCCGGTCCGCAGCGGGAGCACGATGTCGTAGGCGTCGCCGCCGCCGTGGAAGAAGCACTCGACCAGCCGGCAGACCACCGGCGCCTCGAACAGGCTGCCGACGCTCAGCTCGACGCCGAACGTGGCCTGGATCCGGCTGACCAGCCGGATCGCGAGCAGCGAGCTGCCGCCGAGGTCGAAGAAGTTGTCGTCGATCCCGACCCGGGCGAGGCCGAGCACCTCCGCGAACAGATCGCACAGCAGCTGCTCCTGCGGCGTCCGCGGCTGGCGCCCCGCAGCGCCGGCCGCGAGCTCGGGTGCGGGCAACGCCCGTCGATCGAGCTTGCCGCTCGCGGTCCGCGGCAGCCGATCGAGCACGACGATCGCCGACGGCACCATGAACGCGGGCAAGCAGCGCCCCACGTGCTGGCGCAGCTCGGCGCTGTCCGGGGTCGCGTCCGGCGCCGCGACGACGTAGCCGACGAGCCGGCGATCGCCCGCGCGGTCCTCGCGCGCGACGACCGCGGCGTGGGCGACGTCGGGGTGGCGCGCCAGCGCGGCCTCGACCTCGCCGGGCTCGATCCGGTAGCCGCGGACCTTGAGCTGCTCGTCGGCGCGGCCGACGTAATCGAGCGCGCCATCGGCGCGCCAGCGGACGCGGTCGCCGGTGCGATACATCCGCGATCCGGCCGGGCCGAACGGATCGGCGACGAAGCGCTCGGCGGTCAGGCCGGGGCGGCGCAGATAACCTCGCGCGAGGCACGCGCCGGCGACGTAGAGCTCGCCGACCACGCCGGCGGGCACCGGGCGCAGCGCACCGTCGAGCACGTAGCTCCGCGCGCCGTCGATCGGACGGCCGATCGGCGCGGCGCCCGGCGCGAGCGGCTCGCTCATCGTGGCGCACACCGTGGCCTCGGTCGGTCCGTAGGCGTTGACCATGCGCCGCGCGCACCAGCGATCGACCAGGGCCGGGGGGCACGCCTCGCCGGCGACGATCAGCGTCAGATCGTCGGGGAGCGAGCCGGCCGGCATCTCGGCGAGCGCGGACGGCGGCAGCGTGACGTGGGTGACCCCGAGCGCGTCGATCAGGCGCGCGAGCGGCGGACCGGGCAGCAGATCCTCGGCGGGCGCGATCACGACACAGCCGCCGGCGAGCAGCGCCATGCAGATCTCCGACACCGCGGCGTCGAAGCTCGGCGAGGCGAACTGGAGCACGCGGCTGTGCGGCCCGGTCGCGAACCGCGCGATCTGAC